>Ga0123335_1009340_pt1 | contig 10195 bp, 7 predicted proteins | sample BiotimSIPDNA_2_FD_89707 | JGI IMG/M metagenome (GOLD analysis project Ga0123335, IMG submission 89707) | Anaerobic biogas reactor microbial communites from Washington, USA - Biogas_R2 time_0 SIP DNA | ecosystem: Engineered > Bioreactor > Anaerobic > Unclassified | place: Washington, USA... | reverse complement strand
AATAATTTTATTTTGAAAAAGACAAAATTAAATAAATCAACTAACCGGAAAATTTTCCTAAACGTAAGTAATGTATAATTTATAATTTAGAATGATTGTTTGCCCCGATTGCATCGGGGCTATTTTATAATAAATACAGGAGGTTAAAAAGATGGCTTTACAAAATGATGTGTCAATCCAAATTTCCGAAAGCGAAATGATTGAAATTCAGAATGCTGTTAAAACATTAGAAACAAAACTCCTTCCTCTACTAATAACATTAAGTCCGCAGGATAGAAGAAGCATAGTAAAAATGGGCGACGGCAGACTGCCGTTTGTAAGAAAAACCTTGAATTATGTAGAATCTAACCCTGAATTTGCTCCAAAATATCTCGATTTGGCAGAATTGAAAAAAGATACCGAACTGGTAAACGAACTTTTGCCTGTTTTTCATTCGGTTCAAAAAAAATCGGACGGTCTTGACGATACCCTTATGGCAGCCGGAAGCGAAGCTTATGTAGCAAGTCTTTCTTACTATAACGGCATTAAACAGGCGGTAAAAGATAATATACAATCAGCCAAAACAATATTTGCCGATTTGAAACAACTGTTTGATAAAAACGCTCCCGCTGTAGAAAACAAAAATGCAAAATAACCCTTATTGTAGTAAATAACAGGAAAACCGCACCTCAGAACACAAACTTCCATTCCCAAAGCATACATTTTCAAGTAATTTTCTCGAAGTTCCCGCCTCCGGGGTTCAACATCGATGTTATTATGTACTATAAACTGTGCATCAGAACATACTCATTCAAGCTCCGAAGTTCAGCGTTGATGAAAAAAGGTTCGCTCTTTAAGCTCAGAGGTTCGGCATTTCCCGAAATATCAGAAAAAATTGAACCTCGGAGCATCAACGAGTTTGAAAACAGGCGAGGCATTCAAGAAAATAACATCAACGCCGCACTTCCGGGCATCGATGCTTCACCCCGCAAGTGGAATGAAGAAGAAAAGAAGTTATTATTTGGGGTTAAATACTTAAAAAGAATGAAAATATTATAAACCAACAAATCGGGCAGCAAAATCTATAACTTTCTAACTCATTGTTAAATTATAATATATCAAAATGATATAATTACATTGTTCCCAAGTATATCAAATTGATATATGGAATAAGCTTTTATTCAAACAAATTGCATTTAGAACATAAAAACGAAACATTACTGAATGGAACATTTATTGTAAAAGGAGTTTCTTATTTTAAACTGATAGGATTATCAAGTAGTCTTTATAGGTTTTCAAATGTATTAGATATGAACGAGCTTGGAATATATTTCTAAAAAATGAAATGTATGTTTTACCCCAAATTTTTGTGGCGTCAGGACTTACATTCTTGACGCGGAAAAGATTGATAAATATGTCAGGACACAAGTCCTGACACGACTGAAAATAAGAAAAACGAAAATATATAATAGGTGAAAAAATGAAATACGGTTATTTTGACGATGTTAATAAAGAATATGTAATTACACGTCCTGATACCCCTTTACCCTGGTTTAATTATCTGGGAACGGAAGATTTTTACGGGATAATCTCAAACACAGCAGGCGGTTACTGTTTTTATCAGGATTCAAGATTGCGAAGACTTACCCGCTATCGTTATAATAATATTCCGATGGACAGCAACGGCCGTTATCTTTACATAAAAGACGGCGATAGCTCTTGGAGTCCTATGTGGAAACCTATGAAGGTAGCGCTTGATAAATATGAATGCCGCCACGGAATAGGATATTCGAAAATAACAGGTGAAAAAAACGGACTTGAAGTATCGTCGCTGTTTTTTATTCCGTTAAAAGCGCGCAACGAACTTTGGTATGTAACCGTAAAAAACAATTCGGATAAAGTAAAAAAAATAAGAATGTGGAGTTATGTAGAATGGTGTTTATGGGAAGCCAACGACGATATGACAAACTTCCAGAGAAATTATTCTACAGGGCAGGTGGAGATTGAAGACGGAACAATTTTCCATAAAACCGAGTACCGCGAAAGAAGAAACCATTACGCGTATTTTTCTACAAATGCAAAAATATCGGGGTACGATAGCAGCCGCGATGCTTTTGTGGGAGTGCATAACGGACTTGAAGCCCCTCAGGTTGTTTTGAATGGAGAATGTAAGAATTCTACAGCTTACGGATGGCTTCCAATCGGCGTTCAGCAGATTGATTTGGAAATTAAACCCGGCGAAACAAAAGATATGAATTTTATACTTGGATATGCCGAAAATCCGCAGGATAAAAAGTTTATTGCAGATCACGTTATCAGGAAAGATGAATTTTACGAAGTGAAAAAGAAATATTCGGATTCTGCATCGGTTCTTTCTGCCTTCGAAGAAATGAAAGAGTATTGGTCGAAACTTCTATCAAACTATCAAGTTGAAAGTCCTGACCCGATTGTAAACAGAATGGCGAATATTTGGAACCAGTATCAATGTATGGTTACTTTTAATATGTCGCGTTCAACATCGATGTACGAATCTGGAATTGGCAGAGGTATGGGTTACCGCGACAGCAATCAGGATGTGCTCGGGTTTGTTCATATGATTTCTTCGCGCGCACGCCAGAGGATACTTGATATTGCGGCAACGCAGCTTTCCGACGGAACCTGTTATCATCAGTATCAGCCGCTGACTAAAAAAGGAAACGCAGATATCGGCGGCGGATTTAATGACGATCCTCTTTGGCTGATATTATCAACATCCGCTTATATCAGAGAAACAGGCGATTATTCGATTTTGGATGAGAAGATTGGTTATGCAGATATTAAGGGATCGAAAGATTCTTTGCTGGATCATTTATATATTTCACTGAAATATACTTTGGAGCATCGCGGACCTCACGGATTGCCGTTAATTGGTCACGCCGATTGGAACGATTGTTTAAACCTGAACTGCTTTTCAACAACTCCGGGTGAAAGTTTTCAGCTTGCCGGACATATAGAAAATGATAAAACAGCGGAGTCTGTTATGATTGCCGGACTGTTTTGCAAAGCCTGCGAAGAAATGGCTGAAATACTTAAAAGTATGGGAAATATTTCTAAAGCTGAACAATATATTAAACAAGCTGAAGAAATGCGAAAGGTTATTTATCAGCACGGGTGGGACGGAGAATGGTTCCTTCGGGCATACGATTCTTATGGGCATAAACTTGGCTCGAAAGAAAACGATGAAGGAAAAATATTTATTGAAAGCCAGGGATGGTGCATACTTGGCGGAGCCGGATTTGAAAACGGTTTTGCAGTAAAAGCGCTTGACAGTGTTAAAAAACATCTGGCAACACCAAATGGAATTATCCTTCAGCAGCCTGCTTTTCAAAAATACTATGTTCATCTCGGCGAAGTAAGTTCTTATCCGCCCGGATATAAAGAAAACGCCGGAATTTTTACTCACAACAACACCTGGATACAGATTGCTGAAACTCTGATAGGGCGGGGCGATCAGGCGATGGAATATTACAAAGCCATTTGTCCGCCTTCAAAAGAAGAACAAATTGATATTTACCGTTCGGAACCTTACGTTTACAGTCAGATGACTGCCGGAAGGGATGCGCCGACTCCGGGAGAAGGAAAAAACAGCTGGCTAACGGGAACAGTTGCCTGGTCTTTTGTAACTTTATCGCAATACATTCTTGGTATCCGTCCTGATTTTGACGGGTTGATTATCGACCCTTGTATTCCAAAAGATTGGGACAAATTTAAAGTCACAAGAAATTTCCGCAACAGCACTTATGTAATAAGTGTTTCAAATCCTTTGCACAAAAGCAAAGGTGTTAAAAATATGAAAATCGATGGGAAACCCGTTTCCGGAAATAAAGCTCCTATTTTTAACGACGGGAAAATCCACTCAATTGAAGTAGAACTTGGTTAAATAATTAAAGGGGGAAATTAGTTTTCCCCTTTTTTATAATTACTGTGATTTTTACGAGAATTAAATATATTTTTCGTACATACTTTCTGTTTTATTAGTTGCAACAAGGTTTGATAATGATTAAGAATGAAATTGCATTGGGAATTGATATAGGGGGAACAAACACTGCCTTCGGACTTGTAAATTCTGAAGGTAAATGTCTTTTTAAAAAAAGCGTTTCCACAAAATCGGACGAACCGGCGGAGAATTTGTTTTACAGGATTTTCGAGGTTATCAATTCAAAAATGGATTCTGAAGAAAGTCTTAGCGGAATAGGGATTGGCGCTCCTAATGCCAATTATTATAAGGGTACGATTGAAAATCCGCCGAATTTGAAATGGGAATTTGTTAATGTGGCAGAAACTGTTTCTAATTTTTCCTCTGCTCCTGTTTTTGTTACAAATGATGCAAATGCTGCAGCTCTTGGAGAAATGAAGTTCGGGGCTGCGCGGAATATGAAAAATTTTATTGAAATTACTCTTGGAACCGGACTTGGAAGCGGAATAATTGTAAACGGAGAACTGGTTTACGGACACGACGGTTTTGCGGGCGAAATGGGGCACACAATTATTGAACGCAACGGAAGAGAATGCGGCTGCGGAAGAAAAGGATGCCTCGAAACATATGTATCGGCAACAGGAATTGTGCGTACTTATTTTTATCTTCTTTCAAAGACGATGAATAAAAGCAGCCTGAAAGCAAAACCACGTTCCGAAATAACCGCAAAGGATATTTACGAAGCTGCTCTAAAAGATGACCCGGTTGCACTTGAATCTTTTGATATTACAGCAAAATATCTCGGAATGGCTTGTGCCGATGCGGTTGGATATTTCAGTCCCGAAGCATTCATACTTTTCGGGGGACTTGCAGGAGCGGGAGACCTTTTAACCGTTCCGGCAAAGAGATATATGGAAGAAAATATTATGAATATTTTCAAAGGGAAAGTAGAAATAATTCTTTCGGAGTTAAACAGCGGGGATGCAGCAATTCTCGGAGCAGCCGCTTTGGTTTTTCATAATGCTGGAAATAAAACAACAGAAGCTGCAGTTAATATTTAGGATGAATCTTTATCCGGGAATATTTAAGTTATCCGTAAGATTTAAAATGATTTCCCGTAAAATATCTGACGGATAATATGATAAAAAAAGCATTATCGTTTTTGGTTTTTCTTTCAGCATTTATCTATGCCCATCTTGCCTTTTTTTCAAATGCTTCCATAAAGGATTTTACAATTGTATCTATTTCTTTATCTGCCGTTTATCTGGTTTTAACTTACATTATTATCAAATATCCTGTTTCCCCAAAAAAAGTTTATGCTTTTCTTATTGCAGGATTGCTGTTCAGGTTAATGCTTATTGATACGGGACCTATTGCTTCGGATGATATCTACCGTTACATTTGGGACGGCAAAGTCTTTTCTGCAGGAATTAATCCTTATTCATATAATGCCGATGATCCGGTTCTGGAGGAGTTTCACACGAAAGATCTTCCGGCTAAAATAAATCATTCGAATTATAAAAGCATTTATCCTCCGGCCGCGCAGGTATTTTTTCTTTTGGCTCATTTATTAGGCGGCGATTCTTTTTTAGGAATTAAAATACTTTTGCTTATTTCCGAAATTCTAACAGTAATATTTATCTGCCTTTCGTTAAAATTGCTGAATAAACCTTTAAGTCTGTCGCTTATTTACTTTTTATCTCCGCTGCCAATTCTTCAATTTATGTGCGATGCCCACATCGACGGTTTGGGCGTGATGTTCCTTTCCGGCTTTATTTATCTTTATCTGAAGAATAAAAAAAATACTGCATTCGGATTTCTCGGTTTCTCTATCATAAGCAAGCTGATTTCGGGGATGTTTATCCCGCTGTTGTTTTTCTGCGAAAAAGGTTATAAGCGGTTGCTTTCAGTTTTAATTCCTGCCGGAATTCTGGTTATATCTTATGCTTTATTTATGCTGGGTAATTCCGATCCGTTCGATTTTATTGTAAAATTTGCCGGGCATTGGATGTACAACGGCTCAGTTTTTAAAGTTTTGCATTTTGTAACAGGAAAGCATGCTGCCGCGAGAATTATCTGTGCGGGAATATTTCTTGTAATCTGGCTTTTTATATCTTTAAGAAAAGGAAACTTTTTTGAAAAAAGTTATTACCTGATTTTATCATTCTTTTTAACTGCTTCCACAGTCTATCCTTGGTATTTAAGCTGGATTTTACTATTCCTCCCGTTTTATTTCAGGTGGAGCGGAGTTTTATGGGTGGCGCTTGTAAGTCTGGTAAATATTGATTTTATACTTTTCTTTGAAACAGGAATCTGGCGGCAGAATCCTTTAATCCTCTATGCCGAATACGTTCCGGTTTTTGTGATGCTCGGTTTCGAACTGAGAAAATTGTATTTAAAATCGAAAGCAATATAAAAACCGGAAAACATTCTTGAACAACTCTAATATTTTTTCGGAAAACAATTTGAAATTTTTATATTTGCGAATTAAAAATTAAACCTGTATTTGTGAATATCAAGACATACATTTCTAAAATAAAAGAATTTTTGAACAAACCTTTCCCGTTTGAATATTCAATTGAATACAATATCATATATTCAGTTTTTTTTGGTGTATTTGTAGCTGCATTTTTAATAATTTTCCGTCCGTTCGGCATTAATGAAGAAGAGCTTACTTTGAAATTATTCATTATCCTTTCGGGTTACGGAGCGATTACAAGCGTGATATTATTTTCAAGTAGTTTTCTGTTAAATAAAATGTTTCTAATCAATCATAACGAATCGGAGTGGAAAGTTAAATACGAAATTTGCTTTACAATTTTAATTATTCTTTTAATAGCCGCCGGCAATTCCATTTATAATTTGCTTACTGAAGGTTATCCGTTAACATTTTTGCACATTTTTGGTTTTATTTATCAAACTTTTCTTGTAGGATTTTTGCCGCTGATGATTTCAATTCTTGTAGTTTATAATCGGAAATTGAAAAAAAATCTGGCGGAAGCACGTAAAATGAACGCTAAATTAATTCCTCAGATGCACGAACGGCTTCCGGAAAAAATTACTATTTCTGCCGAACTAGTGAAAGATTATTTCAGCTTGAATGCATCGGCTATTTATTTTATCAAATCGGCGGGAAATTATGTTGAAATTTATTATCAGGAAAATTCGGATATAAAATGCCGGCTTTTAAGGACAAGTCTTAAACGGGTTGAAGACTTATGTTCAAAATTCGCGTTTATTTTTAAATGTCATCGCACTTATCTTGTAAATCTCGATAAAGTAAAAAACATTTCTGGCAATTCGCAGGGGTATTTGCTGCTTTTTAATGACGACGAATATTCTGTTCCTGTCGCACGTTCTTTAGCAAAAGAGCTGAAAGAAAGATTAAACCTTTAATTTATGCTGCATTTCGTAACAATTATTATCCATTCATCCCAAATCTAAAAATCTCTTTTTTTGAAAAACTATATTTGTCCCGGTTAAATTAAAAAAGGATTTTTTATGAAATCATTAAAATATTCTCTAATTCTTTTATTTACTTTTTCAATTATATCAGCCCAAACCGGAAGTTTGCGCGGACACGTAATTGATAAAGAAAGCAAGCAGCCTCTTTCGGGTGTAAATGTAATTATTCTTAAAACAGATTTCGGAGCGGCTACTGATGATGCAGGCGAATATATAATTGATAAAATTCCCGTCGGGGTTTACGAAGTGAAATTTTCGTACATAGGATTTTCGGGCAGGATAGCACCGGATGTTGTAATTAAATCAAATAAAATAACCTATTTAAATAACGAAATGCAATATGTTTCAGTGGAAGGAGATGAGGTTACCGTAACTTCCGGATATTTTAATAATTCGCAAAATTCCGTTGTAAGCGCTCAGTCTCTTTCAACTGAAGAAATAAGGAGAAGCCCCGGAGCGCGCGAAGATGTAAGCCGTATGCTTCAGAATTTGCCGGGTGTTAATCCATCTAACGATGACCGAAACGATTTGCTAATCCGAGGGGGAAGTCCCACTGAAGTGTTGTTTGTGATTGACGATTTTGAAATTTCAAACCCTAATCATTTTGGCACGCAAGGCTCAACGGGGGGACCAATTTCGATGATTAACAATGAGTTCGTGGAAAATATGGATTTTTATTCGGGAGCGTTTACTTCCGCGTATTCCAACAAACTTTCGGGTGTGATGGATATCCGTTTCAGGGAAGGCAACCGGAATGCAACGGACGGGAAACTCGATCTTAATTTCGGCGGAGCGGGAGGTTATATAGAAACTCCTTTAGGCCGCAGCGGATCGGTTTTACTGGGTGCGCACAGAAGTTTTCTGGATCTGTTTGAAGGAATTCTGGATTACGGAGGTGTTCCGGTTTACAATAATATTCAGGGAAAAATAAGTTACGATTTCAGCAGCAGTCACAAATTTTCTGCAATATTTTTAGGAGGAGATGATAAAATTGATATTGATGATGGAATTGATACGGATGATTTTAAAACGGGTGCGCTCGATACTGCGGATTATGATAAAACAATATTTAAAACACGCCAGGTTTTAGGAGGAATAAGATTACAGTCATTTTGGACGAAGAATTTTTACACGCTCATTTCCGCGAGCCATAATTACAATAAATTTTATACTGATAATAATGTAATTTACACCGAAGGTTTGCGCCAGGAAGGAAAAGATGAACTGACCGCCGAAAAGAAAATAATGGAAAAAGATGTTTACGATAATTCTTCCGTGGAAAATGTAAGCACGTTAAAATTTACGGCAAATTTGCTTTTGGGGCAATTATCAATTTTAACATCCGGGGTTTACGCTAAAATAAATTCCTTGGATTACAATATTGTTTATATGCCCGAAAACCCGAACGAACCCGATAAATTCGGTCAGCTTCCAAAAGCATATACTATAAAATATAAAGCGGATAACCAATTAAAATACGGAGCATTTATAAACTGGAATCAGAAATTTGCTGAAAGATTTACTTTTAATGCAGGATTAAGAGCCGACAGGTTTGAACTGATAAACAGCTTCAGTGTAAGTCCGCGCTTTAATTTACAATATAAGATAAACGAAAAAATCAATATTCACGGCGGTTACGGAATTTATTATCAGAACCCGGAAATGATTTGGATTTTAAGTGACGCGAACAACAAGAATACTTTGAAGGATATTAAATGCACGCATTATATTCTCGGCACGGATTATATTTTAACACCGAGTTTAAAATTAACTTTGGAAGCCTATCTTAAAAATTATGATAACTATCCGGTATCAGCGGATTCAGGCTACTCAATGAGTTCTCTTGCAAATACCGGTTCCGATTACGGAAATAACCTGACTTCAAATAAACTTATCAGCAAAGGAAGCGGGAGAGGATACGGGGTTGAATTTATGCTGCAGAAAAAAATGTCGGGAAATTTTTACGGCATAATAAGCTATTCGTGGTCGGATATAAAACATAAAGCACTCGACGGCAAATTACGCAGGGGCGCATACGATAATAAAAATGTACTCAATATAATTTCGGGCTGGCGTATAAATGATAATTACGAAGTCAGCGTAAAATTCAGATATTCGGGCGGAAATCCCTACACGCCGTACGATGTTCAGGCATCAAAAGCGGCAGGGCGCGGAGTTTACAATCTTTCGGCAATAAATTCAGCGGTTTTTCCTTCGTATCAGAGATTTGATATACGGGTAGATCACCGCGATTTTTTTGAAGCCGGTACTGTGATAGAATATATTTCAATCGAAAATGTTTTCGGAAGAAAGAATGTTCTTTTTCATAAATGGGACAGAAATGAAGAAAAAATTAAATACAGTTACCAGACCGGCTTTTTTATTGTTGGCGGAATAAGTTTTGAGTTTTAGAAAATTGCAGCCCCGGTGTTTTAGCCGGGGTAATATTTTATCCCAAAATAGTTACTAGAACAAATAATATTATGTTAGAGCTTTTTTTATTGTCTCTTATGGGTAATCCCGACTTAATCGGGATGTTTTTCAGGAATGTGTAGATTTTGTTAGTCGATTTATCCGGCTTTTGACGGATCCGCCATTATTTTGTTTTCTAATGGCGGATTTGGGTTTATTAAAAGCGGGAACGATTTAATAATTTGACCTTGTATGAGGTAACACAGCAATTTAACAGAAATATTAATTAAGCTTAAACTTTGCGGGATTCTCATTTTAAAAAGTTCTTCATTTTTTATTATTAATTGCTTGACATTTGCCCCCCCCCCCCCATTTTTTTTTTTT
>Ga0123335_1009337_pt1 | contig 10197 bp, 5 predicted proteins | sample BiotimSIPDNA_2_FD_89707 | JGI IMG/M metagenome (GOLD analysis project Ga0123335, IMG submission 89707) | Anaerobic biogas reactor microbial communites from Washington, USA - Biogas_R2 time_0 SIP DNA | ecosystem: Engineered > Bioreactor > Anaerobic > Unclassified | place: Washington, USA... | reverse complement strand
TAGGTCAGCCTTTCAGGCTGGTCAGGAATCTTATCCATTTATAGCATCCAGTTCGCCAGTGCGGCCGCAGTGACGTTTTCAAATGTGATATCCATACCTGCCTGCGCAACTGGTGGACAACACGGGGTGATAGTGGAAGACCGGCGTCTTCGACGGGCTGGAGCGCAAGAGGGAACTCCCTCTTCCAAAAAGTCTTTATCCTTGTTTATTACTTGTATTGGGGGCACCATCTACCAAAACGTACCAGTTTTTAACCAAATAAAAAGGCCGCTCAGTTAAACTGGCGGCCCGAAATTTTCAAACTGGATTAAAAATAGTTACTTAGCAACATTAATCGGCTGAGTGTAACGGCCATTTTTGCTGTTGAGAACTACAAGGTAACGTCCGGCAGAAAGGCTGTTGCTGTTAAAACTGATTGTTTTTGCAGAAGCGTTTCCATTGTAAAGAGAGAGGACTTTGTTACCGAGAATGTCGTGTATTGCGAGGTCCACTTTCTGGTTTTGTGACAGGTTGAAAGAAATTGACGATGCATTAACATTGAAGGAAGCCCCGTTATTAATGGATCTTGAGGAGATAACACTGATTGGCTCCCAGCCAAAATCTCCCCAGGTCATGCCGACAATCTGGATATCGTCAGCGTAGAGCTCCACATCACCATTTTCATATTTGGCCTGAAATGCCATTTTTGAGACTTTGTCAGCCCCGTGGCTCCAGGTCCACTCTTTATCGTACAAAGGACCCCACTCTTCCGGGACAATGCTGGCAACGGGAATATTTACCGTCTTCCAGTCTGCTGTAAGTTCAATTATATAGCCGTATTCTCCCCAGGTCTCACCGAGCTTCACCCAATCATCTGTTTCAAATTTCAGTCTGACAGTACCGGATCCTTTTACTTTAAGACTCAGAGCAGTCATTTTGCTCAGATCAACATAGTCACCCTCGCCTATAAGGTTGCACCCGATTGCAGCATATCCATACTTATCTGAACTGGTACTGGTTGTCAGCGCTACATGCAAGAAGCCTTCTGTATTTATTGTTTTTCCATTTGAGGAAACAACATCATCTCCGGCACCGTTTTTGACAGTGGATCCTTTGGTGTCTTTAAAGGAGTACCAGTAACCCCCACCTTCCCAGGGTGCATTTTGTGTAATACTGCCGTAGGCCTCGCCTATAGAAGTCTGGTGCGGGCTGCTGCCGGTTAAATCATCATTGAAATCATCGATATAAGCGGGAGCGGTCAAAATGATCTGAGCAGAAGCTGCAGAGCATAAAAGACCGACGGTTAGAATAGAACGGAAGATAGACATACTGCACACCCCTTCAAAAAGATTATGAAAACTAAGTTAGATTATATTCCTGCCAAAATAGGGATTATCAGATAATTTAAACAAAAAGTCCTTATAAATCTACAACATTCCAATAGATCCTATTTTTTTAGTTAAACTTCTCTGTTAATTCTTATATGCTTTCTTAGCTTATCGGGCATTAATAAAATTTATTTTGCACCCGGAATTTTTCCCGTTAACATAGTGTACAGCGGTGTACATTCCAGCCGGGATTCCTTTCAGGGAAACCGATGCTGTTCCATTGTTGAGGTGATTAAGCCCCTGTTTGAGAACAAGCTTGCCGCTCATGTTGTATACCGCGATTTCAACATTTTTGTTGAGATTTTCGGGAATACGGTATATCAGTGATCCGTTTGAAACAGCCGGTTTCAGGTAATTCTGGATAATTTTTTCATGCATGCCCGCTCCAAAAGAGACAACCGTCTGGAGTCCGTCGATGTAAACATTATCCAATATCAGACGTAAAACGCCTGTTGAATCGTAAACGGTAAAACGGAGTGACTTAATGCTGTTAAGATCAAGAGCGACAGGATTTGTTTTCCATGAGGGTTGTTTAAAATCAGCGATGTTGACTCTGTATTTGTTTACCGCTGCTTTAACGGGTACAACAACGCTGTAGTATGCACTATCTGTAATATTAGACTGCTCAAGCTCCACACTCACAAAAGCATCTTTGCTGCCTTTCATGTCAAATACAACGGCTTTGGCTGCGCCAAGAGAAACCGGTGTTCCAGCGGCGTTGAATGTAGATTTTATTCCCGCATAAGTTGTATTTGAGTTTGAAGTAACGTTGCAGTTAATCTGCAGAGCACTGGAATTGTTCTCAGTAACCCAGGTTGTTGTAGTTGCTCTAAAGCCTGTACCCGTACCAATTGCAGCCCAGGTCCCATTTTTCTGATTGTTCATGTCTTTATCTTCAAAATTATCAACCAGAACGTCGTTTTGGCCTGCCGGGGGTTGTTTGGCTTTATTGATAAGAATTGTAAAACCCGCGGCCTTTGTTATGTCGTAAGCTATGATGTTACCATCAATTTTAAGTGAGGCAGCAACAAGTTCGCCGCTCAGGAAAAATCCCTGATCCGCAGATCCATCCCAGGCCTGGTTGATGCTTGTTCCGGTTCCGGTAAAGGTCTTTGTCCCGAAATCGCCTGCTAACTTGATTGTCCATGCGACTGATTTTGAGAAAGCCGCTGAAAAATTAACGGTCTGGGATGTAAAATCGACACCACTCTTGTTTGTAGCGGTAAATGCGGTATTAACTTTTACAGCATCTCCCGGGTTTTCCAGTGCCTTCAGGAAAGCAACCGCACCAATTATTCCTGCATTGTAGTCTATAGCTACCTCACAGAACTCTGCAGAGCCATCGTTGTTCCATTGACCTTGTCCATTGGGGCCGCTGACCAGGCCTCCGGTGGGACCTGATGCAGCTGAACGGTAATGTATGTTGGTTGCTGGAGATCCGTTAAAACGAATTACGTATGATCTTTTGGGATCGCCATAATAACCGGTAACCCATTTTACGTGGTCCTGAAGACGCTTGAGATAGAGCGTTCTTGCAGCATCGGTGTTATTGGTAACATATGCAAGTGCATACTCAAAAGCTGCGGATCCGGCCTCGCGGGCAGTTCCCCAGCCGCTGTTCTGATATATGCCGTTGAAAAGTCCGCTGGTTTTCACTTTGCTTTCGATAAAACCGATGTTGCTGCTGAGCGAACCGGCACCACCGAGTCCCTGACGCCAGACCTCAAATGCCGCCAGCGGTCCGATGAAAGTATAACCAATGCAGTTGTAAGTATCGCCGATGGTTTTCTTTGCCCATGTTTTGTAAATCGGATCTTCATCGTTTGTCGCACGGTACAGTTCAACTCCCGCTGCTACCATTTTGTCTTCAACCAGTTTAGAAACCTTTCCGTCTACAGTGGGATAGTAATAAAGGTATGCACCAGCTTTCTGCTGAGCGTTGCAGAAATGGTTATTCCCGCCCGCATCGTATTTTTTCTTTGCAAAATTGAATGCTATTTTGGCTTTTGCCAGGCATTGATCGGCATACGCAGCATCGAATTTCCGGTAACATGTTGACATAAGGGCAAGACAGGCAGCGTACATTGCCGGAACATCTGCCCCGGAACAGAGAAGCACTTTAGATGCATCTCTTCCGCCGGCGTTAGTTACTCCCCAGGTCCCGTGTTCTTCGGAAGCTACTCCGACATCAAGTACTATAGTGTTTTCGTTTATGACAGCTTTAATGAGATAATCTGTAGCGAACTTCACTTCGTTCAGGATGTCAGGAATCGCATCGGTACCGGAATAGTTCCATGCGGAATTATTTGCATACGCAGAGGGGAAAACATCATAGCCTTTCAGAAGGCAATAGACAGTGTATCCCAGAGGCATGCCAAACTTAATGTAATCACCGGCATCGTACCACCCACCGTCAAGCTTGTTTCCATTGTAGTTGTCGCCGCCGTGAGACGCATTGGAAAACCCGGAATTTTGATTGTAGCAGGAACCGGAGGAGAGTCCGGCACGCTGATAGCCGTAAAATTTTATAAGGGTATTGTGCAGATCGGTCCAATTCTGGCTCCAGGCCGGTACAGCAATTGAGAGCGCTAATGCCAGGAACAATAATTTTTTCATTATATGAAACCTCTCTATTAATATTTTGCCCCAGAAACTGGATTCAATTTCTGGTACTGGTTCAGGTTATCTTCCGTTTACAATAGTTTTAAAAAGCTTAGATCCGTTAATGTTGTCAAGCTTCAACAGCCACATTCCACCAGGCAGATCATCAAAATTCATTTCTGAACAGTGCTCGTTCATTGATCCGCTTTTTACCACACGACCGTTTGCGCCGATCAGGGAGTAAGCCTTGAAAGCATGGGAATAAGGAAATACTACCTTGAATCCGGCAGGTCTGACTGAGATCACAGGATCAGCGTTATTAATCCGATGCTGGTAAACAGCTCTTTCAGTATTAACCGGGTTATTAGTAAGCTCAAGCCATTCGATACTGTAGCCTGAACCTGTTGTGTTGGTGTATCTGAATTTTAAAACATGCTGCCCGGCGGAAACACTGATATTGGTTATTATTGAATTCCAGCTAGTGTTTTTCGGGATTTTGACCTCGCCGGCTTTTGTATTATCAACGTAAACCTCTACGGTACCGTCACCTTCTTTTGCCAGACATCTTAAAACAAGTTTGCTGGTTGCAGAGGTGGAGTTGATTTTATAAGAATTCCAGGTTTCGCTGATTAAAGAAGTCACGTTGATGCATTTATTCTTGGCGTTACGGACATCGGCATTGTCTCTGTTAATGAAACTGACATTGGCTGCAGAGACACTGCCATAATACTTATTGAAAGAGGATGCCGGGAGGGTGTTTGGCATGGTGAATGTGGAATCTGCCGCTGGACCGGCAAGTCCGGCTTTCCATTCCGGCTCGTACTCATCAACATTTGTTGCCTTCAGGAGATTTTGTACGATCTGACCTGACTGGCTGGCGCTTGTGCCGCCGGAAAAGCAGCTCGATGTCTCATGTGATGAAACCGACCAGTTGGCCCAGCTTAATTTGTATTTGCCGTTAATGTAGTTGTTGAACCACCAGTTTGTGTTTGTTCCATCTATATAGTTCATTCCATCTCTGCCCCCGTTTGAATGAGTAGTACCCCATTCGGTGACAAAAACTGGAACCTTTCCCAATCCTGCCTTCAGATATTCTGCCTCCATACCTCCGGTTCCATTACCATTTTTAACATAGTAAGCCTCCGCACCGTGGCTGGCGGCGTAAAAATGGAAGGCGTACGCGACATTGCTGAATGGTTTTCCTGAGTTGTCTTTTGGCTGGTCTGCAGCGGCTACATTAACAAATTGCGCATAATAGGGTGTACCAATAATCACCAGGTTGTTTGCCCCTTCAGAGCGTATAGCCTGGGTGACATTTTTCATGTAGCCTTTTATTGCTCCCCAGGTCTTTAAAGCATTATCGAGGGTACCATCTTCTGAGGCTCCGCCGGCGGTGATCGGTTCATTAAATATTTCAAAGATGACGTTGGGTGTGTTCTTGTAGGTTCTGGCCTGTTCTTTGAAAAATGTTATGGACTGTTGTTCCTCGTTTTGAGCTGTATGGGAGTGCCAGTCAATAATCACATAGATACCTTTGGCGATGGCGGCATCAATAACCGCTTTTACCCCATCCCACCCTTGACCGGGAGCATAGGCAACTCTGACCATGTTGCACTTCCAGGAGTCGACCAGAAAGTCCAGTGTGGCTTTATTATAATATGAATAGCCCGGCCAGTCGGGTCTGCTCCAGTAGAAGCTCATGCCTCTGAGCTGGACGATATTTCCGTTTTTATTGAGCAGGTATCCGTCGCTGGTTGTCAGAGCGCCGTGCCTTGCAACAGGAGTTTGGGCTGAAATGGAAGTCAGTGTTCCAAAAATGAGAGCAGCTGCAAGAAGTCCTTTATGCCAATTTATACTCATTATCTCTCCTTTTTAAGCGCTTTATATAAAATTCGGTAATGCCATGACTAAATAAGTTACATTCTATACTACTATAGTTGCATTACCACAGCACTAAGTTCATTGAATCATGAAAACAAACAAATATTTGACAATGTTTTTAAAATAATTATTTTATGTTGGCGGATAAACAGAATCTGCTTAGTTTTTGAGATTAGAGCTATTAAGCAGAATCAGAAGTAAAAAAGATTATTTCACAGCCAATTGAGTATTTGTGATGACGGTGTCTCTAATCAGGTCCCCATCAAAAATAATTCCCGGAATGAACCTGTCCGCACATCAAACGTACTAAACTGTTTAGACAAAAAAATTAGATCTTCTAATTTTCATTAATTTATAACCTAATCAAAGGGGTTCTTATGAGTCGTTCCACTCTCAAGGCAGGTCTGTTAGGACTGGCATCTGTCCTGACTGCGACTTCGCTTCTGTTCGCGGATTCCGTCCTGGACAAACATGATGACGGTACTAACCAGAATGATTTTCTGTATTACTGGTACTATTACGATGACAATGCGGGTTTGGGTGTGGATGACCGGCCCCAGCGTGCTCCCACTTCAACACCTACGATTATCGGTCCCGACATTGAATTCACAGAAGGTCCCCGTCATGGATTCGGTAATACCTCTGATACCTATGTTGTAAAAACCTATACTTTTAAAACAGGCGATGAAGCTGGAAACAAGTATGCCACCTGCCCGTTTGTATTCGGTGAAACATGGGAAACATCTTATGGTACAGGAAAGCCCTACGCCGGTCTTGGTACCATGCTGACAAAAGAAGGTCAAGGTCTGGATATGACCGGTGCAACCGCTGTTAAATTCAAGATCAGGTCACATAAAGGTCCTCTGGCTATTGATTTCAAAATCCAGACACTTGATATCGATCAGGATTCATCATTTGGTTACTACCAGACATCTATTGATGCTACAACCACCTGGAAAGAAGAGACTGTTCTTATTGAAGATCTTGCACAGCCCGGATGGGCAAAAACTCAGGCTCCTTTTGCATTTGATATCACAAAATGCACAAAGATTGCCTGGGAATGTCAGCAGGAAGATAACACAACCACAACCGAAGATGGTATTGATGTCGATGATGTTGAGATTATCGGTTATACCTGGGTTTCTCCTTTCCTTGCCAAAAATGTTAAGGCGGCAGCTTCAAGCACACTTCCTACCACAAAAGAATTTGCTACATTTGAAAAGACACCTTTCCACGAATCTCCTTTGGGATCATACTGGTACGCTTACAATGATGCAGCGATCGGTGGTACAGCACAGGTTTTGAGCGGTGCGGTAGCAGATCCACTAACCAGTCAGCTTTCTCTTCAGTTTGCTGAAAACAGCGGTAATCCGGGAAATGGTGCCGGACTTACATACGTTCTCGGCCCGTCAGTTATTAAACCAGGTACAACAACCTCAGTTCAGTCATTCGTTGGTATAGGCGTCAACCTCTACGATTCTGCACATCAGCTTTACTGGGATGGTTCGAAAGCTACCGGTGTCTATTTCCACTATATGACAGACGGTGATGCAAAGACTGCTGTACTGGAACTCAGTGATATCCATGATGTTGCCGATGCAGCAACACCCACTAAAACCGAATCAGAGCGTGGTCCCGGTGTTATCTGGTTTATCGACCTTCCTGCAACTGGTGGTGAGTGGTGGGCAGCTGAGGTAAAATATACCGATCTGAAGATCCATGAAGAATGGGAAGGTGCAGATCCGATTGCGCTGGACAAAACCAAACTGGCAAAACTGCAGTTTAAAGTACAGGGTGGTGAGGGCGTTGGTGGAACGATAGCAATTGATAATATCTACTTTCCTGGTGCCACTGGATACAGCTGGGATCCAAGCTCTGTTAAACTTGCTGCTCTTTCATCAAAGGCATCAGCTCTGAAGGCCTCTTATGCCAACGGTGCAGTCAATGTTAACTGGAACGGTGCAAAGCTGACCAGCGGCAAAATCAGCATCGTTAATGGAATGGGTTCAGTTGTTGCCACATCTTCTTTTGCAAAAGCAGGCAAGCTTTCACAGAAGTTCTCTGCGCAGAAACTTTCTGCAGGAATGTACTTTGTAAGGCTTAACGCAACTGATGCAAAAGGTCAGACTGTAGCGATACAGAAACCTGTGCATATTGTAAAGTAAGTTAATTCTGCTCAGGCAGGTATTAGAGCCGGGTACAGAGATGTGCCCGGCTTTTTTTGTTTATCCGGCGGGTGTTTTGTTCATGGTACCTCAGAGATGAAATAGTGACTTAACTATTTGCTCCCAATTCCCAAATTCATCTCTGGGGTGAATGAGTGACCTACCCGTTAGCTCCTAAATTCACCTCAGGGGTGAAAGAGTGACCTACCCGTTAACTCCCAAATTCACCTCAGGGGTGAAAGAGTGCCCTACCCGTTAGCTCCTAAATTCATCTCTGGGGTGAGAGAGTGACCTACCTCGTTAGCTCCTAAATTCATCTCTGAGGTGAAAGAGTGCCCTACCCGTTAGCTCCTAAATTCATCTCTGAGGTGAAGTAGTGACCTACCTGTTAACTCCAAAATTCACCTCAGTGGTGAATGAAACAGTGGCAACCCCTGGTTAAATAGTAACTAACGTCTCCGGGAGCATAACTGGAAAACCAAAGTTGCGGGTAGTAGATTATAGAGTAATCTGTTAAAAATGAACAAGTGGCAATAAATTGATCTTACCTGCCGCTGGCAGAAACACATTTTTCCGGTTATATCAGATGATGGATGCCCGAAAAAAAGTCGGGCTTAATCTGTAACTTTCACTACTAATTATTCATCAACATTCTTTTATTCTATGATAAAAAAACTACTCGTTACCGGTGCATCTGGATTTCTTGGCTGGAATGTTTGCAGGGCAGCTTCAAGGAAATATTCAGTTATCGGGGTCCGCAACAATCATGATGCTGATTTGCCCGGTGTAACTTTTGTTAAATGTGACCTGACCCAATACACTTCTTTGAAGGCACTGTTTCAGACAACAAGGCCCGATGCCGTTATCCATTGCGCGGCGATCTCAAGCCCAAACACCTGCCAGCAGCATACATCTGAGGCATACAAGGTAAATGTTACATTGTCATCATCGATTGCGGGACTTTGCTCGGAGCGTGATATACCTCTGGTGTTTACATCTTCGGATATGGTGTTTGATGGTACTGAGGCTCCTTATGATGAGGGGGGTATTGTTTGTCCGGTAAACGTATACGGGCAGCAGAAGGTGGCGGCAGAGCTGGAGATGCAGGTTCGTCATGAGCAGCTGGCGATATGCAGGTTGCCTCTTATGTACGGAGATGTTCCAGCATGTGCCACAAGTTTTATCCAGCCCTGGATAAAGCAGATCAGAGCAGGGGAAAAAATATCACTGTTTAAAGATGAAATTCGTACGGTTGTGAGTGCTTCCGATGCGGCGGCGGGTCTTATTATAGCACTTGAAAGGGCCAGGGGAATAATTCACCTTGGCGGTAAAGAGAGAGTTTCGCGTTACGACTTTGGTCTGAAACTGATAGATGCAATGGGTTTATCCTCTGAAGTGGCTGCTCCAATAAGCCAGAAAGATATTAAGATGTCCGCGCCGCGTCCGGCGGATGTTTCCCTGAACAGTTCAAAGGCGTTTTCAATCGGCTACTCGCCGGGACTGATTAAAGAAGAGCTTTTGAAGCTGAATTGCATAAAAGGGTGAGATATTGCGGAGGACGAGGGATTCGAACCCCCAAGACCTTGCGGTCGGCGGTTTTCAAGACCGCTGGATTACCGTTATCCTAGTCCTCCTGAGGATGTAGAAATATAGCTTTTGAGCCCGTATATGGGCAAGAGAAGATATCATTAAATCGTCGCCCTCTGAAGGTACGGGAGGGTAACGGGATTCAATATACCCCAGATCTGTCATGCTTGTTTCTGTTCCCGTATTTCCCTTACAGGAAGATGCCGCATCTGTCATCTTCAGGCTGATAAACCGCTCAAAGCTCTTTGGACCACTGGTCCTCTATTTTTTCACTCCGAACTTTCAGCTCTAAGGCTTTACTGTGAGGTTTTCTGGATACCTGCCATAAGAGCCGCTCTAAAATGTAACGTCATGTTTCATGTGACTGTTTCAATCATAAACACACTGCGGCGAAAAATGCCCTGAGAAAGTCAATTGACGATTTGGCACGGTGCTTGCATAATTTAGCAGGTGTAAAAATGACAAACCACAAACTTACAGGAGGAGTTATGAACGCATTAATCAGGTATGCAAACCCAGTGTCCGCTGTATCAGACTGGATCGATGATGTTTTTGGCGGCAACCTTTTCGAAGCAGCAGATCGTCAACTGACATCT
>Ga0123335_1009335_pt1 | contig 10199 bp, 10 predicted proteins | sample BiotimSIPDNA_2_FD_89707 | JGI IMG/M metagenome (GOLD analysis project Ga0123335, IMG submission 89707) | Anaerobic biogas reactor microbial communites from Washington, USA - Biogas_R2 time_0 SIP DNA | ecosystem: Engineered > Bioreactor > Anaerobic > Unclassified | place: Washington, USA... | reverse complement strand
TTTTCGGTGCCGCCGGAACTGGAGTTCGAATATGCCGTCGCCACTATAGATGTCAAGGAGCAGAAGCTTACAATTTCTCATGACGGAAAACCGGTGAAGCAAACAGAGTATAAGCGTTAAAGCGAAAAAGAATACCAGTCTACGATGTGGTGGCACATTTTTTTATCTACGATGTGCTGGCACTTAACACTTAGACATTCACCTATTTCAGCAATTTTTCAAGGGGCAACTCAATATAATCTATTTTCTCTAAACACAACCTGACACATTTGGGAAATTACCAAACATTCCCATTACTTAATCCTTGGGAGATACACTTTTTATGTATTCTCCGTTCTGTTACCGTAGGTCCCCTTCACTCGTTTTGATTTGTAGAGGTAGGCCGTCCAAACTGCTGCTACAATGCAAGAAATCAATACCTTACTCATACTTTCCGGACTAAATTTATAACGCTGAAATACTGTGTGTGGTAGAAATACATCCACAATAAGATAAGTCAGTGGACCGGATATCCAAAGAATGATTTTCGCCCGATTGACTACAGATATATTCCGTCCCCCAGTGAGACTCGCTCCTGCATAAAAACTCAAGCCTGCCGCGAGGAGAAACGTGATCCGAGTAACGGTCTTGTATGTACTATAACCAGCCAAAAGAAGAATGTTTGGGTTTTGGTACTCAATTACAGCAAAACTAGATAGACCATTTAAAGTTCTAAGCGGGTCAAGTAATAAAATACAGATTAGAAGCAATAGCCAGCCACCAACTCCCGAAATGGGACTCTGTTCTGGTGCAGCAGGGGGATACTCATTTGCAATTTTCTTGATACCCAGAATTACTAACCAAGCAACTAAAATGACAATTCCCGTTAGGCTAATAACTGTCAGCACCATCACTACCCCCTTTTAATGATTACTCATTGTTCTGGTTTCCCATTGAAAGTGCATCACAAGAATTCAAACCAGAAAACGAAGGTACCTCTAAAGATTTATTCTTTGGTATAGTCCCTCGACCATGCACTGACTCCCTCCAACCTTGAGTGTTCCATACCCGTCTTCTTTTATAGTAAGAACCGCCTCTTGATAGAAAGCTAAGTAGAAACACCCGTTCGTTTTAATAAAGATATCCGTCCCTTGAACCGAGTACCAGTCGTTTTATTCCCTATTTACAGTTACTTTGTAGGTACCGGGATTCGGATAGAGTTTTCTGCAAACAGATTTCACCTCGTACCTATCTCCGGAACTGAGGAATATAATTTCACCCTGATACCCGTTCATTTGCAGAAAGGCGTCTTCCGAAAGCGCGAGTTATAAACACAATCTGGTATTGATATAAATATCCTTCCCGTCGACCTTATATAGATTGCTCGCCTTACGCGTGACGCTCACCTAGTAGTTGGCCGCACTCGCAACCGATGGAAAGAGTGTGATAAGAATAAGCAATATCTTCAAAAATTTTATAATAAACACCCCCTATTTTTAAAAAACAGGCGATTCGAACCAACATGCTTCAGGCGAGCCTGATTTCGTTCAACAACTTGGAAACAGTGTAGAAGTAAGGATATTTGAATGATAATTATCGAGCTCTTTCGTTTACAGTTCCAGTCAGAGCGATACCCCCTAATCGAGTTGCAATTACGATAGCGGTCATGACGATGAGTGTGAAACCGAGTGATGGTTTACCTAGAGTTATGAACGCCGCGAGTATTCCTATCGGGACGACGCCAACACCTCCAAGCAACACCCCTATTATTAGAGCTACCCAACCCCATGTTGCGAAGGTGACGGCAGCTCCGAGAAACCATGTTGTCAGGCCGAACAAATAGGAGGCAAGGAACATGCCAGCTCCCGCAAAAGAGCGCGTACTCCTGAAAAGAGCTAGAGGTAGCAGAACCACTACTATCCCCGCCACACCAATCCAGGCAATCGGAAGAAGGAAACTATAAGCTTTTACGCAAAATACAGCTATTGACTCATTCATTGTGTTGTGCTCCTTCTATGCAAAATTGGAATTTCCTTAATTTCTTAAGCAGCCTTATCAAGGTAGTTCGAGCTCAGGTATATTTGTGAATAAAACCAGAATCAAGAGTACTGCATGGGGAAATGACAACTCCCGTCAACAGTCAAAGGCTTCAGGGTTCTTCTGCTCATATAAGCTAGATCCTCATGCTAGGGATTACACACCTTACAGGGCCTGTGCCCGGCGTTTATTGCCTGCTGCCTGGTCTGGAACCATTGTCGGTTCTCGGGTGCAATCTTCTGTGCCCATTCGCATGAAGGGTAATGGAATGGAGCACGTAACCGACTTGCCAGGTACTTCCCGGGCAAGGCGGAGACAGCGGCGATGAAGAGTATCGAGAAGAGGACGACGAGTAGGAGTGTTTTTTTCTTTGGCATACACTTTCACCTCCCCAACCTAGCGGATGATTTATTCCTCGTTTAGGGAAATATGGTCCTGTTTTCTGGTCCGAAGATGTCCTCCCCTATTCAGTGAAATAATCAGAATCGAGGCGTTTTATTTCATAGACCGATACAGGGCTAACGCCGATATTGTGGTCAATCATCAGTCCGGCAAGTTCCTCGCCATCGATCAGGACGATTTTGTTCTCGATCTGACGTACGTAGTTCTTTGCATCATGAGAAAAGGACGATGTGGTCAACATAACGCCCTTCCTGGCACGTTGCCCGTGTAGTGCACCAACAAATTTCTGCACATCAGGACGTCCCACCGTCCCTTCCCAGCGTTTGGCCTGGATGTAAATTATGTCCAATCCCAGCCGGTCTTCCTTAATAATGCCGTCGATTCCCTCATCTCCGCTTTTTCCTATGGCCTGCCCCGCATCTTTACGGCTGCCACCATACCCCATCCTCAATAAAAGCTCGACCACCAGCTTTTCAAATAGACTTGGAGACATAGTCTTCATCTGTTCGAGAAGCTCTTCCGCCAAACTTGCCCTCAGTTGCCCGTAGGCAGACTCTAGGGCTTCTTCAGGAGTAGTTTCATCATCGTGCTTTTTCTTACCGCCATCGTTTTTGTCATGGCGCGGAGACATGAATGCCCTAAATTCCTCGAACTGTTCAAGGTACTTGATGTTCAATTCAGTGAGGTTCTGAGCTAAAACGTTTCTTCCACGGTCAGTTATCTCAAAAAAGCCCCTTCTTCTAGATTGGAGGAGGCCAGCTTTTACAAGGTGTGTTTTACTCCACCCTACGCGGTTTCGGAAAACCTCCTGCTGACCGCTGGGTAAAAGCTTCTTTCGTTCTTCTTCCGAGAGGCAGAAGAAATCAGCGATACTGTCTCCCGCATCTCTCACAGAATACTCTTTTCCATCTCCCGCTATCTTCAGCAGAGGAAGCATTATTGTTTGGAAATCAGGGATACTCATTTTTTTGAAGCTCCTTTATTAATATCCAGTTCTAACAAAGCGGTTGTATTCCTCAACTACATCGTTTGCATCAGCGATGGCAGTCTGTATGGCACGTTGTATAGTTTGGATGTCGTTTTGTGCGTTTTGAACATACTCTTCGCAATCACTGACGTAATCCATTACTTCTCTCCGGTATCGGTCGGCAGCCCACTCGTCATCAGAGAAAGGTTTGCTGGGCTTGTAACCGTTAAAATCAGGATAAAGCATCATGTTTCCGTAACCAAGTGAAATACCGGCAGCTAGACAAAGACCGAGAAGAACCGCACAAGCAGTGATTATTTTTTTCCTCATAATAGAGATCATCCCAGCTTTCTCAAAAGATTTAAACAAAGACAGGATTAAGCTTTCATCCATTATTTCTCGGCCCATGGACGCATAGGAAACCATCGATCAAGGTTTACACACCTTGCAAGGCCGGTGTCCTGCCTGTATGGCCTGTTGTCTAGTCTGGAACCACTGGCGGTTCTCGGGTGCGATTTTCTGTCCCCACTCGCATGAAGGATAGTGGAAGGGTGCACGTAACCGGCTGGCAAGGTACTTACCGGGCAGGGCCGAGGCTGCAGCGACGTAGAGGATCGAGAGGATGACGACGAGTAGGAGTGTTTTCTTTGTCCACAAGGGTTCTGCACCTCCTCATGCTAGAATTTATTTCCCGATCTCCTTCTTCGGCCTCCACTCGCTAGCAATCTGCTGGGCTTGTCCCAACGCTGCAGGTGAAAGTTTTTTTGCTATCTGGTCTCGTAGGTAAACGGCCGTTTCCTTCAAATCTCCTTCCGAACTTTGAGCGGAAAGACTATACCAAATGTACGCGGTTTTTAAGTTTTGGGAAACACCAAGACCGTCGGCATAGATAACACCGAGATTGAACTGCCCCTCTGGATTGCCCTGTTCTGCGGCTCTTCGATACCATTTTTCTGCTTCTGAGTAATCCTGGGAAACTCCCTGGCCATGGAAGAAAATAAAACCGAGCTTTAATTGGGCATCTGCATGACCTCGCTTGGCGGATTGTTGCAATTGATCCATTTTATCGATATTCTCCTGCGGAATTGACCTGTCTTTTAAGATCAAATTACCGAGATTGGATTGTATATTCGAATACCACTTTTCGATAGGCTTGCGAAAACGTTTCGGCATCTCTGCGAAGTTCTGGAGAATAAACCGATTGGCAATACCTAGGCTTGATTGTGAGCTAGTATTTTTTATTTCCTGAAAATTAGGGAACCCTTCAGGGTAGACTCCGTGAGTAAACAATCCCAAGAGAGCGACAAGGCAAAGTAAAATGTAAAAATTATCAAAAAACCAAGAGTTAGTTCTTTGCTTTGTTTGTGTGGTAGCCTGAGCGTTCATTGTTTTTGGCTGAGAAGTTTGCGTTTGAGTTGCCGGTAAGGGAGTCTGCCCCTGAGTCGTCGTTTGAAAAGACTTTATCTGCTGATTACCCATAGTTGCACTTCCTGAAAAAGATTGCCCTGTAGAACTTATTGTTGATGAGGTTGATCGGACAGTTTTTGATGGTAATTGGAAATCAAGTATTGGTGCACTCGCTCCCGAACTTGAGAAAATACGGCTAGATGTTTGTTGTGATGGAGTTGAAGGGGCAGGCGGCTGCTTTAGCGGTGTGGAGGGTGCCTGCACTCTTGCTGGCCTAATTAATATGTTTGGAATTTTTTGTTTGGCTCGAATGGCATCTATAACAGCCCTGTTGCCACTTAGGGGTGAATAGGGAACTGCCGTATTCGTCGTCACTGTTGTTAGAGGTGGGATTTTCACGTGACCTGGCTTATCCGCAATTTTTTTTAGGATGGATTTATTAGACTCGGGAGCTCTGTTTAAACGAAAAGAAGCTTCTTGATTATTTAACAATTGCAACTGACCGGAAGATGCCAGATTGATCTGGACATGATCCCGACCATTCTTATTATAGCGCTCCATGAGGCCTGTTATGCTTACCCACTCGCCCTCCAAATCTTGAGGGTTCTTTTTAATTGAGGATAGCAGAGACACATTCCATACAGTGATCTTGAAGATCAAATCTCTGAAAAAACCAAAATTTATAAAAACATATGGTTTCCCGGTCTCTCCCTCTGATTCATAAACATCAAAAATTTTCCCCATTACTTCTACCTTTTGTCCTACATATTCTGCGCACTGGTCAGAATCGTTTCCGTCCAGAACAGGATAATTAGCTCTATAGTGTCTGCTTTTACTTTTCCCTGAATCAATCTTTTGTGTCCCGGATAAATCAAATAAAGGGATTTTTTCGCCGGAAATAAATTCTTCAAGAGCGGGTATCTTTTCGAAAGCATTTTGAGCAATAAACACAAACTGACTAACTTTTTTTCGGAATTCAGGAATAGTATAAATTGTCCTGATAATCGTTGAATCGCTTGGAGACTCGAAATCATCTGCCTTCAAAAGCACAGCTTCATCGTTGGATTGGGTTTCTTCCCAAAGAGACGGGCGGCTTTTTAGGATGTCAAGAACTAGATCAAGGAGAATAAAAGAAAACCGATCGATCTTTGAATTCCATGCCCCGTCAACTCTTTTAGGGTGTTGAAAATTTAAATGCCCGTTTTCTGCACTGCCATAATCTTTCAGCGCTTCAACGAACATGCCGTCATAATCAATCAGCTGTATTGAACACCCATTGTCCGATACCATTACGTTATCAGGCTGAATATCTCCATGGGCTATTCCGTTTTCTTCAAGAAAGAGTGAAAGAGACCTAAGTGATTTCTGAAGGTTTGAAAGGCAAAGTTTTTCTTTATAATGCTGGCTTAAAAAATTCCCTAAGGTCTCTCCTTTTCCCCATTCCATTTTGACGATCGGGAAAAGTTCTTTGTTACATTTTATTCCTTCGTTTTGAAATTCGAAATCCAAGAAATAGGGGCTTTGCAACGATTTAATCTTTTTGGATATCTCACGATAACGTTTTTCCAAATGCTTTGATTCTTTATGAAAACAACGGACTGCGAACCTTTTTCTTCCAGTTGTAATATCATATGTCAATGCAAATCCGCCGCTTATTGGATGGGGAACTCCCCAAGCATTTAATTTGAATTCTCCCTTGCGCAGTTCAGGATCAAGCAGCCAGCGTTTATGGTCTTGGAGTGCTTCACCGTATTGTTCAGAAGTTGGGTAAGCCATGCTCTCTCCTAGTTTAAAGAGATAATGAGAAGCGTCGAATCATCACACCGCATCTCTCCCGAATTACGCTTTTTAAAAACAAGATCTTCTAGTTTTTGTTTTTGCCTTATGCTGGCCAGATTAGACCATACAGGAATCCCCATCTCAGCTGAATGGAATGCCCATTCGGCTATGGCGTCAGTCATGCACATAAGAACCGTGCCTTTTTTGATGATATTTTTGTAGGTTTTCCGAAATCTAGAAGCAGCGTTATCCGAATTAAAGAAAGCATTATGCTCGACAATGGTGGAAAATAATTCTGGCCTTCTCCGAAACTCAGACGCCTGAGTATATGGATAGGTTTCTACCCTACCATTCGGGTGTAGCAAAACGACAACACTATCTCCAACGGCGAAAAGAGTAAGCTCATTTTTTTTCTTGGAAATACTAACTCCTAAAAGCGTAGCAAAACTACCACGGTCAAATGCGTTTCTTTTTGACCAAGACAGACCTGATAGGTCAGAAATTTGTTTGTATTTTTCCAAAGCTTTATCCAAGGATTTCCCGTTGAATTGTGGAACCTCCAGAACACAACTCACCAGAATTTTTGCCCATTTTTTTGAATCGAAGGATTCCGAAGCTCCGTCACTGAGAGCAATCCTTAATGAGCTACGCTTTTTAGATATGGAGTATACATCTTCCACACTGTCAGGATAATTAGAATCCTTTGCAACTGTGGCTTCAAAAAGTACCTTCATTATATTTTAGGTGTTTTATCTCAGCTGTGATGCCCGTGTCCCGATATCAAAGAAATCGACGATTTCAACAGAATCAGCATTAAAAATAAATCCTTTGGCCTCGTTAGCGACGTTTATCCCTTTTTCTTGTGCGTAACGGATTAAGTGCTCAGGGAGCACACTTGACATCCGAAATAACATTCTTGAATACTCGTCTTGCAGTGTGATTTCTGAAGATGGGAACTTAGTTGGTTCCGAAATCGAGGAACTCACATGGAGGTTAAACATCAACACGGTCCCGTCATCGGTATCGAGTTTAAGGATATCTTTCGCTAGTTCCTCAGGATCACCGTCGGTCGAGGCGCCATCCGTGATATGAAGAATCGTAGGCGGATAGCTGTCACGATGAGAATCACACCATTCGCCTACAACCTCTGCGGCCTTGGCAAGGGCAGCACGCATTGGAGTTCCACCGCTTGCTTCGGGGTCAAACCAAACTGGAAATTTAATCGTCTGCTCGACTATTCCCCCAGCTCCATCGTCAATCTTCTTAAGCCTTTCCTCAATTCGAAGGTAAGCAGGCTCTATATCTGAAATCGGATGAATCAGTTCATGCTGAAGATTGCCCTGGAAGCCGTTTGTAACTCCGTATCCGCCATAAGCGATTACGCCAAGGTGGAAATAATCACGTACCCCTTCTGATTTCGTACATCTGATTATTATGTTTGCAATAGTGCGATTCAAAACATCTGCAACTTGGTCTGCTTTTGTCTTCCCCTTTGCGATTGGGTCAATCATTGATCCCGATTGGTCTATCAAAAAAAGAAATGCAGTTGGATTGCTCCGGCTTATCTCTGCTGTATAAGGCAATGTAAATCTCTCCTTCCGAAATTGATTTAAATACTGTAGTTGAAAAGCTTTTTATAAATAAGAGGTTTCGTTTTTACAAGGGGATTCCAAGTTGAAAAATCCTAATTGAAAAGTTTATATAAAAATTATATTACTATGAGTTTGGATTGTAAATTAAAAAAAGAAGACAAAGCACTAGGGGACTAATTTACGGCTAGAGAACAAATACTGCACGTGAGCGAGAGCAGGAATTGGGGAAATCGCCGCTAGAACTCTATCAAATTTCTCAGAAACGGCGGCGACGTGTTCACCCTATAGCGCGGCATGGGACACAGCACTCTGAGCATGACGGAGAAGTATCTGGCCCTGTCGGATGAGGACATCCGTCGAGCCCATGATAAGGCGTCTCCCGTCGCCGCCATGTTCCCTGCTCCGAGGAAGCGCATGGGGAAAATATGACCTCTTAGGATGCCCTATACCGAGTCCACCATGGACATGTCTTACAAACACTTTTACAAAATCAACCAATCTATTTGCCGTATGGCCTTTTGTCATAATATCAGCTGCAAAAATAAACATTGGGATAGCTAAAAGCACAAAAGATGAAATTCCATTTATTGTTTGCTGTATTACAGCAATAGGGTTTATGTTAGGAAAGAATAAAGATATAGTCAGCATTGATGTAAAACTCATGGTCATAAACATCGGGAATCCCAAGGCTAAAATCAGCGCCATCGCAGTTCCCATAAATAACAACATTTATATCTCCCCTTTCTAGAAATCGCTGTTTTCCGCCCCTAAATAAGTGCCTATATAGGAATCTTTGTTTTTCAAGTTCAAAATGAATATGGTAAGATATTGTATTGCTGAAGAAAATAATCCTAAAACAACGATAAAAATCACTAGATAAACAGGTATATGCAATGCTGGAGTTACTCTTTTTGATATTATAAGAACCCACATATACTTAAAAGCAACGTATGACATCCAAAATAGAGAAATGCTGGTTATAAGCGAAATTAAGCATGCTAATAATTTCTTAGTCTTTTCCCCTACATGATCATAAATAGCACTCATCCTTATATGTTTACCATTTCTCGTCACATAGCTAAAACCGACAAATGTTATTATTGTTAGAAGCATTTGGCCCCCTTCTTCAGAAAACACAATGCTTTTACTCAAAAAGGTTCTCATTAATACATTCGTCACCAGAAGGAAAAACATACATAAAATCCCCCAGGCAATTATGTATTCCTCTGCTTTTGCAACTAAATGATTTATTAACCGCAAACATCGCATCATATCGATCATCCTTTCACGATATAATTTTAGAGAATTTCTGAAAAATTAATGATCCAACCTCCAGCAGAAGAACTTTGGCAGCCAAATCTGTTTCCTGCGAACGTTTTACCCCAATTTCACTTTTTTGGGGGCGGCGTCTGTCAACACACTTGTCGCTTTTCCGGGCTTAAAGTTTCCCGTGCTCTTTCATCCTTCTCAGGATTGAGCCATACCACTTTCTCCTCCTCCAGGTTCCTCACCGGACGGGTATTCCATCGTTCCGGGTATTTCCGCTTCGCTTCCTCAAATACCTGCTTTCTCGCCGCCAGAATAGCCTTAGACTCTCCCCGGTGACGCTGTCCCGGGGTTACGTACTTCAAGGCGCTGTGGCGGTGAATCTCGTTGTACCAATGCACGAATCCAAACGTCCATTCCCTTGCCCCTTCAAGGCTCTCAAATCCGTAGGTCGGGTATTCGGGACGATATTTCAGGGTCCGGAAGAGGGACTCCGAGTAGGCGTTGTCGTCACTTGTCCTCGGCCTGCTGTACGACCCGGATATGCCCAGTTTCTCCAGTGTGGCCCTGAAGGTCGACGCCTTCATGGGGCTTCCGTTGTCGGAATGGAGCACCAGGGGTTTCTCGTTCCTCCAGAGCGCCTCTTTGAGGTATGCCTTCCGGATCAGCGTCTTCGCGCACTCTCCGCTTTCTTCTTCATGGATCTCCCAGCCGACGATGTACCGGCTGAAGATGTCCACGATCATGTAGAGGTAGTAGTATTTGCCCCG
>Ga0123335_1009334_pt1 | contig 10199 bp, 15 predicted proteins | sample BiotimSIPDNA_2_FD_89707 | JGI IMG/M metagenome (GOLD analysis project Ga0123335, IMG submission 89707) | Anaerobic biogas reactor microbial communites from Washington, USA - Biogas_R2 time_0 SIP DNA | ecosystem: Engineered > Bioreactor > Anaerobic > Unclassified | place: Washington, USA... | reverse complement strand
TATTCTCCAATTTTCTATATCTTATATTACTAATTATATCATCTTTGTTTGGAATTGTCAATACTAGTTCTGCATCATTATAAATTATTTTAACGTTAAATATATCTTTCTTTTTTGTAATACCCCCAACAATGAAAGTGTTATTATCATTGCAATGATTATATTTATCTGCAATTTCATATATCATTTTCTTTTTATAATCAGTACCTTGATTTTTAAGTATACTCAAAATATCCTTCATATAACTAACAAAATCAATAACAAATTTATTCGTATCAGCGTTTACACAATCACCAACATACGAAGTATATCCATCTGTATCAAAGTAGGGTGTATAATTTTTATCTGTATTTATTGGCTGAAACTCATCATTTTTAGTAATTTTTTCTTTGTTTTTGCTAGTTTTTGTATCTTTTTTATTCTCTTTTTTTATAGTATCATCTGAACCATATATACCATTAACAGTTGCATTTACCATATGTATATCGAGTTCAGCAGATTTATCATTATTAATATAGTTATATAAAGATTCATAGACTATACCATCTGGAAACACACTATTATTAACAACAGATTCTTTTGGTACATTATTAATAACACTAAATATATTAGTTATTTCTTTAGACATATATTCTAAGCTTACTAACATGTTATAATTTAATTCTTCTTCAAGCGACTGTGATGTAGATTCTACTAACATGTTATAATTTAATTCTTCTTCAAGCGACTGTGATGTAGATTCAATAATATTATCTTCTTCTATTTTTTCTTCTTCTGGATAATAATCATGATGTATATCATCAACTACATTATCATTATCATATATTATTTCAATATTATACTCATTTTTAAGTAGTAGTTTTCTGAATTCAGCAAAATCATCTAAATTTATATTATTGTTAGGTATAATTTCATCTATTTTACTGTTCTTAATCATTTGTATTTTTGTAACATCTTGTACCCAAAGATTAGATATTATAACTGCAATATGAACTTTAAACATCTTAGCATCATAATCAAATAATTCATTCATAGTATTGATTATATTTAATGCAGTATTCATATCTTGCACTTGTTTCTTATCTTCTGAGATTACGAGAGGTTCAATAATAGCGACAATACCATTTCTGAATTGAATTTCTTCATCTTCATAATTAACAATATGATTAAATATAGGAGCAGGTGAGACACAAAAATCATCTATGCCATCATACATAAGTAATAATATTTGATTTATAAATAGTGATATTGCAATATATAATTGATTGTGGAATTGAAAATCTGACAGTACTACTAATACCCCAGCCATAATTTCATCAATCGTTTTTTGCATATCTTCTCTGTTTTTTATTTTATTATTTTTATGTAATATTGAAATATATCTGGTAATTACCGTTGACATATATATTCTAAGATAATATAGATTTAGATAACAGGAATTATTAGCCATATTAGTTAATATTAGCTTATCTATTTTTTCATTTATTTTATGACATGTTTCATTATCAGATAGATAAGCTTCTGATTCAGAAAAATCAAATCTATTCAAAGTATATCACACCTAACATTTAAATTTTAATATATATCAACTATCATAAAACTATCATAAAATATATTTTCGTCTTCAATAACTACTGAACCTAAGCTGTTTTCCTCGTCTCCCATATGCCCGCCGCCATCAAAAATATTCTTAGCTATATCAAATGCATTAGTACCATTGATAGATAATTTTTTAAGTGTCTTGTTATAGCATGCGTAATTTCTATTATTGTCAATTATATCATCAATAGTTTTAACTCCAGAATTAACCCAGTCTGTGGCTTTGTAATACCAAGGACTTACATTATTGGAACTAGTTCTCGTTAATTTATTATATGATGAATTGTATTTCCATATAATGCTTCTACCGCTATCAAAAGGTGAATCAATAATAAGAAGTTTATATATATTTTTACTTTCATCATTCTTAAATATAATTTTCATTTCCATACATGGTATCACAGGTTCCATATAATTAGTTAACAACTTATCTGATTCTTCGTTGTAAAGTTCGACAATTTTATTAATTACAGTATTTTGTGCTAATACGTTCATTAGTATCAGTACACTTTTTGCATTTACATTTTTAATATTACTAATATCTCTATATATATCATTAATAGTATCTACAACATCTTCAAATGTTAATCCACAAGGTTGTAGTTTCAAATTATAAGCTGACAATAATTTACTTGACACACAATTGTTCTGATACTCAATTAACCCAGTTCTTATAGCCTTCATAAATCTAGCTATACTATTACAATATTTAGATATTTTCTTATCGTATATATCCAGTTCTGTAGCTGATTCTGTATTAAGAAATTTATCCAAATCCAATTTAGCATTGTCGGCTATATCCCCATAATTACCTAAGGCTAATACTAGATTTAAATCGTCAATATATGATATGCTATCTAATTTTTTATCATTAAATATATTCATTAGTATATGCTGTACAATAAGTCCACTGCAAAGACCATCTACATCAGCATGCATATATACATCGATGTATTTAAATTTATTTGCTAGTTCAGCTAATACACTATAAATATCTTCATACTTTTCAATCATTAAATATGTATTACTTTTGTAAACTTTATTAAACTTAGTCTCCATTAGATGATGGTCGACTATCACTACATTATCATCTTCATTAATGTCAAAATTTTGGTCCACTATTATATTTAAATGTGAACTATCGAAATTTACAGGTCTAATAAAGGTACCAAAAGAATATTTAATTTCAATATCATTCTTGTCATATACTTCAGTATCTTCTGTTTCGATATAGTTTATAGCTATAATTTTATCGTCACCATTTCCAAAAAATTCTAATTCCATATTTTCAAATCCTTTATAATATTATACATTCTTCTATTCAAGTAATAATCAGCTTTTTTAATATCAATATATTTAAATGAATTCATTTCAGGTATATTAATACCATTCAATTGAAAGAAACTTGTACACTTCATATTTTTAATGTTTATCGCTTCATCAGCTTCAACTTGATATTCGAATATTACTAAATATTTGTTATAAGTTGGTAAATATAGCTGATTAGTTAAAAAAACTAATTTACTCTCCTGTAGTTCAACAGAAGTTTCTTCTTTCATTTCTCTAACAGCAGTAGTACTATAATTTTCTCCTTCTTCATTTACTCCTTTAGGTATGCTCCACAAATATCTATTACCATTTCTAGCACCAGTTACTCTACCAACTAAAAATTCATTAGTATTTTTAATACGATATATCACGCCACAACTATAAAGATTGTCGCTCATTCGAAAACTCCTTTAACACTCATTATAATATATATTATATCATATTTATCTATTTCTGTCAAGTTAATTATTAATATTAATTTTATAAACAAAAGGGTTTGATTTTTAATGTATTATATCGGTATTGACGTTGGATTAAACGGTTCTATATGTATCTTAAATAATAAAGGTAAATTAGAGAAATCACTTAAAATGCCCGTAGTAAAGATAGAAGAAGGTGCTTATAAACATTGGTATAATCTGAATGAAATTATAGATTTATTTAATAATTATAAAGACAGTAAAATTATTTTAGAATATCAAAGACCTATGCCAGGACAAGGTTCAGCGTCTATGTTTCGTTTAGGCAGAGGATTTGGATTGTTAGAAGGTATTACTACCACTATATATAAAGATAACGTTACAATCACTGACCCCAAGCTATGGCAAAATTATCTAAGTAAAAAGTATTTAACTAAAGATATATCAAATGCTTTTAAGAAAAAAACTTTAAATTATGATATCATAGTAGATACAATAGCTGATGATATATATAAGACATGGTTTTTAAAGTATATAACCATGAAATCTACATCACCAGCTAAAGTTAAAAGTTCTTATCTATATTACATTATTAACAGTATAGATAAAGATACATTAGATTTTAAAGATAATAATATTGTTGATGCTTATTTAATTGCTAAATATTGTTATCTACGTAATTTGTAGTTGGACAGCTAAATACATTTGCATTTGATTGGTCTTTGCTGACCCATCTTACTTTTTTATTTTTAATCTCTGGAAATTCAATACTCATCATTTCATCTATCTTAGTATACATGTCTTCAAGTGTACCATCATTTTTAATTACATAATCAAATTTAAAATCATCCAATGCTGTTTCAGATATATCATTCTCTGTTTCCGAATTCATTTCTCTTTGTGCATAGTTAGGTCCTTTTACACATACATTTAATTGTTTTCTAAGATGAAAATCTGGATAATGATATTCCAATCTTCTGGCAAAATCAACTATTTCATTGATATGTCTACAATCAACTAGACATATATTCTTATACATTTTCCCCATAACTATTTCAGTATTAAATTTATAGTTACATTTAATCAACTTGTCTATCCAATGATAAGGATTATAATTTCTAAATGATGCTCCTACCTGCTGTAATAGTCTTCTTCCTTTTATATCCTTATTTTTATCCCAGCCGGCTTCTATCAATAGTTTTTTGAGTTCATCAGCAAAACTATATCTAGGAAAATCATAATTATAGTATAGATAATCAGCTACAGTATCTTTACCAGAGCCAGCCTTACCTGATAGACATATTAAATTATAGTTAGTATTATTTGTACTATAATAATTATCTTTTAAATTTCTGTTGCTAAAAAAATTACTACATTTTAGACAAACTGGAAAATTAACTTCTTGATTAAAATAAATACAATCACTAAAAAAACATTTGCAACAACTATCTGACATATACTTTATCCTTCCATTTCTCGTAAAATTTTGGGTCTTTTAATTTATTTTTGACTTCATCAATATCATAATACATTGTTATTTCAATCGGATATCCTAATTGTTTATAATGCATTGCGTAAGCTACAATCCACCAATGTCTGGCTTTAATTGACAGGTCTCCTAAATTATCATGATATTGATAAAAGATATGACATTGTTTACGTGAAGTAATAGCATGCATTATTTCTCCGCAAGACCCAGTTGAAGGTTTATTGGATAATACACATATTACAACATCCGAACTATCAATTTCATCAACTTCACTTTTCATCATATTCAGACAATCGGTTGTAGTATGATTACCATTATGGTCATATTCTTTCCAAAAAGGCCCTGTGTATATAATATCTAATCCGTGATTTACTAATATTTCTTTATCACGTTGAAATAATTTATCTACATCTTCTAATACAGCTAATCTGTAATCTTTCAGTAATGCTTCTCTTACCTCATCTTCATTATCCCAATTAAATTCAAAAGTGCTTTCTCCGAATGTACCACTAAAAAATACTTTTAACTTATCCTCCATAACATCAACTCTCTTTATTCTTTTTTATTTTTGAATTCATTATTGCATATTTGAGATAAGGGGTGGATTTACTTAATTCTTCTTTCAATTTAAATACTCCATATTTATCCAGTATATCAGAAGGATCTTCATCAGATAATTCAATTATATTAACAGATGGGAAATATTTAATAAGATGTTCCCCTAATATTCGATTAGAAGTATAAATATCATTATCCTTCTTTTTACTATCTAAAGTTATATATATTTTAGTATTAGATGGAAATTTATCTGATATAAAATTAACTACTGACTTACCTTTATTTTTACCGAACATACACATAGAAACATAGTTGCCCATTGCATAATTAATAGCATAACTGTCAAAATATCCTTCTGTAAGATATATACTGTTCGTTGACATGTTATTAATAACTTCATCATAAAAGCCAATCAAACAGGGTGATTTTCTAACAACTTTCATATTATATCGTGCATAATTATCTTTTTTATTATATAGTCTTCCCATATAAGCTACAATAAGATCATCCATAATTATAGGAATGTATATATAATTTTTATCTGCCATGTAATTTTCTATTTCATTTGCATTATTATAAACTCTTTTAAGAGCGTATTTTTTAGCTTCTTTTATTTCATTTATGCTAACCATATTATTTTGAGTAATAAAATTCTTAACTATATTATCATTACTAATTTCATCAACTTTTACTTCTAAAGTTTCCTGTTCAGCATTGTTGTTTCTTAACATAGTTTTAATATTATAGATTGATATATCATTTAATGATGCCAACAAATCCAAAAATTTATCATATAGATTAAATATTTTCATTAACTTAGATATAGAACCTTGTTCTTCACATTTATAACAGCGATAATTACCCCAATCTAAATTAATAATCATCTTATGTTTATGTTTACCTTTATCACAATAAGGACAATTAATTAATATTTTGTATGGACTTTTATCTACTTTACAATCTGATATGTTACTAGTAATAAATTGTTTAATATCATTAACATTATTAAGTATAATTTTATTAAACTTTTTTTTATTAGCTACCATCATATTATATCATTCCTTAATTATTGATGTCAACATGTTGAAGAATCAGACGGAACTCTATCAGCAATTAAATATCCACATGTCATAGAATTAATAACACCATCAAAATCAATAGATACGGTTGATTTATATACTTCACTCATTTAATCACCTCTTATATAATTATATCATATATACTATTAGTTGTCAATAGTAAAAAAAAGATAGCTGTGAACTATCTTTTTAATACTCGTTCGTTATTCTGACGTATTATTTTTACATGAGTATATATATTTTTCCCACTTTTCTAATTCCTGATTCTTATATTGTTCTCTTAATTCATCAGTTAATTCTCCATCAAGATGTACATACTCTTTAACAGGTCTATAAGGAAAAGTAACAAAAACACGACTGGCTTTACCAGCTGTAAATGTATTATTCTTTTCCCCATTTTCAGAAAAAATTCGGCCATCAATATCATATGTAAAACCGTGGTCTTTGAATACATGAGAACATCTAATATTTTGATATAAACTATCACCTAAATCACACCATTCAGAATCTTCACCTGTAAGTGGGGTAATTATATTATATGAAGCTAATTCTTTAAATAAACTGATAGCATAATTAGCACTACTGCCGGAATGACCCTGTTTTGAAAATATTTCTAAAGCTTCTAATACATTAGCACATATAAGTTCCTGCATATCATCAACAAATTTATTATTTTTATCCATCCAACCAGCAATTTTAAATTCGGATATTGCGTGTTGTATTAGATTGCTTTTACTTTTCAGACATCTTTTTATTATTTTTTTATTTTTATAATTCATTATATAATCTTGTATTTTATATATATTCTCATATATATTACATCTAATCTTATGAAAAATTGTTCTTCTTATTCTTCTCTCTGGAATTTCCATAACAATATCATCATTTTCAGCATTACAACTTTCACACATTTTATCAACATTACAAATTTCACACATTATTTAATTCAATCCTTTTCTAATTCTAATCATTTCTTTTTTTAGTTGTCTCTTTTTTGCTCTGCTCAATGGATTAACATTTTTAGTATGTTTGTCAGCTATACAACTTGCTGTATAAGCATCTGGTTTAATTTTAACATTATAACCAGATCCTTTAATCATACCAACAGCACCTTGAATAACAGCACGACTTTCACCATCAACTCCTACATCTACGTGAATTTCTAGACTTTTTAAATTAATAAAAGTATCCAGATGTTCTCCATGATTAGTTATTTCTGTCATAAATTTAGAAGCAAATTCAAGACTTAACGAAGCTTCTGTGTATAATCTTTCTTGTAATGATACTTTACTAGATATCTTAGATTTATCATAGAAATAGATTCCTCCATGACCAACACAGCAACAAGCCACAACTGTAACATATACAATATTATTGCCATATACTTGTGAATCAGTACCTATAATAAATTTATACTTAACATTATTACCGTTTTTATTTATATAATCAGCTATTTTATTAACTACTTCTTTTAATTCTAATTGTCCATATGTAGGACTTATCATACTTACACCAACTTGTTATTTAATCTTTTCAAATATACTATTAAATATATTTGGGCTTAATACATTTACATTTCCTTTTCTGTCCACAACAATATAATCATTTTCATTTATTGCAACTTCTCTACCATCTATTCTTTTAAGAACACCGCAAAATTCTTTATTATAAGAGGTTAGAAAGATAGATACTCCTGTATATTTGTTATTATAATATCCTATGTTTTTAATAAAATTGGGCATATCATGTTTTATATAATTCTCTCTAGTGAACTGCCATACATTATAACCATCAGATTTTTTATAACATTTCATTTTCTGTTCTCCTTAATTTGGTGTAATTTTATTTAATAATTCTGGATTATCAAATATATTTCCAATAATAATATTATTATCTGATTTTAAATAAGTAAACGGATATTCTAATTCACTATGAGTAAAATGTTTAACTGTCGGTACTATATAATAAAGATAACCATCATGTTTTATATCATATTCTCCGCCATATCCCCAATTACTATCATCTACTTTAATTATATCTTTTTCAAAAACTTTATACCCCATATTATTTATACAAAGACAAAAACAAAATGTTTCTGGATCAAAAGCAACTGGGTCTATAGATTGTTGTGTTATAAATTCATATAATGTGTTTTCATGCCAACTACCATCATAATCTTTATATCTTATTATAGTATTAAGTGAATTATCTTTTAACATATTAAGTGTACTCTAAGTTATATTATTAAAAATAACAGGACAAATTAATTGAGAATAATCACCATATATTTCTCCTGTACTGCAAATTATCGAATAACCAACATGTGGTGACTTATACATTAAACTTAAATGCTCAGATATATCATTAGTATTTTCATATACTGGGACAAAAAATCCACCGTCATAATTTTTAAGCGGCATTTTGTTTGTGAAATCAATCTTCATATCGCCAATCGAAATAAAATTATTCATTATTCATCTTCCTTTCTATGAATTGAATTTATTTTCAATTATATTAACTAATCCTTATGTTTCATTCTGTTTCTTTTCTAGTTGTTGCAATTAGTTGACCAGTTTCTTTATCATGATATTTATTCACTTCATATTTTATAGTCTCAGTTGTAGTTGATTTTGTAATTAATATAGGTTTACGATAAAAACCACCATCTATATTTAGTCTATAAGTACTAGACACATCAATCCAAGTAATTAAATATAATTGTCCTTCAATATCAAGTATATCATGTAATGTTCTACCATATTTATCATCATCTTTAACAATAGTCTCAACCGAATATTCTTCTATTAATTCTTCATATTCTTCATCTGTTAAATCAATTTCGCTTTTAACTTTATAAATTAATTCATTCATCATTTATTTCCTCTTATTATTCTATATATTGAATATATTATAGAAAATATTATTGATATAAATGATATTAGCACAATTCCACAATTAAATATCATTTATTTAATTCCACATAGATGTTAAATGCGTTCCTAACAAATTAAGACCAACATTCACTTTATCAATATAATCTTTATTTTCTTTATTTTTTTCTATGTTATCTAAACTAATTTCTTCTAAAGCAAATACTATAGTATTCATAATACTACAATACATTTCAAAAGACATATTTCCAGGCATTCCAAGTTTATTTTTATTATAATCTTTAATGATTGGTAATATAGCACTAGCAATATCTTTGGTCATAAAATTACTAAAAATATATAAACCGTATTCTAACTTTGAAAAATTATAATTATCATCTATACCGCTTTCATCATATCTACCACTTGCAATTTCGTCTAATGACCATATAGCATTATCTAACATTTCATCAAAAATAAAATCTTGAATATCTTTTGGGTAATCTATTTTATTTTCTCTACGCTTTTTAACTAGTGGTAATGCTAATTGTGCTACTATTTCAAATTCATCATAATATTCTCGTTCAATATTTTTCATTATATTTCAATTCCTCATCTTTTTTGATATTATATTTTTTATATAATAAACAATGCTCACAATAAATTTCACACATAGTGCAACAAGTACATCCACTATTTAATATTTCTTCTATAGATGGTTTATTATTTGTTTCAATCATTTTATATATAATTTATCCTAATTTTATCGATAATAAGTATAGATATTATCACAATGTATATATATTTCGATAGTCATTTTCATTTCACCAAATAAGATATACTCTATTTTTCTAGT
>Ga0123335_1009332_pt1 | contig 10200 bp, 11 predicted proteins | sample BiotimSIPDNA_2_FD_89707 | JGI IMG/M metagenome (GOLD analysis project Ga0123335, IMG submission 89707) | Anaerobic biogas reactor microbial communites from Washington, USA - Biogas_R2 time_0 SIP DNA | ecosystem: Engineered > Bioreactor > Anaerobic > Unclassified | place: Washington, USA... | reverse complement strand
TGCTGCTACTTTTTTTGTGATAACTGGTTTTGTTGTATCAACAACATGAACTGTTCTTGTTACTTCATTAGCAATATTACCTGCAGAATCAGTTACATTATATTTAACTGTATATGTTCCAAGAACGGACATATCAACAGTTGAATTTACTAGAGCTATTAATCCGGTATCATAGTTATCGGTTACATTAACACCAGCATCATTATAAGTAGTATTAACTTCTACTGTCACTTCTGTATCACCATTTAAAGTGATAACTGGTTTAGTAGAATCAACAGTTACTTTTCTTAAATTACTCCATGCGCTTTCATTACCCGCTGCATCAACTGATTTAACTCTCCACCAAAATATACCATCACCAATGTTCGTTGCGGTTTTAGAATAATTTGGTGCATTTACAGTTTGTCTATGTCTCAAACTAGTAGCGGTTACATTATGATAACTTTCATAAATATATTTTACTGCATCAGGTACACTAGTCCATGAATTAGTAATAGAATTTCCTTTTACTGAAGCGCCATCTAAAGGAGCAACTAAAAGAGGACTTTCTGGAGCTGTTTTATCGATATTATCAACTGTAACTGTTTTAGTAGTTACGTTACCTGCTGCATCGGTTGCTATAAAATCAAAACTACCATTTTCTATAAAAATATAACTAGTTTGATTTAATGTTCCTTCATTTGTAGTTGCTGAAACAACAACATCTTGATTAATAGGTGTTGTTACATAATCCCCAATTGTTATAACGGGTGCTGTTTTATCAATATTATTAATTGTAACCATTTCAAGACTTATATTACCTGCTACATCTACTGCGATAAAAAAGAAACTTCCATTCTCTGTAAATAAATGTGTATCCGTATTTAATGTTCCTTCATTTGTTGACGCATTTACAATAATATCTTGATTAGTAGGTGTTGTTATATATTCACCGATTGTTATAACAGGTGCTGTTTTATCAATGTTTGTAATAACAACTTCTTTTTCGCTGCTATTACCAGCTGCATCAATTGCAACAAAAGTAAAACTACCGTTATCAGTAAATGTATAACTAGTTCTATTTAATGTTCCTTCATTTGTTGTTGCTGTTACAACAATATCTTGATTAGTAGGTGTTGTTATATAATTCGAAATTGTAATAATAGGTGCTGTAACATCTACATAAGTTTGAGTTCGAGATGGAATGATTTGATTTTCATCACCTAACTCTTCTTCAATTGGTTCTTCTTCTTTTTCTTCATCTAAAGGTATTTCTTTTTTTATGGTTTCATTCTCATCAATAATTTTTTCTTCTTCATTATTGCCAGTTGTTTGTGCAAAAGTAAAAACGCCTAAAAATAACACAATGATTGCTAATAATGCTACGAAGAACTTTCTGTTTTGCATATTTTAAACCTCCCTTATTGTTTTTAAAAATACAAAAAAACTAAAAACTAATTTTAGTTTAGCACATTGTACATAATTTTACAATATTTTTTAATTAACAAATGACAACCGATTAAAAGGCCAAATAATCAAAAATGGTTTTCCAATAATTTGTGATTTATCTATTACTCCAAAAGAACGACTATCATTTGAATCTTCTCGATTATCACCCATTACAAAATATTTGTTTTCCTCTATTAAAAAAGGCCCAAAATCAGAAGTTTTGCCTAAAATATTTTTGTAATCTTTTATAATCACTTCATCTATATATAATTGATTATCTAAATATTGAATTTTTTCACCAGATAATCCAATTATTCTTTTAATTAAAAATTCTTTATTATTATGAACTGCTATCACTTCAAATCTTTCATAACCTACAAATTTACCAGTCAATTGATTTACCAATAAAAGATTTCCATCTTCTAATGTAGGATTCATTGAATGACCAATCACTTCACTACCAGTCAAGATAAAAATTCTAATTAAAATAATAATTGCAATTAAAATTATATATTTTAATGCATCTTTTAAAAATTCAACGAATTCTATCATCATATCACCTAATATAATTTTAACATTAAAAAAGTTGCAGAGCAACTTTTTTATTTAGCTTGTTCTAAAGCTTTACTAACCGCTTCAATATAACTATCTGCAGTTATTGTAAACCCTGTTAAAGCATCTAATTTTGTTTTAGCATCATCTTGCCAAACAATCCAATCAATTCCTTGTTCTTCTATTATTTTTTCTTCTAACACTTCAACTTGTTCATACCATTCACTACCTTCAGAAATCGTTCCAGCATTAGCTGAAGTAGATTTCATTCCATAAGCATCTCTCAATACTTTTTTAGTAGTATTTACTTCATCTTTCAAATAAGTCGAATCAATAAAAACTGATTTTATTAATCCCTGATCATTAATATAAACAACAGCAGTAGTTACATATTTTTTACCATATGATACAGTTTCAACACTACCAAAATATGTACCTTCAGTAAATTTTCCTTCATTAACTTTTTGACATCCTACAGTCATTATTATAACTACTATTAATAAACTAATTATTTTTTTCATTCTTATCCTCCTAATATAATAATAATTGTTTTTTAATTTAAAATCAATTAATTTTTATTTTTTGATATTGATTTATCACTTGTTCTGAAATAACACCAATAATAAAACCGGTTGGTAATGATAACAATAATAAATAAGGTAAGTAATAAATTATATTTATGGTTTGAAAAAGAAAAACAGCTGCTATAATTTGTCCTATACTATGTGTAATTGCTCCAATGATACTAACACCAACAATTGATAATTTTGTAAATTTGTGAGCTATAAACATACAAACTACACTAAGTAAACCTCCAGATAAACTAAACAAAAAAACTATATTAAATAAACCTGTTCTTAATAATCCGACAATAAAAACTCTCGTAAAAGAGAATAACAAGCCATCTCTTAATCCATAAAAATATATGACAAAAATAACGACTATATTAGCAAGTCCTAATTTGCTTCCCGGAATAATGTTTCCCATAATAGGAATCATACTTTCCATAATATTTAAAACCACACCTAATGCTAAGAGCATTGCTAAAGTAATTGTTTTTCTCAATTCCATTTTATCACCTTAATATTACATCATAATTTTGATCTAATGATGTAACCCTAATTATAATTTTGTTTGGTAAACAAACTATTGTTTCCCAAGACTTTGAAATATATCCTTGTTTTGAACACAAATGATAATTTGATGTTTCTGATGTTACTCTAATTTGATTGTTTTTAACTTCAATATCTACTTCTCCATTTAATCCCATAACTTGATATTTATCATCTTTTGTTAAATCAATCGTCAATATTAATTTATTATCATTATATACTAAAGCTTGATTACTTTCTTGATTAGTTAATTTAAAAAACAATAATAAAGAAAAAGAAATAAAGATAATAATTATTATTAAAATCCAATCATTTTTATTCATAATTTTTTATTCCTTCAGTTTCAATTATACCATCTTTAGTAAACCAAATAACTTCCACATCATATTTTTCTGCTAGTTTTTTACCCTCTTCTATTGGCAACAAAACTAAAGTTGTAGATAAAACTTCTGTTAAGATTGGATCTGGAGCGATTACAGTTACGGATAAACTATAATTATCAGGATACAAAGTAAAAGGATTAATAATATGACTATACTTTTCACCAGAAAACTCATAGTAGTTATCAATAGTACCACTAGTTGAAATTGAATTTGTATTTAATTTTAATACTTTATATATCTTTTCTGATTCTAAAGGATTAATTAATCCTACTCGATATTTTTCATTTTGATAATGTTCTCCTATTAAAATACTGCTTGTTCCTGAAGTTATCAAATATTTTTTTATACCTTTATCGTGTAAATATTCTTTAATTATATTATTAACATACCCTTTAGCAATACCTCCCAAATCTAAGGAAACATCACTATTTTTTGAAAATATATAATTTTCTTTTAACATAATATCATCTAAATCAGTACTACCACTTGCTTTTAATTCTTCATAAGAAGGTAATTCTTTATTATTTGTCCAAACATCTGTAACGTTGCCTAAAGCTATAGAAAAGAATTTATTTGTTTTTAAATAGTAATCTTTACTAACTTTTAAAAGATCATATAATCTTTTATCTATTTCTATTTCTTGATTTTTTTCTAATTCATTATTTAAATAGTAAAGATTATTCTCGTGCTTTTTATAACGATCACATAATTGATCATATTCTTGATAAATTTGTTCTATATCAGAAAAAGTTTTATTAACTAATTCTTGATCATGATGATAAATTTTTATATTAATATAAGTGTTCATATAAAATAAATCTTTAGAAAAAACTTGATCTTGACAACCTGTAAGCAATAATAAAAAAAATAAAGTTATAATTTTTTTCATATAAATTCCTTTCTTATAATTAAACTGTTTTTCCTGTTAAACTCCATGATTTAACATCGGTTATTTCGACATCAACAATTTTACCTAGTTGTTTTTCATCTCCAATAACATTAACGGATTTATAAGTATCAGTATATCCTATAAATTGTCCTTTATTTTTATCACTATAATTTTCAATTAATACAGGAACAATTTTACCTAACATTTTATCATTAGATTTTTTTGCATGTTCGTTTACAATTAAATTTAATCTATGTAATCTTTTTTCTTTAACTTCTAACAAAACGTTATCTTTCAATTTAGCGGCAGGTGTTCCTTCTCGAGGTGAATAAAGAAAAGTATACGCTCCATCAAATTGGCATTCTTTAACAAGATCAATTGTCTCTTGAAAATCTTCTTCTGTTTCATTAGGAAATCCAACTATAATATCAGTCGTAATAGATGAGTTAGGAATAGCTTTTTTAATTTTATTAAATAAAGTTAAGTACTCTTCTTTAGTATATCTTCTTCCCATCAACTTTAATATACGAGAACTTCCACTTTGAACAGGAAGATGAAAATATGGCATGATATTAGAATTGTTTTTAATGACTTCAATCATTTCATCAGTAAAATCCCAAGGATGACTAGTTAAAAATCTAATTCTCGGTATCTTAGTTTTAGCGATATCTTCTAGCAAATTATTCAAATAATATTGATCATTTAAATCTTTTCCATAAGCATTAACATTTTGTCCTAACAAAGTTACTTCTTGATAACCGGCTTTAATTAATTTGTTAATTTCTTTTAAAATGTCTTCTTTTTGACGACTTCTCTCTTTTCCTCTCGTAAAAGGAACAATACAATATGTACAAAATTTATCACAACCATAAATAATATTAACAAAAGCTGTAAAAGGATTAGTTCTTTTTACAGGTAAGTTTTCATAAATGTCTCCCTCAATACTAGGAGCATTAATATTAAGTTTTTGTTGGCTTCTAATTACTTCGGGTAGTTGATGTAGATTATGAGTACCTAAAACAAAGTTTAACCATTTGTATTTGTTTAATATTTTATCGACAACGACTTCTTCTTGTGCCATACAACCCATTAATCCAACAATAATATCTTTTCTTGTTTCCTTTAAATGTTTAAATCTCCCTATCATTCCAAAAACTTTATTATGAACATTTTCACGAACGGCACATGTGTTTAGAATTAATAAATCCGCTTCTAAATAGTTGTCTGTTTCTAAAAAATTCATATCTTCTAATATAGCTTTGATTGTTTCTGAATCTCGAACATTCATTTGACAACCATAAGTTTTTAAATAATATTTTTTATTTAAACCAATTTTTTTATCTTCATCTAACAACTTATAAACATCATTATAAATAAGAACGGGGTTTTTTGTTCTTGTCTTAGCTTGTTTTAAATCAGGTTTTAACATATAATCACTTTCCTTTATATTGTTTTAAAAATTCTTGTTCAAATTCTAAAAAACGATCTTCTTTTAAACTTAAACGAATATCTTCCATTAATTTAGTTAAAAAACGAATGTTATGAATTGATAATAAACGACCTCCTAAAACTTCTTTAGCAATAATCAAATGACGAATATAAGCTTTAGAAAAATTTTGACAAGCATAACAATCACATTTTTCTTCTAATGGATTAAAATCTAATTTATATTTTAAATTTCTAATATTTAATTTACCAGATCGAGTAAAAGCATTTCCATGACGAGCTATTCTCGTTGGTAAAACACAATCAAACATATCAATTCCTCTTTTAATTCCTTCAAAAAAATCAAGAGGATCTCCAACTCCCATTAAATATCTAGGTTTATCTTCAGGCAAATATTTTGTCGCGTATTCTACCATTTTATACATGATATCTTTTCCTTCGCCAACACTAGTGCCTCCTATAGCATAACCATCAAAACCAATTTTAACTGTTTCTAAAGCACTCATTTTTCTTAAATCTTCAAACTCTCCACCTTGAACAATTCCAAATAAATTCTGATGAGATTTTAATTTTATTTTTTTGCCACGTTCAGCCCATCTTAAAGTTCTTAGTGCTGAATCTTTTATATAATCATAAGTATTTGGATAAGCTGGACATTCATCAAAACTCATTACAATATCAGATCCTAATTTAGATTGTATTTCTATTGATTTTTCTGGAGTTAAAAATAAATTAGATCCATCTAAATGACTTTTAAATGTTACTCCTTCTTCAGTAATCTTCCTTGTATCTGCTAAAGAGAAAACTTGAAAACCACCACTATCAGTTAAAATAGGACCAGAATAATTCATAAATTTATGTAATCCACCAGCTGATTCAATGACATCTTCTCCTGGTCTTAACCACAAATGGTATGTATTCGCTAAAACAATCGAACTTCCAGCTGCTACTAATTCTTCAGGATTTAAAGTTTTAACTGAGGCTTGGGTTCCAACTGGCATAAAGATTGGTGTTTCACAACTACCGTGATCAGTTATTAGTTTTCCTAAACGTGCTGAAGTCTGTTTATCTTTTTTTATTAATTCATATTTTAATTTCATATTTTTTCTCCTTGACAAATATCACTATTATAGTATAATACAAAATGCATTTTAAAAAAAGGAGAAAAAAGAATGAAAAAAAGTACTGACAGAGAAATAAATGATTTAGCATTGTTAATTAAAAAAGAAATTAACGAAAAAAATTTAAATCTTTCTGAAGAAGAAAGAGGAAATATATATAATCGTGTAGTTTTATATTTAAAAGAAAAAGATTTTTTTAAAACTTTACCTAAAGAAAAACAAAAACAACTAATTTATGAAATGCTAATTGATGAAAAAAATATATTTGCATTTAATATTAGAGAAACATTTTTAAAAACATTCAAAACAGATTATTTAGTTTTTCAAAAGTTAATCTTCGATTTGTTTGCAAGAATCAATTATCATGAATATTTTTACACAAAAAATGATAGTCTAAGTGAAAAACAAGACAAATATAATAAATATAAAAAAATCTCTATATTCTTGAAACAAATGAAACAACTTTATCCTCATTTAAATTGTTCTCAAATGTATGATTGTATTCAATTTTCTATACTTAAAAACGGTGAATTTTCTAGTGTTAGAAAAAGTAATGTTAAAAGATTAAATAAAAAATCACAAATGTGATTTTTTATTTTATAAACATGCTGTCTCCAAAAGAAAAAAATCGATATTTTTCTTTTTGAGCTATTTGATAAGCTTTAATAATGTTTTCTTTAGTTGCTAAAGCACTAACTAACATTAATAAAGTAGATTTAGGAAGATGAAAGTTAGTGATTAAAGCATCGACCATTTTAAATTTATATCCAGGATAAATAAAAATGTTAGTCCAAGCTTTTTCAGGTTGCATTTGACCATATTTTTGATAAACACTTTCTAAAACTCTAGTCGTAGTTGTTCCAACACTTATAATTCTTTTACCTTCTTGCTTATATTTATTTAATTTTTCAGCTACTTCTTCACTTATTTCATAATACTCTGAATGCATTTGATGATTAAGAATATCTTCTTCTGCTACAGGACGAAAAGTACCTAAACCAACATGTAGTGTTACGAACAACACTTCTATATTTTTAGCCTTAATTTTTTCTATTACTTCATTAGTAAAATGAAGTCCAGCTGTAGGTGCAGCTGCACTTCCATTAATTTCTGCATACACCGTTTGATAACGATCTTTATCTTTTAATTTTTCATGAATGTATGGTGGTAAAGGCATTTCACCCAACTTATCTAAAACCTCATAAAAAATCCCTTGATAAATCATTTGAAAAGTTCTTATTCCGTCTTCTTTTTCTTCGAGACATTTAGCTTTTAATAAACCCCCTCCAAAATCAATAATCATATCTTTTTTTATTCTTTTTGCAGGTTTAACTAAACATTCCCAAGTATCAGAAATTAATTCTTTTAATAATAAAACTTCTATTTTAGCATTTGTTTCCTCTTTAAAACCATATAGTCTTGCAGGTAAAACTTTAGTATTATTAAATACTAATACATCATTATTAGTTAAATAATCAATTATATCTGTAAATACTTTATGTTCAATCTCACCAGTTTCTTTATCTAAAATTAAAAGACGAGAAGTATCTCGTTTTTTAATTGGAGTTTGAGCTATTAAGCTTTCATCTAAATCATAATCAAAATCTTTTGTTTTCATATGTCACCTAAAATAATTTGCCTTCTTTATCTATTTTTAAATGTTGATATGCTAATTCAGTAGCAATTCTACCTCTTGGAGTTCTTTTTAAAAATCCAATTTGTAATAAATAAGGTTCATAAACGTCTTCAATTGTTGTTATTTCTTCACCTATGGAAGCTGCTACAGCTTCAATACCAACTGGTCCACCATTAAATTTTTTAATAATTGTTTCTAACAATTCATGGTCGGTATTATCTAATCCTAATTCATCTACTTTTAATTTTTTTAATGAACTAATCGTAATATCTAAATCAATTGAACCACTACCTAAAACTAATGCAAAATCACTTACTCTTTTAAATAAACGATTGACAATTCGAGGTGTCCCTCGACTTCTTTTCGCTAACTCTAAAGCTGCATCATCAGAAATCTCTATCTTCATTACTCGACTAGTTCTCTTAACTATTGTTGTTAAATCTTCAATCGTATAATAATTTAATTTAGAAATTATTCCAAAACGATCTCTTAATGGACTTGATAAATCTCCAGCTCTCGTTGTCGCTCCTACTAAAGTAAATGGTGGTAAATCTATTTTAATATTACGACTATTACCATCAGAACCAACGATTATATCTAAACTAAAATCTTCCATAGCAGGATATAAAATTTCTTCGATATATCTTGGCATACGATGAATTTCATCGATAAACAAAACATCTCCTGGTTCTAAAGTTGATAAGATAGCTGCTAAATCTCCACTTTTTTCAATTGTTGGACCACTAGCAGTTTTTATATTACTTCCTAGTTCATTTGCAATAATAAACGCTAAAGTGGTTTTACCTAAACCTGGAGGACCATATAATAATACATGATCTAAAGATTCATCTCTCATTTTTGAAGCTTCAATAAATACTTTTAAATTTTCTTTGACATCAGATTGACCAATATATTCATCCAAACTATCTGGTCTAATTGTCTTTTCAAAAGTATCTTCTTCTAATTCATAATTAGTAACTACTCTTTCTTCTTCCATTTTATTCACCTACTTTAAAAATAATTTTAATGCTTCTTTTATTTGCTCCTCTAAAGAATTATTAGTGTTAATTTTAGAAATAACCTTCATAATATCAGAATTTTTATAACCAAATCCCTTTAAAACTTCAATCAAATCATCAGTTTTTTCATCTTTAATTGGTTTATTATTATTAACCAGTTTACCTTTTAAATCTAAAATAATTTGACGAGCTATTTTATCACCAATCTTAGGAAATTTCTTTAAATATAAAATGTTTTCTCGATCAATAGCATCGATTATTCCTTCAACACTACCTGTCGCTAAAAAAGGTAATGCTACTTTAGGACCTAAACCTTTAACGCTAATTAGTTTTAAAAACAAAAGTTTTTGTTCTATATTCTTAAATCCATATAAAGTATTTTCTTCTTCACGAACATGTTGATAAAGATAAATTTTATATTCATGATCAATTTCAAAAGAATAAGGATTAGGGGTATGAATTAAATAACCAATATTATTGTTTTCTAAAACAATATATGTTCCATTTATTTCAATAACTTTTCCTTGAATATATGCATACATATTATCACCTATTGTCATTATATCATGAAAAGATAAGAATTAAAAAAGTTTTATCTTTTTGATAAAACTTTT
>Ga0123335_1009329_pt1 | contig 10201 bp, 10 predicted proteins | sample BiotimSIPDNA_2_FD_89707 | JGI IMG/M metagenome (GOLD analysis project Ga0123335, IMG submission 89707) | Anaerobic biogas reactor microbial communites from Washington, USA - Biogas_R2 time_0 SIP DNA | ecosystem: Engineered > Bioreactor > Anaerobic > Unclassified | place: Washington, USA... | reverse complement strand
TGGGAATGAAAGGAACCCATGGACTTGAAAGTACCCAGGGTAACTATTCTTTGTTTAATGCCGTACATGCAAAGAATGTAGTGGATGAAACAGGAAAAACAGGCTCGCTCATGATTGACAAGGAAAAGCTGATCCAGTGGAATCCGGAAAAAATCTTTATTGATGGAAGTGGATTTCAGATGATTACGCAGGATTATCAGAAAAACCCCGAATACTATAAAACTTTATCAGCAGTGAAAAATGGTGAAATTTATTCGCAACTGCCGTATAATTTCTATACTACAAATATCGATACGGCGATAGCAGATGCATACTATCTTGGGAAAATTCTATATCCGGAACAGTTTAAAGATGTTGACCCTGAAAAAAAGGCTGATGAGATTTATAAATTCCTCCTCGGCAAGGAGCTATACGCTCAGATGGCAAAGGAATACGGTGGATTTAAGAAACTGACACTGCAGTAAATTCGAAAATTTAAGCTGCAAAAAGCTACATAATTATTTTACAGCCTGATCTGGTAGTAAATGCCTATCGGGTTGCTAATTATCGTATAGGCTAAAGGCATGGAACTCAGGTATATAATGTTGTTGCTTATTGGGGGAATGAGTAATCGTGATACAGACTAAAACTGTTTTAATAACTGGGGCATCAAGGGGTATTGGAAGAGAAACTGCAAGATTATTTGCCATGAATAGTTATAATGTGCTCATAAACTATAATAGTTCGAAAGAACAAGCGGAACAGCTTTGTATTGAGTTAAAAAAGGAAGGGTTAAGTGCGGATACTTTCAAAGCAGATGTATCTGTTCGTTCTCAAGTAGATGGTATGGTAGATTATTGCATTCAAAAGTTCAACGATATAGATGTACTTGTTAATAATGCTGGTATTTCCAAGATATCGGTATTTGGAGATATTCCAGAGACAGAATGGGACGATATAATTTCCGTAAACCTTAAAGGCGTTTTCAATTGCTGTCAGTCCGTACTTCCTCATATGTTGAAAAACAAAAAAGGGCGGATAATAAATATATCTTCAATATGGGGAATGACGGGTGCTTCATGTGAGGTTCATTATTCGGCTGCGAAAGCTGGGGTTATAGGATTTACAAAAGCACTTGCCAAAGAGCTTGGTCCATCAAATATACAAGTGAATTGTGTGGCTCCTGGGATTGTTGAAACTGATATGAATACATGTTTGAATGATGAAGTAAGCAAAAACCTGAAAGAGGCCACACCGTTAATGAGATTTGGAACTGCTTTAGAGATAGCTCGCAGCATATTATTTCTCGCATCTGAGGAGGCTTCCTTTTTTACAGGACAGGTTATAAGTCCGAATGGAGGATTTGTTGTATAAAGTAGACCAACGAATACCTTGTTATTGACAAGACATACCTATAAGCGTATTATAATAATGGGCTTATGCCCGAATAGCGTTATTAGGGGTATGAAAATGATAAAAATACGGCTATTGGCTGAAAATTATGCGAGAAAAAGGTATATGCTGGCTGAGCATGGCCTTTCGATATGGATTGAAAAAGATAATAAAAATATTCTGTTTGATACCGGACAATCTGATTTATTTTCTCTCAATGCAGAACAAACAGGGATTGAAATTTCAAAGGCAGATCTACTGGTATTGAGCCATGGACACTATGATCATACCGGCGGAGTTCCTGAATTTTGCAGGATAAATCATCATGCACCTGTATATATACATCAGGGCGCATTTCAAAAGAGGTATCATGGTGAAGGACCGGGTAAATGCATTGGTATACCATGGTCAAAAAAAGGAAGCAGTGAAATAGAAATTCCTTCTGGAAGGCTTGTTGTAAATAAAGGTCCTGTAAATATCGATGAAAACATAGTTTTATCTGGTGAAATACCTAGTACACAACCTTTTGAGGGTGTTCCTCAGAACTTTTATATAGATGACGGAAATGGAAACCTTTCTCAAGACATGATTATTGATGAACAAATGCTGCTTATCAGGGGCGATGCTGGAATCTATGTTTTTGTAGGTTGCAGTCATGCAGGGATAATTAACTGTATTAAGTATGCTCAAAAACTCTTTCCAAATGATAAGATCACAGGAGTTATTGGAGGCATGCATCTTGATGGAGTATCGGATATAAGACTTCAAATGACTATTCAGCATTTTCTGGACCTGGGATTGCAAACCGTTATTCCACTGCATTGTACCGGATTGCTTGCTATTTGCGAAATGAAGCGGTTTTTGAAGGAACAATGTAGAATGCTGACTGTGGGGGATGAATGCATTCTTGAAAAATAGATGATGGGGGAACAAAGATGGTACATACATACTCTATGAATGATATAAATATTGCCGTCGATGGAAATAGCGGCAGTGTTCATGTATTGGATAATATTACTTATGATATGCTTACTCGGTTTACTGAGCCATTTACATATCAGCAAGCAGTTGGTAAGTTGCAGGATAAATACTCAAGTGAAAGCATTAATGAGGCATGGAATGACATAAATGAACTTGTTGAAGCCGGGGCATTGTTTGCACATGAAATGGATAAGGAATCAATTCTTAAAAAGGCTCATTTGAATAATGGAATTAAGGCTTTATGCCTTCATGTTGCACATGATTGCAATCTTATGTGTGAGTATTGCTTTGCATCCAAAGGAAGCTATAAAGTAGCAAAAAATCTAATGCCTGTGGACATTGCGTTCAAAGGTGTAGACTTTCTTATAAGCAACTCCGGTAAAAGAAAAAATGTTGAGATCGATTTTTTTGGAGGAGAACCGCTGCTTAATTTTGATGTAATTGAGAAAACAGTGGAGTACGGAAGAAAAGTTGAAGAGCTTACAGGCAAAAGTATTCATTTTACAATAACCACGAACGGAGTTCTTCTTGACGATGAAAAAATCAAGTATATTAATGATAACATGGACAATGTGGTTATCAGTATTGATGGCAGAAAGGAAGTCCATGATGCCATAAGATACGATGCTGCTCGGAATGGAACCTATGATAGAATACTTAAAGGTGCGCGTAAGCTGGTGCAAGAAAGAAATGGCAAGAGCTATTTTATCCGAGGCACTTTTACCGCAAAGAACCTGGATTTCTCAAAGGATGTGTTTCATTTAGCCGATCTTGGCTTTGATGAAATATCGGTAGAACCGGTTGTAGGGGCTGGAGAAGATTTTCATATCCGTAAGGAGCATGTTCAAGAAATACTCAAGGAATATGAACAGATGGCCTATACATATATCGAGCGGATTAAGCAGGGCAAGCCATTCCGATTCTACCATTTCAATATTAACCTATATAATGGCCCATGCCTGTATAAAAGAATTACAGCCTGTGGCGCAGGTACGGAATACTTTGCTGTTACACCGGAGGGGGATTTATATCCGTGTCATCAGTTTGTCGGACAGCCTGAATTTAAGGTAGGCAACATTAGTTCTGGTTTAGAGAATGAGGATATGCGAAAACGATTCGGAGAAGCGGATATATTTAAAAAGGATGAGTGCCGTAAATGCTGGGCAAAGCTGTACTGCTCAGGAGGCTGTCATGCAAACTCCTACTTTTCTAAAGGTGATATTCTGAAGCCGGAGGAAACTGCTTGCGAGATGCAAAGGAAACGGATTGAATGTGCAATCATGATTGAAGTATGTAAAGCAATGGAGGATGAGAAATAAGACGATGGCTTTTGAGGAATGCAAAGCAATTCTGATGTTAAAGGGCTAATTGTTCCAATTTAAAAATAAACACTTAACCGAAATTGTTCTTAATGCACCCTACAACTGAGGGTGTATTATTTTTGTTATAATGCTTAGGAAATTTGGTCCTTCCTTGATTTATCAATTTCCGTTAAGAGCATTTCAAGAAAGTCTTCCTTGATAAATATCTTTCAAAGACTTTGTTATAAAATAATTGACATATGCCCAAAATAAGAATAAAATTCATTATGGGCATAAGCTAATAATGAATTTGTATATTAAGAATAGGAGTGAATTATTTATGAAAGTTTGTTTTTCTTCAAATGGAAATTCTTCGGATAGTGTAATGGACCCAAGGTTTGGAAGAGCCGCGTATTTTGCTATTGCAGATACGGAAACTATGGAATTTGAAATAATTGAAAATGCTGCTTCCGCATCAGGTGGTGGTGCAGGAATTACATCAGGCCAACTAATGGTTGACAAAGGGGTTAAAGCGGTTGTTACCGGCAATGTTGGACCCAATGCAATGAATGTACTAAAGGCGGCTGAGATTGAAATATACAAAGGCTCTCCTGTTTCTTTAAAAGAAAATTTGGAAAAATTTAAAAAGGGATTGCTTGATAAAATTGATACTACTGTTCCTGAACACTTTGGAATGCAGGGAGGACGGTAATGAGGATTGCAGTGTTAAGCGGGAAAGGAGGAACTGGAAAGACAACGGTTTCTGCAAGTCTGGCATTGTCAATTGACAGATGCCAGTATGTAGATTGTGATGTTGAAGAACCTAACGGAGCAATTTTTTTGAAGCCGGATATTAAGGAGTCAATTCCTGTCAATGTCCTCGTTCCTCAAGCAGATGCATCAAAATGTAATGGCTGCGGCAATTGCGCCAAGGCATGCCAGTTTCATGCAATTGCAGTAATCAAAGGAAAGGTTCTGGTATTCCCTGAGATTTGCCATCACTGCGGTGCATGCTTGATTGCATGTCCCCAGGAAGCAATTAGTGAAATAAATAGGACAACAGGAGTCGTAGAAGCAAATGACAGAAACACTTTTCTTCAAGGAAGGTTAAATATCGGAGAACCTATTAGTATACCGATTATACGTGAATTAAAAAGACGATTGCGGGATGATATGACAGTTATTCTTGACTGCTCACCCGGAGCATCCTGCACGGTTGTTCAGTCCGTAGACGGCTGCGACTACTGTATTCTTGTTACCGAACCTACGCCTTTCGGGCTGCATGATTTAAAAATTGCGGTACAACTCATAAAGAAGATGGGTATTCCTTATGGTGTAGTAGTAAATAAGGCATCAGCGGATAACATGAGTATTCAGGAATACTGCGATGAAAACCATATTGAAGTTCTTATGGAAATTCCCTATTCCCAGGAAATTGCACAAGCTTATTCAAATGGTATACTGCCGGTACAGGATAATTCACAATGGAAGCAGAAATTCTCGGAATTGGCCAAAAAGGTGGAAAGGGGTGCTGTTATATGAAACAAATAGCTTTTGTAAGCGGTAAAGGCGGAACAGGAAAAAGCACCCTTGTATCATCACTGAGCATTTTTGTGCAGGACAAAATGCTTGCGGACTGTGATGTGGATGCACCAAATCTTCATATCCTTCTTGAAGGTGACGTTTTAAAGAAGGAAGATTACTTTGGAGCGAAAGAGGCAGTTGTTGATTCATCTATTTGCATTCAATGTGGATTGTGCAAAAGGACTTGCAGGTTTGATGCCATAAGCGAGGAACTGGAAGTATTGCCGATGAAATGTGAAGGATGTGGAGCATGTACACTGGTATGCCCGGTTGAAGCTATATGTCTTGAAGAAGTTAAGACTGGTCAGACTTATGTTGCGAAGACTCAAAGGGGAACTTTTTCCCATGCACTGCTTGATATTGGGGCAGAAGGTTCCGGAAAGCTCGTAACAGAGGTGAGGAAGAATATATATAATTTTAAAAGCAATGAGAAATGGGCGCTCATTGATGGTTCACCAGGGATAGGCTGTGTTGTTATAGCATCAATTACAGGTGCAGATGCTGTTGTGGCTGTTTCAGAGCCTACCATGTCCGGACTCAGTGACCTAAAAAGAGTCTTAAGCGTGGCACGGCATTTCCAGATCCCTTCGTTTGTGTGTGTTAATAAATATGACTTGAATCCGGAGATAACAGCACAGATCGAAGCCTATTGCTTAGAAAATAGTTTCCCTGTGATAGGAAAAATACCCTTTGCCCCAATGATTGTAAAAGCACTTCAGCAGTTCAAAACTCCTATTGAAGCAGGAATACAGAAGGTTTCTGATGAAATAGAAAGCATTTGGGAACGGCTGACCAATGAAATTACAAAAGTCAATGCATAAGGAGGTTTTATAATGAGAGTAGCAATTTCAACGGATGGAGACTATGTATCTGAACACTTTGGCAGATGCCCTGTTTTTACGGTTGTAGATATCGAAGCTGGAAAAGCTGTTAATAGAAATACAATAGACAATCCTGGGCATTCTCCCGGAGTTATACCTCAATTTTTAAATGAAAAAGGTGTAAAACTTATTGTCTGCGGAGGAATGGGAGCAAGGGCATCAGGCTTCTTTGAAGAATTAGGAATGGAAGCCATAGTAGGAGTGAACGGAAAAATTGATGATGTCATATACAAACTGGAAAAAGGTGCTCTTGAAGGTGGAGAAAGCCTATGTAAACCGGGAGCGGGAAGAGGATATGGAGTTGAAAAAACAGTATGCGACCATCCGCATGAAGAATAATTCGTAGAAAGAATAAGTTTATTTTTTACTTTAACAAAATTAGTAGGATTCTGCCAAAAAGCAGGTTGAAAGACCTGCCTTTTTGGCTTTAAAGGAGATAAGCATGGCTTTGAGAAAAGTTATGAACTATATAGATGACGAGATCCTGAGAAAAAAGTCCAAACTTGTAGAAAAGGTTGATGACAAGCTATTAACACTGCTTGATGATATGGTTGAAACAATGCATTCCTCCAATGGTGTAGGTTTGGCAGCTCCACAGGTTGGAATTTTAAAGAGGGTTATAGTTGTTGATGTGGGTGAAGGTATTATAAAGCTGATAAATCCTGAAATTGTTGCATTGGAAGGAGAACAATTAGATTCTGAAGGATGCCTTAGTATCCCGGGAATTGCAGGAGAAGTAAAACGTCCTGAAAAAGTCAGGGTTAAGGCGCTCGATGAAACCGGTAATAATATTGTGCTTGAGGGTGAGGGGCTTTTAGCTCGTGCCTTTTGTCATGAAATTGATCACTTGGACGGAATACTCTTTATCGATAAAATTGTTCCTGGAACAAAAAAGAACGTATAGCAAGGAGGAAAATTTATGTTTGATAAAATAATCAAAAGAGATGGCAGAATAGAACGTTTTAAGTCTGAAAAAATAACATGGGCAATTTTCAAAGCAGCAACCGCATGTGGAGGCAATGATTTTGAGCGTGCAGAAAACCTATGCAAACAGGTTGTTGCGATTTCAGGCAAGGCTTTTGGAGAGAAAACACCAGATGTTGAAACAATACAGGACATTGTTGAAAAAGTATTGATTGAAAACGGTCATGCACGTACTGCCAAAGCGTTTATATTGTACAGGGAAAAACGGAAAAGTGCCAGAGAAATGAATGCTCTTATAGGGGCAACAATAGAAATGTTTTCAAACTATCTTGGGGGAAAAGACTGGCAGGTACAGGAGAATGCGAACACACAAAAAAGCATTAATGGTCTGAACAATTATGTCAGAGAGACCTTTACAAAAAAGTATTGGCTTTACGAGGTGTACCCAACAGAGGTTAGAGAGGCTCATGAAAACGGAGACTGCCATATTCATGATCTTGGATTTTTTGGGCCATACTGTGCAGGGTGGGACTTGCGGCAGCTCCTTACAGATGGCTTCGGAGGAGTTGACGGAAAGGTGGAAAGCCGTCCGGCAAAGCATCTTCGATCATTTTTGGGGCAAATAGTGAATTCCACATTTACTACTCAAGGGGAAACGGCCGGAGCTCAGGCTTGGTCAAGCTTTGATACATATTGTGCTCCTTTCATTCGCTATGATAACCTTACATACAACCAGATTAAACAATGCCTTCAGGAGTTTATCTTCAATATAAATGTTCCAACCCGTGTTGGATTTCAGTGTCCCTTTTCAAATCTGACATTTGATATTAAAGTACCATCCACGCTTAAAGATCATCCGGTTATTATTGGCGGACAGATGCTAAATGAAACATATGGACAATTTCAAGATGAAATGGATCTTTTTAATAAAGCATTTTGTGATGTAATGCTCGAAGGTGATGCAAAAGGCAGGGTTTTCACATTTCCCATTCCAACTATCAATATTACGAAAAATTTTGATTGGAATAGTCCTGTTGTTGACGCATTTATGAAGGTTACCTGTAAATATGGAATTCCTTATTTTGCAAACTACGTAAACTCTGATTTATCTCCGGAAGATGCAGTATCCATGTGCTGCCGGTTAAGACTAAATACAAAGGAACTCAGGAAGAGGGGTGGAGGTTTGTTCGGAAGCAATCCGCTAACCGGGTCAATAGGGGTATTTACGATAAACTTGCCGAGAATTGGATATCTTTCTTCAACGGAAAGTGAATTTAAGGCTCGGTTGTGGAGAATGGCCTGCATAGGAAAAACCTCTTTGGAGATAAAGAGAAAGATTCTCGAACAGCAATCAGAAGCAGGGCTATATCCATTTTCAACATACTTTCTCAGAGATGTAAAGCTAAGGACGGGACAGTACTGGTTCAACCATTTCAGCACAATAGGAATTGTAGGCATGAATGAAGCCTTGCTCAATTTTATGGGGAAAGATATTGCAACAGTTGAAGGTCAAAGCTTTTCACTCAGAATCATGGAATATCTAAGAGATATATTGATGGAATTCCAGGATGAGACGGGACATGTTTACAATCTTGAAGCAACTCCTGCCGAAGCAACGTCATACAGGCTTGCACAAGCCGATAAAGCCAAGTTCCGAGATATTATAACTTCTGGAAAGGAAGCTCCTTACTATACAAATTCAACACAGGTTCCCGTAGGATATACAGATGATATATATCAGGTGCTTGAAATGCAGGATGAGCTTCAATCTCTTTATACTGGTGGAACAGTGCAGCATCTTTATTTGGGAGAAAGCATTGATGATACGGAGGTATGCAAACGGTTGATTCAGAAAATTTTCAGCAGGTACAAGATGCCGTATATATCAATAACTCCTACTTTCAGCATATGTAAGGCTCATGGATATATAAAGGGCGAGAAATTCAAGTGTCCGGAATGCGGTTCTGAAACTGAAGTATGGTCAAGAGTGACCGGATATTTGAGACCGGTGCAAAATTATAACAAAGGAAAGAAAGAAGAGTATTTTGAACGCAAGAAATTTGTTTTGGAGAATGCGGTATGAAAATTGCTGGATTACAAAGGACCTCATTTGTTGACTATCCGGGAAAAATTGCTGCGGTAGTTTTTACACCAGGCTGTAATTTGGATTGTCATTACTGCCACAATCGAAAACTATTGTCAGATGAAACAGTGACAGACAAAATTTCTCCGGAGGATATATTTGCATTCCTGAAAGAAAGACAAGGATTTCTGGATGCGGTAGTGGTATCCGGAGGAGAACCCACACTACAGCCCGGTCTTGAGGGATTTCTGTCATGTGTTAAAAATCTTGGATTCAATACCAAGCTTGATACTAATGGAACTAATCCGGATATAGTCAAAAGGCTTGTTGATAGAAATCTTATAGACTACATAGCAATGGATATAAAGGCTCCATTTGATAAATATAAGGACATATGCGGCGGCAGCGGATACTTGGATAGAATAGACCAAAGCATTGATCTGCTGATGCAGGGTGGAATTGACTATGAATTTCGAACAACCTTTACGCCGCGACTTAAAGAGGAAGATATCTTTAGAATTGCTGGAAGAATAAAAGGTGCAAGAGCATATGCTTTGCAGCAATTCAGGCCTGTAGATGAAAATGGTGAGAGATGTTTTGAGTCTCAAATAGATAAGCCATATAGTCCTGAATATATAAAAAAGGTTGTACATGGAATAAAAGGATTGACTCAGTTGTGCTATGTAAGAGGATTGTAAATAAAAAAAGAGAGGAAAGGTGACCAGTATGAAAAAATACGATGTTGTTGTAATTGGTGGAAGTGCAGCAGGTGTTACTGCTGCGGTTACAGCTCGGAGGCATTACCCGGAAAAGAGTATTGCTTTAATCCGAAAAGAAAAACTTGTCTCTATACCTTGCGGGATACCATATGTATTTGGAACAGTAGGTGATCCTCAAAAGAACCTTATTCCGGTTGATAACATGCTTCAAGGCAGCAAGGTAGATTGTATGGTTAGTGAGGTAATTGACATACAACGAGAAGAGAGAATCATAACTACTGCGGATGATGAGAAGATTGAGTATGATAAATTGATTATTGCAACCGGGTCTGTTCCTTTGATACCTCCTATACCGGG
>Ga0123335_1009323_pt1 | contig 10204 bp, 3 predicted proteins | sample BiotimSIPDNA_2_FD_89707 | JGI IMG/M metagenome (GOLD analysis project Ga0123335, IMG submission 89707) | Anaerobic biogas reactor microbial communites from Washington, USA - Biogas_R2 time_0 SIP DNA | ecosystem: Engineered > Bioreactor > Anaerobic > Unclassified | place: Washington, USA... | reverse complement strand
GCCTGCAACTGTCGCCCGCTTCGCCATGCGCGCCCCCGCGCCCATCTGTGCCTAACCGATGACCCGGCTAGAGCACCAAGCGTTCGCTGATGCCGTCGCGGTGTGTCGGCATCAGCGCGATGCCGGCGCAGCCGTTCCGCTGCAGCATGACCCGGAGCGCGACCATCGCGCAGTCGGGCGAGTTGCAGTCCGCGCTGAGGTGCGCCGGGAAGATGGCCCGCAGGCGGCCGGTCATGACCTCCTCGACTAGCTCGGCGGCCTGCTCGTTGGAGAGGTGCCCCTGCCGGCCGAGGATGCGCTGCACGAGCGACCACGGCCGGCCGCTCTGCTTGAGCATGTCGATATCGTGGTTGGCCTCGATGACCAGCGCGTCGCAGTCGCGCAGGTGGCGCCGGACGACGGGCGTCGCCGTGCCGAGGTCGGTGGCCACGCCCACCCGGTGTGTGCCGTCGTCCACGACGTAGGCCACGGGGTCGCCCGTGTCGTGCGGCACGGAGAAGCTCTGGACGTGGAGCTCGCCGACGGTGAAGTCGGCGCCCGTCTCGAAGATGCTCCAGGGCGTCTCCAGCGCCGCGTGCGCCGTGAGCTCGACTCCGGCCGCGGTGCTCTCGTTGGCGAAGAGCTGGAGCGCCGGGTGGGCGCGGGAGAGGCCCGGCAGGCCGCGGCAGTGGTCGACGTGCTCGTGGGTGACCAGCACGGCGGCGAGTTCCTCGACGCGGCGGCCGATGAGGCCCAGGCGCTGCCGCAGCAGCCGGAGGCTGATCCCGGCGTCGATCAGGATGCGGGTGCCGCCGGCGGCGAGAAAGATGGCGTTGCCGTTGCTGCCGCTGTTGAGGACGCAGAGTTCCATGGTGTCGCCCGCGGTGTGTCGGCCGCGCCCCGGGCTCAGATGTCGAGGTTGCGCACGTTGAGGGCGTTGTCCTCGATGAAGCGGCGGCGGGGCTCGACATCGTCGCCCATCAGCAGGGTGAAGATCGCGTCGGCCTTGACCGCGTCCTCGAGCGTCACCCGCAGGAGTCGGCGCGTCCGCGGATCCATCGTCGTGTCGAAGAGCTGGTCGGGATCCATCTCGCCGAGGCCCTTGTAGCGCTGGATCGTCAGGCCCTTGCGGCCGCGCTGGCGGACGGCGGCGAGCAGGTCGGGCAGCGCGGCCAGCGGCGTCTCGCCGCCGTTCTCCAGCAGGTGGGCGAAGGGTGTCTCCCCGCCGGCGAGCTGCTCCAGCGTGAAGCCCATCTGCTCGAGGGCGCCGATCTGCCGGCGCAGGGTGTTGACGCGGAAGAGCTCGAGCCAGCAGAAGGTGTCGGGCGAACCGCTGTGGTAGGCGTTGACCTGCGTCTCGTGCAGGTCGAAGGCCGTGCCGAAGCGCGCGGCGGCAGCGGCACGCGCCGCCTCGAGGCCGGCCGCGTCGAGGGCGAAGGCCATCCCGGCCGCCTCGCGGCTGCCCGTGACGACCAGGTAGCGCGGCCACTCGCCGCTGACCGGATGCCGGGCGCGCAGGAGGCTGTCGACAGGCACGCCGCGCCGGGCGAGGGCGTCGAGCGTGCCCTCGACCGCCACGAGCTGGTCGAGCAGCGCATGCAGTTCCGCGGGGGCCAGCACGCGGCCGTCGGCCAGGCGCACCGCCAGGTCGTCGCAGCCCATCTCCAGGAGCTTGGCGGTCAGCTGCGCGTCGTTCTCGATGTACTCCTCGCGCTGCTTGCGCGTGACCTTGTAGAGCGGCGGCTGCGCGAGGTAGACGAGGCCGTTCTCGATCAGGCGCGGCATCTGGCGGAAGAAGAAGGTCAGCAGCAGCGTGCGGATGTGGGCGCCGTCGACATCGGCGTCGGTCATGATGATGATCTTGTGGTAGCGCACCTTGCCGAGGTCGAACTCCTCGGTGCCGAAGCCGGCGCCGATGGCCGAGATCAGCGAGCGGATCTCCAGGTTGCCCAGCATGCGGTCGACGCGCGCCTTCTCGACGTTCAGGATCTTGCCGCGCAGCGGCAGGATCGCCTGGGTTTCGCGGTCGCGCCCCTGCTTGGCGGAACCGCCGGCCGAGTCGCCCTCCACGATGTAGAGCTCGCACTTCTCCGGATCGCGCTCGGAGCAGTCGGCCAGCTTGCCGGGCAGCGCGGCCCCATCGAGCGCGCCCTTGCGCCGCGTCAGTTCGCGCGCCTTGCGCGCCGCCGCGCGGGCACGGGCGGCGAGCACCGCCTTCTCGATGATGCGCCGCGCGACGGCGGGGTTCTCCTCGAGGAAGGCCCCGAGCTGGTCGTTGACGATGGCCGCGACGATCCCCTCGACCTCGCCATTGCCGAGCTTGGTCTTGGTCTGGCCCTCGAACTGGGGCTGCGGCACCTTGACGCTGACGATGACCGTGAGGCCCTCGCGGATGTCGTCGCCGCTCATGCTCTCGTCGTTCTCCTTGACGAGCTTGTTGTCGCCGGCGTACTTGTTGATCGTCCGCGTGAGCGCCGAGCGGAAGCCGCTGAGATGGGTGCCCCCCTCGATCGTGTTGATGTTGTTGCAGTAGCTGTGCTCGTTCTCCGTGTAGGCATCGGTGTACTGCAGGCCGATCTCGCATTCGACGCCATCCTTCGCCCCGCAGAGGAGGATGACCGAGGGATGCACGGGCGTCTTGTTCGTGTTGAGGTAGCGGACGAACTCGACGATGCCGCCCTCGAAGCGGAAGTGCTCCGTGCGCTCGCTGTCGACGTCGGTGATCGTGATGGCGACGCCGCGGTTCAGGAAGGCCAGCTCGCGCAGGCGGTTCGCCAGGATGTCCCACTCGAAGGTGTCGCAGGTGAAGATCGTGCTGTCCGGCAGGAACGAGACGCGGGTGCCGGTGTGCGTCGAGGTGCCGATCTCCGCAAGCTCGGTGACCGGCACGCCGCGCTCGAAGCGCTGGTGGTAGAGCTTTCCGTTGCGGCGGATCTCGACGACGAGCCACTCGCTCAGGGCGTTGACGCAGGAGACGCCGACGCCGTGGAGGCCGCCGGAGACCTTGTAGTTCGTGCCGTCGAACTTGCCGCCGGCATGGAGCGTCGTCAGGACGACCTCGACGGCGGGGCGGTTTTCCGTCGGGTGCAGGTCGACGGGAATGCCGCGTCCGTCGTCCGTGACGGTGCACGAGCCGTCGGGGTTGATCGCGACCTCGATGTGGGTGCAGTAGCCGGCCAGCGCCTCGTCGATCGAGTTGTCGACCACCTCGTAGACCAGGTGGTGGAAACCCCGCGCGCCGGTGTCGCCGATGTACATCGCGGGGCGCTTGCGAACCGCCTCCATGCCTTCCAGGACCTGGATGTTGGCGGCTGTGTACTGCGAAGCCTCGCCGGGAAGACCGGCGGGCGGCGGCGGGAGAAGGGAGGCGGCGGGAGTGGATTCCGGCGGAAAAATCGGTGCGGTATCGCTCATGAAAACGACGTTCTTTCGTAAGCTTGACAGGATAATAGCTTATAATATTGAACGCGCGCGCGCAATGATATAAAGTCCATCCCATGTCCCTGTCCCTTGAGCTGACGCTGGATCCCGCCACACAGGAGGCGCTGTCGCGCCTCGTCGCGCAGATTCCGGACGCGGCCGCCATCGCGTATGCCCATTCGACGCCGGCCTTCGCCGCCGGCGGCTTCCGCCTCAACCGCGCGGCCCTGATCCGCGCGCGCATCGGGCAGATCGCGCTGGCCACCGAGGTCATCGAAGAGCCGCTGCGCCGCCTGCTGGCCCGCTACAGCCTGAACGCGTCCGTTGTCGCGCCGCTCTCGGTGAGTTTCCTGAACGACCATGCCGCGGCCCTGTCCGACCTCTTCGGCCCGGTGCCCATGCGGCTGGCGCGCCTGCTGGACGACCGGGCCGCGGTCCGGGAGCGGGAGGCGGACACGCCGGCCCCCGCGGCGGAGGCCGCCGGAGCCGCCGAGGACCCGGAGCGGTCCGCGCACGGCGCGCGCATCCTGCACGAACACCTGGCCGGCCTGCTGGATATGGTGGGCGCCGGCGCGCCGGCCGGGGACGGAAACCCGGCGCCTGGCACCCGCGCGGGATCCGGCGAGGTGCGGGCGCGGTTGGAGGAGCAGCTCCGCGAGGCCCGGCACGCCTTGCGCGGACTCAAGGGAAGCGAGGCCCGGGCGGGGCGGTTGCAAACGCAGCTCGAGGCGTGCCAGGAGGAGCTCCGGCGCGCCCAGGCCGCCCAGGCCGCCGCCGCGGCCGCGGAACGCCAGTCGCGCCAGTCGGCACAACTGCTCGAAGCCGATCTGCGGTGCTGCCGCGAGCAGGCTGAGCTGCAGGTGCGGCGGCTGGTCGACGCACGGCTGGCTGAGGAGTTCTGCGGCTGGCTGGGCGGCCCGCGGGCGCCGGTCGTCCGGGAGGCGGCCCACACGCGGCCGCCGGCAGGCGTGGACGACATCCTGATGGCGCAGGCGGAGACGGCGCTCGATGCGCAGGCGCGGACGGACCGGGTCAGCGGCACGCGCGCCGCGCTGCTGGCGCGCCTCCGGCAACTGGAGGCGATCCGCGCGCGCTGCACCGACGCCCTCGGCAACGCCCTGCGCCCGCAGCCGGCGCTGGCGGCGGCGGCGGAGGCCTTGCGGGCCGAGGCCGACCGTCTGCGCCGCGTGCTGGAGCTGGAGGCGCCTGACGGCCTGCGCCCGTCGCTGGCCGCGGCCGTCAACTGCGCGGCGGCCGAGTCGCTCGGGGCGTGGCGCGGAATCATCGGCCAGCTCGGCGAGACCGGCGCGCTGGGGGCGGAGGAGGCGGCGGCGCTGCTGGAGGGCGTGCACCGGCGACAGGCCGCGCTGGCGCAGGCGGCGGAACCGGCGCCGGAGATCAGGGACGACGAGATCGAGAGCCCGCGCGGACGCCTCCGCGCCGTGCTGCTGGGCCGGCTGCCGGGCATCCTGCTGCTGGACGGACACAACGTCCTTTTCGGGCTCCAGTCGCGCTACCGCCGTCCGCAGGACCATGTCTATCCCGGGCGACAGGCGCGCGAATGGCTGGTGGGCGACCTGATCCGGCTCGCCGCCGACCGCCCGACCTGCCGCGTGCGCATCGTGTTCGACGGTCCCGAACGCAGCGACGCCAGCGCGTCCGCGAATGTCACCGCCATCTACTCCGGCGGCGAAGGCGAGCACCGTGCCGACAAGGTGCTCATCGAGGAACTGCGTTTCTTCCGGCAGGCCGCGGACGCGGCCGAGGTGCTGCTGGTGACCAACGATAACGCGCTCGCCGGCGAGGCCATGCGGCTGGGCGCCCGCGCCCTGGCGCCGACCGACCTGATTCCCTTCCTCGGCTAGCCGGCCAGCGACTTCTCTTTGCGGATCCGGCGCCTGATCACCAAGAGGCTTTCACACGGAAGAACCTGGTTTTTTCAGGAGCCGGCCGAAGCACCGCCGTCACCCATTCCGATTCCGCCGCGGCGGGTGCGGCGGTCTCGGAGAGGATGGAGGCGGACGCATCGGACCACGTCTGGAGATCCGTCGAGGCTTCGATCGAGAAGGTGATGGCAGGGTCGTTAGCCCGGCGTTCGTAGTCGAGCACCCAGTTGCCTTCCGCGTCACGGGAAATCCAGACGAGACCGCTGGCCCGGGTGTCAAGCGGGGCGCCCATGAAGGCGTATTCCTCGTCGTTCGAGCGGCCGTCGCGATCAGGGTCGGCCGAGGTGCCCCAGAGCGTCGTGGTGTTCCAGGGGTTGCCGAGTTCGTCGCCGAAGTAATGTGCGTCCCAGCGCTCGCGGGGCGTCAGCACCGCAGTGTCGGCAGACGTGTAGTCGAACCGATACAGGTAGGCGTGGCCTTGATCGTAATACGTGCTTCCCACGAACGAGGCGGGGGCGCCGATGATCCCGTTGCCCTGGCCCATGGTCACGGCACGACCGTAGAAGTTGGCCGTGCTGTCCTCGGGGCATCTCAATTTGGCGACCTGCATCCAGGCGCCCGATCGTTTCTCGAAGAGGAACGCGACCCCGATATGTGGAACGGAGGCCATTTCCGGGGCACCGACGAGGAGTCGCTCGGCGTCGATCGCCACGCTGTGGCCGAAGCGGCGCTCGGGATCCGAGGATCGGTCGAAGTAGAGCGTGTAGGTGAAGTCGTTGGTCGGCCCTGGCCGTTCGTAGAGGTAGACCCGTCCGGCATTTGGGACATCGTTCACGGTGGTGGACGGGGCGCCCACCGCCAGACGTCCATCGCCGACGGCCACAGACCAGCCGAAGTTGAAATCGGCCGTGGACGTTCCATATCCCGGGATCGTCTGGCGCAGGCTCCAGACGTCGGGGGCGCTCGGCTCGTGCTGGAAGTGGTAGACGCCGCCCTCGCGCGCGACGGTGGTCGTGTTGGCGTTCAACTTGGGCGCGCCGACGACGAGCGTGTTGTCCGACATCGCGACGCTCCAGCCGAAGTCGGCGCCGCCCGCGCCCGTGCCGGCGGGTGACCAGCGCATGATTTCGCCCCAGGCATTGGATCCGCCTTGATGCCGCTTGAAGAGGAACACGGCGCCGGCGCCGGAGACGCCGCCGGGGAGGGTCGCGTCGGGCGCGCCGACCGCGAGGAGATCGCCGTGGAGCGCGACGGCGTAGCCGAAGCGCGACGAGCCGGGAAGATTCGTCGGTGCGATGCGCATCCATTCGCCCCAGTTGTCCGCGCCGCCTTGCTGGCGGCGGTAGAGGTAGACTGCGCCGGACTGCCCGGCCACGGGGACTTGTTCGGATGCGCCGACGGCGAGAAAGTCCTCGCCAAGGCTGACGGAGCGGCCGAAGCGGTTGCTTGTGGTCAGCGAGGCGGGCAGAAGCTGGCGCCATTGCGTCCAGAGGTTGGTGCTGCCGGGTACGAGGCGGTAGATGAAGGCCGCGCCGGAGTCGACGCCCTTAGCATCGGCGGTTGGTGCGCCGACGACGGCGAAATCGGCGTCGATGTCCACGGCCAGGCCGAAGCTGCCGCCCAGGGTGGCATTGGGGCTTTCGAGCGCACCGACGTAGCTGCTCATGGCGATGACGCTGGTGACGCCGTCTGTCACGGGCGGGGCGAAGCCGTCGTCGACCTCCAGCCGCAGATGCGTGGTGGTTCCGGTGCCTGCCGGGGGCAGCAGGCCGGACTTGTTGGAAAATTCCATCGCCTGGAGTTGCTGCGTGGCGGCCGCGGCGGTGAGAGCCGTCGCCTGGTAGACGCCGCCGCCGAGATTGGCGAAGTCGCCGGTGTTCTGCAAGCTGCCCTGCGCGGATTCGATGATCGTGACCGTCACGGCGAGCGGCTGGAGCGTCAGGTCGTCAACCTCGGCGATCATCACGGCGGAGAACGGCTTCACGGTCAGCAGGTAGAAGAAGCGCTGGTCCGCCTCCGTGCCCTCGATCAGCGGGGCGTCGTTGACCGCGCATACGTCGAGCGTCGTCTGCACGTCTGTGACGGGCGGGGCCTTGCGGTCGCTCACCGTGAGGGTGAACACGACGGTCTCGTTGGTCGGCACGGTGATCCGATTCTCGACCGGAAGGTAGCGGAGCAGGCGGATGGCGTCCGTCGCGGCCGCGGCGGTGATGTTCGAGAGGACGTACACGCCGCCGCCGGCGTCGGCGAAGGCCCCCAGGTCGGCGAGCGCGCCCTTGGCGGGATCGTCGATCGCCACGGTCACGTCGAGCGGCTCCTGGAGCTGCTGGTCGTATTCGACGAATGTCACGCCGGTGAAGACGAGGGCGCTCTCCTTGTCGGTGATTGGCGCGTTCGTGGTGGCGTTGTGGATTTCCGGCGCGTCGTTGCGGCCTTCCACGACGAGCGTGACGGTGCCGGTGTCGCGGCCCGATGCGGGATCGTGGACGACCACCTCGACTCTGCCGTTCCAGGCGATGCCGGAATCGTCGAGGACGGTGTAGGCGAACGTCTCTGGGTAGGGGAACGCGCCGGCGTAGGCGGGGTCGGGCGCGTAGAGGACGTCGCCGCCGGAACTGACCGAGACGCTGCCTCCCGCCGTGGCGCCGAAGACGGCGTCAAGGGCGTATTCCCCGGCGCAGGCCGGGGTGAGGGCGTCGTTGTCGAGAACGTCGAATGCATTCGACGTCGAGCCGGCGAGCGCCACGAAGCGGCTCGTCACGGTCGGCAGATCGCCCACGCGCACGCGAACGATGGCGCCGCCCGTGCCGCCGAAGCCGTCGGAGACGGTGTAGCAGAAGGTGTCCACGCCGACAAAGTCACGCGGTGGCGAGTAGCGCACGACGGAGCCCTGCACGGCGATGGAACCGCCGGCCGCGGTCGGGGCGTCCGCGACAACGACGCTCCAGGCCGTCGCCTGGCCGGGGAGGACGGCGTCGTTCGCGAGCACGGGCAGCAGGTTGTGGAGGCTGTTGCGCGCGACGGCGAAGGCGTCGTCCTGCGTCGCGGCCGCAAGCTGGTTGCGGCGGTCCTTCACGCGGACGCGGACACGGGCCGCGGCGCGGCGGCCCGCGCCGTCGGTGATCTCGTAGGTGAACGTCTCGATGTACTCGGGCGCGGGCACCGCGCCGGGACGGTAGACGAGCGACAGGCCGTCGGTCGCGATCGCGACGGAACCACCCGCGCTCGGCGCATTGGCGCCGACGCCGAGCGTGCTGATCGCGAACATCTGATCCATGGGCGGCAGGATGCGGTCGTTGAGCGTCACGGGCAGCGTGAACGCGCGCGCCGAACCGCCGGCCAGCTCCTGGTAGTACACAGTGTAGCCGTCGGGGTTCGCGACGAGGTCGCCGCGCACGACGGAGACCGTGACCTGGGCGACGTCGGATGCGACGGAGTCGGACATCCTGTAGGTGAAGCTCTCCTCGCCGAAGAAACCTTCCGCGGGCGTGTAGACCAGCTTGTTGTTTTGAATGACGACGTTGCCGCCCGCGCCCGGGGCGGAGACGATGGCCGTGATGGAGAGGGCGCGGCCGAGGACGGGGAAGCTGCGGTCGTTGGGGAGCACGTCAAGCACGTAGTCCGCGCCGCCGCCGAGCACGCGGAAGCGGTCGGGGTTGGCGTAGGTGCCGGGGGCGACGGTGAGGACGCTGACCGTGCCGGTGGAGAGCCGCGCGGGGTTCGAGGCGTCGACGACCACGTAGGGGAAGTTCGTCTGGCCGATGACGCCGGTCGCGGTGAAGCGCAGGGTGCCGGGCGCGGCGCCGAGCGCCATCGCGCCGATCGCGGTGGGCGCGGATGCGACCGACTGGATGGCGAGCGTGCCGGGCGGATTGGGAAGCGTGCGGTCGTTGGCCAGGACGTTGACGACGACGGCGTTCGTGTTGGCCGCCTCGAGCTTGAAGAAATCGGCGAGCGCCTCGACACGGCCGACGGCGATGGCGACGGTGCCGGTGCCGGTGCCGCCCGCCCCGTCGGTGGCGAGGTAGCGGACGCGCTCGACGCCGATGAACGCCGGATCCGGCGTGTAGACGAGGCCGCGGCCGGTGGCGTCGACCGCCAGCGTGCCGTGCGCGGCGGCATCGAGCAGGGCGGCGATACGCAGGTGCGTGGTGGGTTCGTTCACGAGACCGTCGTTGGACAGGACGTCGAGCGGATTCGAGAAGCTGCCGGGCTGGACGGCGAGGAAGTCGTCGCCGATGGTCAGCGTGCCGCGCCGTTCGAGAATGGCGACGGCGACATCGGCGCGCGCGGTGGAGGGACCGCCCGCCGTGACGGCGTACGTGAACGTCAGGCCCGTGGCGCCGTTGGTGGCGTCGAACACGAAGCGGTTGCCCGCGAGGCGCGGCTGGCCGGGAATGGAACTCGCGACCAGCTCCGTCACCTGGAGGCCGGCGGCCCCTCCCGGAAGCATGCCGTCGTTGGCGGCCACGGGCAGGGTCACCGTCTCGCCGGCGGCGACGGTGAACGCGTCGTTCATCGCATGGAGCACGCCGTTGATGGGGGGGACGACCGACCGCACGAGGACCACCCCGTTCCGCACGTCGCCGAGGGCGTTCCGGATCGTGTAGCGGAACGTGTCGTCGCCGACGAAACCGGCCGCCGGCTGGAAGGCGATGAACAGGCCGTTGGAGACGACGGAGACGGCGCCGCCCTGCGCGGCGGGGCCTGCGCCGACGATGATGGGCGCGCCGGTGGCGTCGGTGAAGTCGCGGTCGTTGGCCAGCACGTCGAGAACGACCTCGGACGAGTTGATCGGCACGTGGAAGGCGTCTTCGACGGCGAAGAGGAAGCTGTTGTCCGTGACGGTGTAGTCGAAGGCGTTGGTGAAGACCTGCCAGTCGGCGAGCTGGTTGAGCAGGTCGGAGACGGTGGCGTCG
>Ga0123335_1009322_pt1 | contig 10204 bp, 8 predicted proteins | sample BiotimSIPDNA_2_FD_89707 | JGI IMG/M metagenome (GOLD analysis project Ga0123335, IMG submission 89707) | Anaerobic biogas reactor microbial communites from Washington, USA - Biogas_R2 time_0 SIP DNA | ecosystem: Engineered > Bioreactor > Anaerobic > Unclassified | place: Washington, USA... | reverse complement strand
TCAGTTTCGCCTTAAGGAAAAGGGGTTCAGGAGTTTTTCCATCGTCTTCCTCCTCTTCTTCATGACAGGGCTGGCCATCATCCTCTATCTCAACCAGACTCCCTTCGAGCCGCGGGAACGTGATTATGCCTATTCCGGCTCCTTCTATGCCTTCTCCATCTGGATTGGCATGGGTGTGGCCGGTATCAGCCTCTTCCTGCGCAAATATATCAGGAACACCGGAACGGCAGCTGCTGTTGCCACCGCTGCGACACTCTTCGTGCCACTGCAGATGGTTTCCCAGAACTGGGACGATCATGACCGCTCGGGACGCACACTGGCACGCGACACCGGTATGAACTACCTCTGCGGTGTAGGTGAGAACGGAATCATCTTCACCAACGGTGACAACGACACCTACCCGCTCTGGTACGTGCAGGAGACCGAGGGCTACCGCACCGACGTGCGGGTCACCAACCTCAGCTTCCTACAGACCGAATGGTACGTAGACCAGCTGTTGCGGCAGGCATATGAGTCGGAACCCCTCCCCATCAAATGGTCACAACCGGCCTATTACGGGGAAACAGGTACAGCCGCCTTCGTGCTTACCCGTCAGGAGATCGAGAATGTACTGCGACAGAACAACATTCCGCAGGTCTCTTTCGGCAGCTACTACGATGTGAACGCCTTCAGTGACTCCCTCTCACTGAAGCAGACAATGGAGAACCTGCGCGAGGGTAAGAACAGCAAGATCAACAATCCCTTCAACACCGGCAACACCCAGATCATTCCAGGCAAGCTGCTGAAGTTGGATGTGGACAGTGCGAATGTCGACTGGAAAGCTTTACATTCAAAACCAAGCAACAGCATGGTGATCAACCTGGGCGACAAATCGGCACTCTACCGTCAGGAGTTGATGATTCTGGAGATGCTTTCCAACATCAACGACAAACAGTGGAAACGACCCATTCACTTTGCCACCACCATCACTCCCAGCCTTTACATGAACCTGCAGGAGAGCAACTTCTCCCTCAACGGACTCACCTACCAGGTGGTACCCGGTACACCGCTCAGCGGGGGAGTCAACACGGCCGCCGCTTATGACAACGTGATGAACAAGTTCCGCTTTGGGGGACTGGAGGAGAATCCCGACCTCTATCTTGATGAAACCAACCGGCGTATGATTTCCACCTTCCGCCTCTACTTCACCCAGCTGGTCAATGCCCTGCTGGATGAGGGCGAGAATGAGAAGGCACTGGCAGTCATCGACAAGGCCAACAAGGTGATGCCCTCCTCGGCAGTACCCTATGGCACCGACGGATTGCTCTTCGCACGCGCCTACTACCGCCTGGGAGAGAACGAGAAGGCAGAGGAGATGATCAACGAGATACGGAATCGCATCAATGGCAACCTCGACTGGTTTGCACGTTTGAAACCTCTTCAGATCACCAACACGCTCTCCGACATCATCTACAACAACATCAATCCCTCCCTGCTGATTGCAGGCATCTACCAGCAGTACGACAGGGAGATGTACCAAGTGATGGTCGACGACCTGCTGCAGCGGGCTCAGTTCTTCTACACACAGGGCATCAGCTACGTGGGCGACATAATCCTGCGTGAGGTTACCGACAGCTCCGTGAGAGGATTCTATGCTGTACCTTCGGGCGATACCATCACCCGCTCCCTTGAGGAGGAGACGATGCAGAAAGCACTCAACTTGATGCAGCAATACAGTCCCCGACTACTGGAGCAATACAGCGGGAAGTCGGAATAAAAATTTTCAAATGGGACCGGAACAAAGGGAATCACCTTCCGGTCCCCATTTTACGCGTAATCATCTTAGACACTATGTGGATTGAACAACCCCCCATGCTCTATAGGTCACTTTATCCCGGTTCGCTTTGGCGTATCGGGGAAGAGCACCGGAAAACGATCTACCTCACCTTCGACGACGGCCCCATCCCCGAGGTGACGCCCTGGGTCCTGGAGCTGCTGGACCGTTACGGCATCAAAGCCACCTTCTTCTGCGTTGGTGACAATGTCCGCAAATACCCCCATGTCTACCGGCAACTGCTGGAGAAAGGGCACAAGACCGGCAACCACACCTTCAACCACGTACAGGCTTGGAAGAGCCACACCGCCTTCCTGTTGGAAAATACAGCCAAGGCAGCCGAGTTGATTGACTCCAAACTGTTTCGTCCTCCCCATGGGCATATGCGTGTAGCACAAAACAGTGCACTGCAGAAAGCGGGATACAGCGTTGTGATGTGGGATGTGGTGACCCGTGACTACAGCCGTTATATGTCACCCCAACAGGTACTCGACAACGTGAAGCGATATACGCGCAACGGCTCCGTCATCGTCTTCCACGACTCTCTGAAAGCTGAGAAAAGGATGAAGTATGCACTGCCACGTGCCATCGAATGGCTACTGGAGGAGGGCTACAGCTTCGCCCTGGTGCCGGGCTAACACCCAGCACCCTCTCCCTCACCTTTGTCTACCGTTTTGGCGGATACAAGGAGAAAGAATGGGAGGAGCCCGACACCTCACGCTTCGGCATGTAAGCCTCCTACCTGCATGCCTTTATGTTTTTAAATTATATTTAACTCTTTTATAGTCTGCAATGTATCTACGAAAATGGCATCTTAGAATAGAGCCATAAAATGCACAATACGGTTAATCTATGTTAATATTATGTTATTTGGTAGTATTATGTATTGCATAGTACAATGTTTAGACATACATTTGTACCATTATTGAAACAATTACTCAATAAATCGCGCAAATTCTGTAACGTATCCTCTCAAAAACTAGTCAAAGAGGAATCACAAACAATCGAGAAGATGATCGACATCCGTAAATTACACAAATCCTATCACACCGAAGCACTTTCCCTACATGTCCTGAAAGGCATTGATCTGAGCATCGAGGCCGGTGAGTATGTCTCCATCATGGGGGCATCCGGTTCAGGCAAATCCACCCTGCTCAACATACTGGGTATTCTCGACACCTACGATTCAGGCGACTATCACCTCAACGGGGCTCTTATCAGGAACCTGAGCGAACGACAGGCGGCACAATACCGCAACGAGATGATTGGCTTCGTATTCCAGTCGTTCAACCTGATCAACTTCAAGAATGCGCTGGAGAATGTAGCGTTGCCCCTCTATTACAAGAAGGTGAGCCGTAAAAAACGCAACATCATTGCCATGGAGCATCTCGACCGTATGGGGCTGAAGGAATGGGCTCACCACCTGCCAAACGAGATGTCGGGTGGTCAGAAACAACGTGTTGCCATTGCTCGAGCCATGATCTCCAATCCCAAGGTGATACTTGCCGATGAACCCACCGGTGCCCTCGACAGCAAGACCACGGAAGAGGTGATGGAGGTGCTCACCAGTCTCAACAATGAGGGCATCACCACCATCATCGTCACGCACGAACGTTCGGTGGCCGATGCCACCAGGCGCATCATCCACCTCAAGGATGGCATGATTGAATATGAGACCCGCAAGGAAAACGGCATTCACGAAACAATCCCCTCCCTCAATTATTCATCGTTATGAACGACCATATTCAGGAGATACTCGATACGCTGAAGAAGAACAAGATGCGGACCGCCCTCACCGGGCTCTCCGTCTCCTGGGGCATCTTCATCCTGATCGTGTTGCTGGGTGCCGGTAACGGATTGAAGAACGGTGTGATGCAGAACTTCAGCTCCCGCGCCGTCAACCGCATCAACCTTTGGCCCGGTACCACCTCCATACCCTACCAGGGACTCAAAACGGAACGCAACCTCAGTTTCACCGAGAGTGAGGTAGATCTGATCCGCAAGGAGGTGGAGGAAAGCCGTACCATCACCGCCCGCATCAACAGCACCCAGAACATCGCCTACGGCAAGGAGTATGGCTCCTACAGCGTCCGGGGAGTGATGCCCGGTTATTACAACATCGAAAAGCTGACAATCGGCAACGGTGAAGGTCGTTTCATCAACCAGCTCGACATGCGCGAACGGAACAAGGTGATCGTTCTCGACAAGAAGATCGCCGACCTGCTCTTCAAGGATGAATCTCCCCTGGGCAAACAGGTGAAAGTGGGACAGCTGATGTTCAAGGTGGTGGGTGTCAACAGCAAGAAGGAACAGTGGGGCGGTTCCAACGCCTACATCCCTTTCACCACGGCACAGACCATCTTCAACCCCAACCGCAAGTTCTACCAGATCACCTTCACCGTGGAGGGACTGCACACGGAAGCGGAAAACGACCGGTTCAATGAATCTATCAGGGAGTTGATGGGACGGCAACTCGATTTCGATCCCAAGGATGAGCAGGCACTGTGGGTCAACAACGCTCAAAAGGAGTACGTGGAGACAATGAAGATCTTCGGCGGCATCACCTTCTTCGTCGGTATCATCGGCATCCTCACCCTGATCGCCGGTATTGTGGGAGTCAGCAACATCATGCTCGTGTCGGTCAAGGAGCGTACCCGTGAGATCGGCATCCGCAAGGCAATAGGCGCCACACCCATGGCCATTCTGAGAACCATCATCATGGAGTCGATCTTCATCACCACCCTCTTCGGATACATCGGCATGATGCTGGGCATAGGACTCACCGAACTGATCAACTTCGTGATGATGCAGTCGGCCAATGCCGCCGCGGCGAGCGACGAGCCTCAGATGTCGGTCTTCACCAACCCCACGGTGGACATTGGTTATGCCCTCTTCGCCACAGTGGTGCTGATCATTGCCGGTGTCATCGCCGGATACCTACCCGCCCGCAAGGCTGTGCGTGTGCAGCCCATCGAAGCGATGAGACAGGAATGAATAATTAATTTGATGTTCGATATTCAAGGTGTAGAAACTATAATTCTAGAACCAGGAACATTAAACCAAAAACCAAGAACCAAACAATATGTTCGACATAGACAGATGGCAGGAGATATGGATCACCATTACGCACAACAAATCGCGTAGTGTGCTCACCGCCTTTGGCGTCTTCTGGGGGATGCTGATGCTGGTGCTGATGGTAGGTGCCGGCAATGCGCTGGAGAAAGGCATGACCTCCCAGATCGAGGGGTTTGCCACCAACTCCTGTTTTTTCGAATCACAACAGACCGCCCTGCCCTACAAAGGTTTCCGCAAGGGAAGAAGATGGAACATGACAAACAGCGACCTGCCGGTGATCCGGGAAAAGGTGCCGGAGCTGCAATACATCTCACCCGTACTCTTTGCCTGGGGACAGGACAAGAATGTGGTGAGGGGTGAGAAGAACGGATCCTACCTGGTGAAGGGCTGCTATCCCGACTACGACATGATCGAGAAGAGCAAGATGATTTATGGCCGCTATGTCAACGACATCGACATCGCCCAGAAAAGAAAGGTATGCGTCATCGGGGAGCGTGTCTATGAGGTGCTCTTCCAGAAAGGAGATGACCCCACAGGGAAACTGATCCGCGTGAATGGCATCCATTTCCAGGTGATTGGTGTGGCCCGCAGCACCTCCGGTGTCAGCATCGGTGGACAGACGGCAGAGACGGTGGTGCTTCCCTTCTCCACCATGCAGCAGGCATTCAACCAGGGCAACATCATCCACTTTCTTGCCGCAACCGCGAAGAATGGAGTGTCTGTGAAGGTAATACAGGAGAAGATCTCGGAGGTGCTGAAACAGCAACATCAGATTGCCCCGGACGACAAGGAAGCGGTATGGACGATGAACATCGAGGAGCAGTTCAAGATGTTCAACAACCTGGGCATCGGCATTGCCGCCTTGATATGGATCGTGGGACTGGGTACCCTCTTTGCCGGAGCCATCGGCGTGAGCAACATCATGCTTGTCACCGTGCGGGAACGAACCCGTGAGATCGGCATCCGCCGTGCCATGGGAGCCACCCCCCTCAACATCATCGGCCAGATCCTCAGCGAGAGCATTGTGCTCACCCTGGTGGCCGGCCTCAGCGGCATCGTGATCGGAGTGGGACTGCTGCGCGCCGTCGGCATCGTGCTGAGCCAGGGCGACCAGTTCTTCAAGGATCCGCAGATCTCCTTCGGCATGGCAATCGCATCGCTCATCATCCTGGTGATCATAGGCACCTTTGCCGGCTATCTGCCCGCACAGCGCGCCATGCTGATCAAGCCGGTAGAGGCCATCAGCGAAGAATAAAAAACTGACAACTGATAACTGACAACTAAATAAAAATTACATGAAACGAATTTTGAGAATTGCAGGTTTTGTACTGTTGGGATTGCTGGTCCTCTCCACCTTTGTCTTTCTCTGGCAGAAATCACGCCCTAAGACAGTGAACTACAACATCGAGACCGCCGTGAAGGGCGATGTGGAGAAGCGAACGGTGGCCACCGGCAAGGTGGAGCCGCGCAACGAGATCCTCATCAAGCCCCAGATGTCGGGCATCATTGCCGAAGTGTTCAAGGAGGCAGGCGACAAGGTGCAGGCCGGCGACATCATCGCCCGCATCCAGGTGGTACCCGACATGGTGAACCTGAGCAGCGCCGAGTCGCGTGTGCAGCGGGCACAGCTTGCTGCCGACCAGAGCAAGGCCAACTATGAGCGCGACAGGAGGCTCTACGACAACGAGGTGATCTCACGTGAGGAGTTCGAAAAGGTAGAGCTGCAATACAAGAACGACCAGGAGGAGCTGCGCGCAGCCAACGACAACCTGAGCCTTGTCCGCACCGGTATCACCCAGAGCTCGGCCAAGACCAGCAACACGCTGGTGCGCTCCACCGTGAGCGGTACCATCCTCGACGTGCCGGTCAAGGCGGGCAACTCGGTGATCCAGTCCAACAACTTCAACGATGGCACCACTGTGGCCTCTGTGGCCAACCTGAGCGACATGCTCTTCGTAGGTAAGATCGATGAAACCGAAGTGGGGAAACTCGTCACCGGCATGCCCATGGAGATCACCATCGGCGCCATACAGGACCTGAAGATACCCGCCACGCTCGAATATGTATCGCCCAAGGGCGTGGAGGAGAGCGGTGCCATCCTCTTCGAAATGAAAGCCGCCCTGAAGCTGCCCGACAGCATCTTCATCCGCGCCGGCTACAGTGCCAACGCCGACATCATCCTCGACAAGCGCTCACAAGTGATCACCATCGCCGAGAGTGCCGTGGAATTCAGTGGCGACTCCACCTTCGTCCACCTGTTGACAAGCGAGAAACCTCAAGCCTTTGAGCGGAAACAGATAGAGATCGGTCTCTCCGACGGCATCCACATCGAGGTGAAAGAGGGATTGAATGAGAACGACAAGGTGCGTGGCAGCGAGATCATCGAACAAAAATAAACCAGAGATCATGCAGATCAGACAAACAATCATCCTAGCCCTGCTGCTCATCGGATCCATCGCTCCCCTCGCCGCACAGAAGCGTTACACGCTGATGGAATGCATCGAGACAGCACTTGAGAACAACCGCAACATCAAACAGCAGGAGCTGAACCGCCAGCAGCGTGAGATCGCTTACAGCCAGGCGCGTGCCGACCTGTTACCGAACCTCAATGCCTCTGCGGGACAGAACTTCGTCTTTGGCCGCTCCATCGGTCTCGACAATGTCTACCAGAACACCAATTCATCACAGACAAGCTTCAGCCTGGGTGCGAACATCACCCTTTTCGACGGGTTACGCATGAAGCACAACATCGACGCCCGTAAGGCTGAGATGTATGCCTCCGAGGCGGACCTGGAAAAGATGCAGGACGACATCGTGATGAGCGTCTCCACTGCCTTCCTGCAGGCCCTCCTCAACAAGGAGCTGCTCCGCATCGCCGAGAATCAGTTGGAGACCACACAGGCCGACATCACCCGCCGCCAGGAGCTGGTGAACAGTGGCAAGATGGCACGGGGCGAGCTGTTGGAACAGGAAGCACAACTAGCAAGGGAGGAACTCAACATAGTACAGGCGGCCAGCAATCTTAAACTGGCACTGCTCGATCTGGCACAGATCATGGAGCTGGAAACGTTCGATGATTTCGATGTGACAGCCCCGCCCGCCGAGTCGCTCATCAGCGAATCCACCTTGCTTGCCTCCGAAGCGGTCTATGAGAGTGCACTACAGAACCGCCCCATCATACGGAGCATGCAGTACCGTATTGAAAGCAGCGAAAAAGAAAAGCTGATGGCCCGGTCGCAGTACTTCCCCACCCTCTCTTTTGGCGCCAACATGGGAACCGGTTATTACAACATGAGCGGACGCAACAACGATGCCTTCAGCACGCAGCTGCGCAACAACATGAGCAATTCGCTCGGCTTCAACCTGCGGATTCCCATATTCAACAAGTTTCAGGTCAGGAACAACATCCACAGTGCCGATCTGGCTATTGCCAATACACGCCTGGAGATGGACAAGACAAAGCTGGAGCTACGCAAGCAGATCGAACAGGCCTATTACAATGCCGTGGGAGCCAAAAGCCGTTGGGATGCCGCCAAAAAATCGGTTGAGGCCAGTAACGAAGCCTATCGCTTTGCCGAAGAGAAGCATGAGAGTGGCCGTGCCAACACCTATGAGCTGACGCTGGCCAAAAACAACCAGACACATGCCCTGGGCGAAGAGGCACAGGCCAAGTATGAGTATGCGTTCCGGTTGAAGATCCTGGAACTGTTAAAAGATTGATGTTACCGTAACCATTTTGGTTCAGTTACTGTCCAACAGAAAAAATTTAAAAGCAGATGAAAACAACATTTCTTGCAATCCTGACAATGTTCCTGTCAATGAACGGCACCTCCTGTGCCCAGACACGCACCGCAAAAGATGCCTTTGAGGTGAGCGACTTCACCGCGATAGAGGCCTCGGTGGTGGCCAATGTCTTCATTACCCAGTCGCCCGTGACAAATGTCACCGCCGAAGGGAACGAAGAGTTGCTTGAACGGCTGGAGATTAGAATGGAAGGCGAACGGCTCATCCTCGACATGGAGGATGAACGATTCTGGAAACGATTCGGCAAGAATGCCAGTAAGCTGACAATCCGGATCGCTACCCCCACTCTCTCGGAGATCGACTTTGAAGGGGTAGGCAACATCACCATCGAAGGGGTCTTCAATACCCCGCAACTGGTGATTAACAGCGAGGGGGTGGGCAACCTCACCGCTAACAACCTGGAGTGTGAATTTGTGAAGATCAGCTCCGAGGGTGTGGGCAACACCATTGTAGGCGGCAAGGCCGGCAAGGTGGAGATCAACTCCCAGGGCGTGGGCAACGTAGATGCCCGGATGCTGCTAGCACCCGAGGCGGTAGTTTCCTCGCAGGGGGTGGGCAACGTGAGCTGCTATGCATCCGACTTCCTGAGCATACGCTCGCAGGGGGTAGGCAATGTACACTACTACGGCAAGCCGTTGAAAACAGACCTCATCAAGGACGGGGTCGGCAAAATACGGCCAGGAGAGTGATCGCCACACATAAAAATAAATTACTCTACTTCTAATTTACATAAATCCAAAACCGGGGGCTTGCGAAAGTCCCCGGTTTTTATTTTTCAACTTTTAATCTTTCAAGCATCCCAGCGGCACCACGAGAATTCCGTCGGGACATCTATAGGCATATCTCCCACCAGTGAGCACCATCATAAAGGAAGGTTCTCCTATACGCGAGGTGCTCACCTTATTTTTTAGTCTCATTAGACTTTCAGCTGCTTCCTCAATCCTATGTTCTCCAAGTTTCACTTCCACCGGAGCCCATCTGCCATCATGCAGTGAGATGATCAGATCAATTTCAAGATTATCTTTATCGCGATAATGAAAAATTTCTCCGTCATTCACCTGTGCATAAATTCGCATATCACGGGTACAGAGCGATTCAAATAAAAACCCGAAAGACTCCGGATCACGCAATAAACGATCGGCCTCAACCCGCATAATAGCCGTCGCAATGGAAGGATCCACCAATTGCCTTTTGTCCGAGGTCCTGACAGTTGTTTTCGACCTTAAAGAGGGAGACCATGCCGGCACATCTTCCACGACATATCAAATGGGCAATATGAGGTATTTCTAACTTACTGACTGCCTCTATCTTATGATTACCATCAAACAAACCTCTCAATGAAACAACACCTATCGATTCTTTCGACTCAAACAAACTCATCGGACGCATCAGTACTCTTGAAATACGTCCAATCCCGGTATGTGCTTTTATTTCGTCTCGGGGAATGGCCGAACCGGTGAGAATGAACTGTCCCGGTATGTTCCTCTTATCTACTGCATGCCGAATAGCATT
>Ga0123335_1009319_pt1 | contig 10206 bp, 7 predicted proteins | sample BiotimSIPDNA_2_FD_89707 | JGI IMG/M metagenome (GOLD analysis project Ga0123335, IMG submission 89707) | Anaerobic biogas reactor microbial communites from Washington, USA - Biogas_R2 time_0 SIP DNA | ecosystem: Engineered > Bioreactor > Anaerobic > Unclassified | place: Washington, USA... | reverse complement strand
CGGCTAACCCGTCGGCTCAACGCATGTTTAAGATGAGTGAAGAAGAAATTCAACAGCTTGGGCGAAATGGCATTGTTGTTATGGATGAGAAAGCTATAGTTGCAATTGAGGAGCGCGAAAGAACAGGCAAAGTGACCGCTGAACTTACTTTCAAATGCAGGGACGGCTCGACCTTTCAGGGAGAAGTAACTTCAAACTTGTTCACTGATTCCGACGGCAAAATCAAGTCAAGCATGATCATTAGAGATATCACTGAACGCAAAAGAGCGCAAGAAGAGCTTAGGCGAGCACAAGTGAAACTTCAAGAGTACGCTGCTGACCTTGAAAGGTTGGTTGTGCAACGCACTAGGCAGCTTCAAGAGAAAGAACGTTTAGCTGCAATCGGTGAAACTGCAGGCATGGTTGGGCATGACATTCGTAATCCTCTGCAGGCGATTGTAAGCGAGTTATTCTTGGCAAAGGAGTCCATTGATGAGTTGCCTGAGGACAAGGTGAGAGAAGATGTTCTTGAAAGCATCAATAACATGCAAGAGCAAGTGGAGTACATTAACAAAATAGTTTCTGATTTGCAGGATTTTGCAAGACCTCTTCAGCCTGAATTGAAAGAAGCCAATTTATCGGAGCTTATAGCTAGCATCATCCAAACAATCCATATTCCGAAAAACATTAATGCAGAAGTTGAAGTCGCGGTTCCCCAGCCGTTAAGGGTTGATCCAACTTTTATTAGGCGTGCCTTGACGAATCTGGTTAACAATGCGGTTCAAGCCATGCCAAACGGTGGAAAGTTAGAAGTTAATGGGTGTCAGCAAGGTGATCAGGTTTTCATTTGCGTTTCTGATACTGGCGTGGGGATTCCTGAGCATGTGAAGCCTAAACTGTTTACTCCGATGACGACGACTAAAGCGAAGGGGCAAGGCTTAGGCTTGGCAGTGGTTAAACGGTTGATTGAATCGTTAGGCGGCAACGTATCTTTTGAGAGCCAAGAGGGCAACGGCACAGCGTTTACGATTAAGCTGCCTATTCAAAGCAAAAGCTAAAGCGTATGCTTAAGCACTATCAAACCTCTAAGGCAGCCGCGAAGCATGTTGCTTATTACGGTAACACCGACTACATACCACCAGCATAAGCAAGAATTTAATTCCCTTCTTACCCATTTATTAGATAGAGATAGCTATGGCTGAAAAAGTCAAAGTCGGCAAACAAGGCGAAATAATACTTCCCCTGAAGCTCCAAAGAAAATTCAGCATTAAAGCTGGCGCAGTTCTGGAAATCAAGGAAATAAAGGAAGGCTTACTACTGAAACCCTTCAATCCTGTAGCTGAGTTGAAGGGGCTTGGAAGAGGCATTTTCGGAGATCCACTCGAATATCAGAAAAAAATACGGGACGAGCAATCATTCACACGTTTGTAAAAATCATTTACTAATTTTTGTTACAAGTTCTTGTCCTATGTTTTTGATGCGTCTAGAACTTCTATGCCTATGATGCGACCGCTCTTGTCAAGGTCCAAAATCACGTTTTCCGCCAGTTCCTCGCTTACGTCGTATTTTGCTTTTCTTACCCAGATGAAGAGGGCGTCTGCTTTTTTGTCGTATTCCACTTGCACCATAAGCGCCAAGGTCTCCTTGTCCAATAAACTGTGATGTTATTCGTAAACATGTTTGCGGTGTCCGACATGTAAGAGGTGAACTTCTTTTTCTTTTATCAAGTATAGGATGCGGTACATGCCTATTCTTAGTGAATAGACGCCTTTCCAGTCTCCATGCAGGGGTTTTCCTGTGAATGGGTCATTCTTTAAAATGTTAATTTCGTTTAATACCTTGATTTGCGTTGCCCGCTCTAAACGCTTGATTCCTCTAGAGAAGTTAGGGGTAAACTTAATTTTGTACGTCTTCTTCAAGGTTTAACTCTCGGATAAGTTCCTCTATCGGTCGGGATTTGTCGTCTTCAACCTCTTGCAGGGCAACTTTGAGCTCTTTGGCGAGTTTTTTATTTTGGGTAACCTCTATGGTTTCTAATAGTTCTTCCATGAGGTTTGCGGCTCGGGTTAGGAGCTCTTTTTCTTCTGCGGTTAGCATGGTCAAGTCGTTTTCACCTTCCTTTTGTTATATGGGTTGTGGGTTTCTTAACTTTTGCCCTGTTTCTGTTCTCTGTAAGAATATCATCCTTTGTGGAAAACTGACATAAACATCATACTCTCTACTGTGCCGTTTTTGCCAGTAACCCATACCTCATCAACGAGTTTGGTGGCTTTTTCGGCTTGCTCGCCCACGTTTGCGGGGAAAACAACGATGATGCAGCTGTTTGGCGGCAAATAGCGGCGTAACTGCGCAATCTGCCTACGCAGCCGCCCCATATTGAAGCTGGAAACGCACTAAACCCCAACCAAGCCATTGGCATTATGCGCCAGAACGTCAACATAAAACGATTTCCCGTCATCTTCTGACTCCACCTCAAATCCCATGCTCCGATAGCCGCGGTCTACCCAAAGCTTCAAAGCAACAGCAACCTTTAGGCTCTCGACGACGGCTGAACCTTTGCGCTCGCTGGATTTGTAATTTGCCCTGAGTTCCTTGGGCAACTTTTCGACAATATCGCCAATGCTCATTAAATTAACCTCTTGCACCCAATATATTATATCAGATATAATGTATCATACATAAGCGATTATTTATGTATTTCTCCAAATGCATTATATCCATTGAAATCTAGTGATTTTAATGGTCAGAGCCTACATCTTGTCGGAACGTGAAAAAGAAATACTAAAAAGATTCACAGAAACTGGAGAAAAACTAAACGGCTTTGACATACTAATCCATTACATCAACAAGTACCGACCGCATTTGATTGAGGATTTTGACTTAATAGAAACTGCACTTAAAAAAAAAGGCACACGCAAAAACAGCAAATAAGCCTTTGGGCTGCACGTTTTTAAATCTGCTTTTTGTTTATGGTTTTTTTAATGCTAAAATTGTTTATAGGCTTGTTTGGCGGTTGGTTTTTGTTGGGCGGAACAATGTTCCCTAATGGGCCATGCTAGCGCCCGAATGCATTGGAAAGTAAGAGTTGAATTCACATATTTTGCAGCAACAAAAGACAACCACTTCGAAACTTTATTAATTGTTTAGCTTTTTTGTGTGAAGCCGCCTTGATGGCGTGGCTTCTATTTATAGAGGGGGGATAGCTCGTGGAGAGCAACAGTTGAGCGTTCAACATGGCTTTATATAAGGGAGGGGAGGTCAAGCAAGAGAGACCTCGCCGTTTTCAACATAGCCTAAAGTCCGCCTTTATATAAGGGGGGCTATAGAAAAAAATCACAACAGACACCAGCATAAAAAGCGCGTCTGCTTGTGGCAAAGTGCACGACCATCCAGCAACCCCAGCTCCATGCAGAGCAACCTGCAGAAACATATGCCCATCAATAACCCACATGCACAAGACATAAAGCACAAAAAATATGACAAAAAAACACAGGCATGCTCTACCCGTTTTGCGTGATTTACGCCTTTTTCAGCGTTTAACCACGCACTTTTTTAAAGGTAAATAGCTTACACTTGTCTCTAAAACATCAAAACTGCTTTTCCTTGCCTCTCAAAGCCCTTCTTTGCCCGTTTGAAAAGCAACGGATTTCACAGTAAATATTAAAGAGCAAAGTGACAATACAGCATACTGAACTTGCTTTAGAGGGTGGTATAGGTGACTCAATTAAGCACTTCTCCGTCAATGCGTCGAGTTGAAGACTGGAAATCACGATTAATCGACCTCTCAAGAAGAAACAACCTGCTCTATTTCCACACAACCAAACGTGGAAACCTGCAAATCAACAAACCCGACGCAGAAACAATATTCAACTTACTAGTAAAAAGAAAAAAACACTTAGAATTCTGGCTCCCCCCAGAAGAAGAAAACCAAACAATCAACGGCAACGACAAACCCAAAGCCACCCTGCCACCCGAACCCCAAAAACCCACAGCCAACCAACTCGTAAACGAAAACCTAAAACGCCAAGACCTCGAACGCATCCTCAAAAACCTTCAGCGACGCTCCCTTCTAGATTACCGTGAACGAGGCGTTCGCATTCTATACGCAGCCTTTGGCCGCCTCAACTGGGTTGACAGCGAAACCAAAGAGCAAGTGCACTCGCCGCTCATCCTCGTGCCTCTAGAGTTAACAAGGGAATCCATACGGAAACCCTTTGAAGTTTCTGTCCCGCCCGTTGAAGAAGAAGCCGTGGTTAACCCAGCGTTGCAGGTTAAGCTGAAGACTGACTTCAAAATCGACCTGCCATCTGCGCCAGAGGATTGGGATATTGAAACCTTAGCAGGCTACTTTGGTGCGGTTTCCCAAAAAGTGGCTGAGATGGGCTGGAACGTCGAGTCCACTGTAGACTTAGGCTTGTTCAGCTTCCATAAACTCGTAATTTACAAGGATTTAGAATCAAACGCGGATTTAGTAACTCAACACCCAATCATTCGAGCAATCGTGGGCATAAAAGACGAAAAACTCGTCTCCGACCAGTTGCCCGACGAAAAAGACGTTGACATAATCCAGCTACCCCAAAGCACATACCAAGTCTTAGACGCCGACAGCAGCCAACGAGTCAGCATCGAATACGCTCTTCGCGGTCAAAGCTTCGTAATGCAGGGACCACCGGGCACTGGCAAAAGCCAAACAATCGCTAACATCATCGCCGAATGCATTGCACACGGCAAATCAGTGCTTTTTGTCAGTGACAAAATGGCTGCGCTTGAAGTCGTTCATAAGCGACTCACCGAGGTTGGTTTGGCGCACTTCTGTTTAGAGCTTCACAGCAGCAAAGCCAACAAGCAAGAAGTCGTCGCGGAACTTAAACGCAGCTTAGATGAGCATTTAGTGCCCCGCAAACTGCCATCACCCTACGAATTTGAAAAACTGAAAGATTACCGCGACCAACTCAACGGCTACGTCACAGCGTTGCATGAGAAGCGTTCCTACATGCAGAAAAGCGCGTATGAAACCCTCAGCCTCATTGCAAGCCTTGAACGGGTGCCTTTCGTCGCCGTTGGCTTAACAAGCTTAAGCACGTTGACGCCGCAGAAGATGCATGAGCTTGAAGACTTAGTTTCTCAACTTAGCAAGGTTTGGAGAGTTGTGGAGGAACCCGATTTTCCATGGGTTGGCTACCGCGCCAGCATCTACAACCTAGACGTGCGCTCGGAGCTGCTAACGACGCTTGAAGAAACAGCCCAAACCATTGAAGACCTGCAAATGGAGGGCGCAAACTTTTCAGGTCAACTGGGATTGAGTCCGCCTGCAGGGTTTGAAAATGTTAATTGGTTAATTGAGATAAGCAAGTTCCTGTATGAAAGCCCCAAGCCTGAAGCAGTCTGGCTTATCCACAATGACGTTGACAAACTCATTGCCGAAGCTAAAGACTACAATGAAACCTGCCAGTGGATAAAGACCACAAGAAAAAGCCTGCTTGAACGCTACAACCCCTCACTCTTTGACCTTGCCTTTGACAGGTCAACAGAGCTTAAGCAAGGGTTAAAAGTGCTGGGTAAACTTTTCCCCACAGTTGATTTGCAAGAAGGAGAATTCTTTGCTAAACGCGAAAAACTTTTAGCTGTAATCAGAAACGCTCAACTGTTAGCGAAAAAATGGCAGGAAAACTCTAAGGCTTTGGCTGACATTTTTGGATTAACAACTGACAGGTTGACATTGCAAAATGCAAAGCAGCTAGTTAAAATGGCTACGTTCTGTTTTTCTGAAGATAAGCCTGAGCCGAAATGGTTTGAACCAATGTATTTCCAGCAGGTGCAGGATGTTTTCTTTAAAGCAAGAGAAGCTTACCAGCAGCATAACCTGATTCGTGAGCGTTTAAGCAAGTCTTACACTGCAGGCATCTACGACCTTGACCTTGATGAACTGATAACTCGCTACAACGGTGCGTATCAGAGCTTCACAAGAATGTTTAGCTCAAATTTCCGAGAAGACCAAAAGCTAATCGCCAAAGTTGCCATCGACGGCAGAGTACCCAAAACCGTCTTAAACGATCTGATAGATGCCCGAAAAGTTAAGGCGCTGCGAAGAGAAATTGAATCCCAAGCAGAACAAGTCAAAGACGTCATGGGACACTTCTATCGTGGACTTGACACTGACTTTTTACATGCAGAAAAAGCCATCAGCCTAACAGCTGAATTAAAGCAGCTTTCTTGGGCTAACCCAATGCCTGAAAGCCTGCTTAAATTGATAACAAGCACGTCAAATCCCTCGCCGATGATTAAGCATTTAGGTTCTGAACTGCAGGAATCGATTGATCGGTGGGAACAGCAAAGCAAAGAAGTATCAACTTTAATTCCTGAACATTTGCCGTACTCTCAGTTGCCTCTAAACCAGACTGCATTGTTGCAACTGGAAGACTGGGCAATGGACACAGAAAAGCAGCTTGCGCCGTTATGTATGTTGACCAAGGAGACATTAAGCACCGCTAAAGTCGAGCCTGAAAACTATAAACAGCTAATTAATGACTTAGTCAACGCTGAACAAGTGCGCAAGAAAGAGGCTCAGATAACAGGCGAGAAATTCCAGCTGCAAATCAAATACGGCTCACGATTCGCTGGATTAGAAACTGATTGGCTTGACATCTTAACGGTTCTTGAATGGGTAAAAAAGGTTCAAACCGCGTTTGGGGACTTGGCGGTTCCTGCAACGTTTGCGGCTATAGCAGCTCAAGGGTCACCTAAAGCGCCACCAAATACACGATTAATTAGGCAGAACCAGACAGCATTGCAGTCCTTAGCCAGCTTAGAACTTCGTTTTGAAACTGAGCTCAAATACCTAAACGAAAAGTTACGCAACCTGCCATTGCAAGTCATTTTTGAACGAATCAAGTCGTTGCGTGAACGAGTCGATGAACTGCAGGTTTGGATTGACTTTAAAGACCTTAAGAACCGTTTTGCACTGCGGGGTTTAGACGGTTTCTTTGAAAGATTGGTTGAACAGAAAGCGCCGTCGACGCAACTGGTAGAGGTTTTCCGTAAAGGCACTTATCAGGAGTGGATAAACAACCTCTACAATGAAGACGAGCGGCTGGGCAGGTTCCGACGTGAAAATCATGAACAATTAATCAGTGACTTCAAAAAACTCGACCAAGAACTCATCCATTTAGCATCCAGCATGGTGATTGAATCTGCAAACAGCCGAAAACCACAAGACATCCTTATTCAAGCAAACGATTCCGAAGCAGCTATACTGATGAAGGAAGCAGCCAAAAAACGCCGCCTAATGCCAATTCGCACATTAATGCAGAAAATCCCCAACCTGCTGGTGAAGCTTAAGCCCTGCCTGCTTATGAGCCCCATCTCGGTTAGCCAGTTTTTGGCGCCTGAAACAGCCAAGTTTGACCTTGTCTTGTTTGATGAGGCTTCACAGATTGTTCCTGAAGACGCGATTGGCTCAATTTACCGTGGCAAGACATTAGTGGTTGCAGGCGATAACAAGCAGTTGCCGCCGACAAGCTTTTTCCAGAAGTCGCTTATTGAAAACTTGGATTGGGATGAAATCAGCGATGAAGACTTTGAGGTTTTCGACAGCATACTTGACGAGTGTTTAGGCATTGGTTTACCAGTTAAAACGTTGCGTTGGCACTACCGAAGCAAACACGAAGAACTGATTGCGTTCTCTAACCACCGCTTCTACGACGACACACTCATCACTTTCCCAGCGGCAAAAGCCAAACACGACTCACTTGGCGTAAAAATGTTCTACGTTCCAGATGGCATCTATGACCGCGGAGGCAAACGAAACAACAGCAGAGAAGCCGAAGCCATAGCAGACTTGGTTTTTGACCACTTTACTAATTATCCCAAGAAAACCCTTGGCGTCGTTACTTTCAGCATTGCGCAGATGGAAACCGTGCAGGAAGCCATCGACCGCCGACTAAAAGAAAACCCTGCCTTTGAACAGTTCTTTAAAGAAGACCGCTTGGAAGGCTTCTTTGTTAAGAATTTGGAGAACGTGCAGGGTGACGAGCGAGACGTCATTTTCTTCAGCGTTGGTTACGGTTATGACCAGCAGCGGCAGATGACAATGAATTTTGGGCCTTTGAACAAGCCTGGTGGTGAACGCCGCTTGAACGTTGCAGTTACGAGAGCACGGGAAAAAGTGGTTTTGGTCACTTCAATTAAAGCTGTTGACATTGATGCTGAAGTTAAAGCTCAAGGCGTTCAAACGCTACGTTTCTACCTTGATTATGCGGAGAAAGGTCCAGAAGCGTTGCAGACGGAAAAGCAGAAAGCTGGAGTTTTCGAGTCATCGCTAGATGAGGACATAGCTAGTGAAATCCAAAAGCTCGGCTACAGTGTTGTTCCCCAAGTTGGATGCAGCGGATACAAAATTGACATAGGCGTTCTTGACCCAGTCAATCACGGCTGCTACCTGCTTGGCGTCGAATGCGACGGAACCACTTACAAGTCAAGCCACAGTGCCCGAGACCGAGACCGTTTACGTGAGCAGGTTCTTAGAAACCTTGGTTGGCGAATTCATCGCGTGTGGTCTCCAGCATGGGTTGCACGCCGTGATTCCGAAGTGAAAAGGTTAAAGGAGGCTTTAGAGCAGGCACAGAAGCTGCAGTTGGAAATTGACGCTCAGAAACCACCTGTGGATATGAAAGAGCTTGTTGAAACTGATGTTCGCAAAGTCAAGTTTGCTGGTATAGAAAAAATCGGTGTCCCATACAAGATATACCCGTTGAAGGCTGCTTTTAGTCCCTACATAAAAGTGGATACAGGAAAGTCTGCTCACACTTCAAGGCAAAAGAACGAGTTCCATTTCCCAGAAAACCGTGAAATCCAAACAAGACTTCTGGGTGAACTAGTTGAAAAGGAAGGGCCAATCCACTTTGATTACGCTGTTGACAGACTTGTGGATGCTTGGGGCGCCAGAAAAGTGACGCCGAAGATTAGTCATGCTGTTCAAGAAGCGTTGACTGCTTTGTTGCGTGACCAGAAAGTGGTGATTAAGGGTAGTTTTCTTTGGCCTCCAAGTCTTAAGGAGGTTCAAATTAGGGTTCCTGTTGAAGGCATTCCTGAGTCTAAACGTAAGCTGGAGCATATTCCGCCTGAGGAAGTTGAAAACGCCATGAAATTAATTGCTCAGTACGCATTGGGGATAGGTGATGACTCGCTTGTCAGTGAAACTGCTAAAGTGTTTGGCTTAAACCATTCAACTGATAAATCAAAAGAGTACTTTGGTGAAATATTGAAGCGTTTGGTCAGGGAACGGAAGCTTGCCATTAAAGACAACGTGATAACTACGGCTTAGCTTCTTCTAATCCCTTATTTATTTTTTCAACCAGACATGGCAAGTCGCTTATTGCGGTTATAATGTAGTTTGCTCCATGATGTGTTAACTGTTTAAGGCTTGCTGTTCCTGTGGGTATGCCTACAGCAATGGTTTTTAATTCTTTGGCGCTTTGCATGTCAACGTTGCTGTCGCCAACCACTATTGTGTCTGTTGGTTGAGCGTTTAACTGTTTTAAGGCAGCTTCAAAGTGTTCTGGATTGGGTTTGACAAAGCGTACCATGTTGCGGGTGACTATTGCATCAAAATAGTCTGCGATCTGGAACCGTTGCAGAATGTAATTAGTTGCTTTCTGGCTGTTTATAGTGCATAAACCTATTTTGAGGTTCATGCGCTTTAACGCTTTGAGTGTTTCGAGGGCTCCAGGTAGAAGACCTGTGGATGAAGCGGCTTCAAGCTCAAACTTTTCTGCTATCGCTAAAGCTTCTTTTTGAACTTCAATGAAGACTTCGTCGGATTTGGATGCGTGTTTAAAGAAGATTTCTGCTTTTTGGAGCATTTCAAAAATGGTTTCGCGTGAGGACAAGACGGATGCTGGGACTCCCCGTTTTTGCAGGTAGCTTTTTACTTCTGCACGGAGCGTTTTGTAGTCTAGGTTAAAGTTGGCTAATGTTCCGTCTAAATCAAATATTACCGCTTTAATTGCCATTTTTGGTTTAGGCTCCGTTTAGAGATAAGTAAGGTTGGGTTAACAGTTTCTTTAACAGAGATATACTTTGCGGTAAAAGGAGTGCTGGGGGTTTTGTTATGTTTTAAACTGTTTGGGTTTTTCTTTTTAGTAGTTGTGGGGGAAAAACGCCTTAGCACAACCACAACCTAAGCTTTGCGTTTTTCAATGTGTTTTAGTGTCTGTTGATGTGGTGGTT
>Ga0123335_1009315_pt1 | contig 10208 bp, 7 predicted proteins | sample BiotimSIPDNA_2_FD_89707 | JGI IMG/M metagenome (GOLD analysis project Ga0123335, IMG submission 89707) | Anaerobic biogas reactor microbial communites from Washington, USA - Biogas_R2 time_0 SIP DNA | ecosystem: Engineered > Bioreactor > Anaerobic > Unclassified | place: Washington, USA... | reverse complement strand
TTCCTATCCTGGCCCTGCATAAGGGGCCAAGGGTGAGGCTGCTCGCCTATTAAAAGGGAACGTGAGCTGGGTTTAGACCGTCGTGAGACAGGTCGGACTTTATCTGCTGGGAGTGTTGGCTGCTTGAGGGGAAAGGGTCCCTAGTACGAGAGGAACGGGACGCTGTGGCCTCTAGTTAACCGGTTGTCTGATAAGGCAGTCGCCGGGCAGCCACGCCGTTGTGGATAAGAGCTGAAAGCATCTAAGCTCGAAGCCTCTCCCGAAAAGAGGCAGCCATTCCCGTTTACCGGGACGAAGGTTCCCATAAAAGATGGGTTTGATGGAGCTGGGGTGTAAGCTAGAAGACTTCGGTCGACTAGCTCAGCCTGCGGCCACCAATCGCCTGAGATGTCGAGTCAATGTAGTGTCTGAGCGATATTTAGTTGAGACACATATTCAGATAGAGTGGATGTCAAGTAATATGTTTGACCTGTGCATGGATACCTCTGTTTGTTCTAAAAAATTTCTTGTTTTTGCTATTTTCTGTATATTTCAGAATTTTTGATTTGATGTTTTATTGCAGTTATCGGGAGGGTTTTATGTAAAAGTTAATAAATCGAGTATTGCATGAGGCACTGTATGCTGGATATGATGCTGCTTGTAAGGCTTCTTTTATCTTTTTTAGTAGGCAGTTCATGGGTGGTATTTGCTACTGTTATGGCTGAAAAGAAAGGAACAACGTTTGGTGGAGTATTAGGCGGTTTTCCCTCCACTGCAGCTTTCTCTTTCTTATTTATAGGTTTAAATCAGTCTTCAGAAATTGCTGTAGAGGCAACAGTTGTTTTCCCTTTGATTTTTGCTGTTACTAACACTTTTTTACTTTTTTTCTCTATTTTTTCTAGAAAAGGATTTCTAATTGGTATTGTTGCTTCATTAATTATTTGGTTAGTTTCTTCTATGCTAATTTTTCTTTCAGGCTTTAAAGACTTCTATTTCTCTTTATTATTCGGGTTAATAATCTCTTTTTTGACATATTTTTTGTTTACACGAAAACTAAATTTGCAGCCTTTTACTGGTAAAGTAACTCTCTATGGCTTTAAAGAAATTCTTTTACGTGGTTTAGGCGCTGGAGTAGTAGTTGCCGGTTCTGTTTTCTTAAGCCAGATTGGTGGTCCGGTATTAGGAGGCATCGCTGCTGCGTTTCCAGCTGTTTTCACTTCAACCTTAATAATACTGAACAGGCGAAGGGGACTTGAATTTACTCGGTCAGCGAGTAAACCTCTTGCTTTCTCAGGAATATTTACTGTTATTCCCTATAGTATAGTAGTGCATTACTCTTATCCTGTTGTAGGTGTGTGGTTTGGAACTTTGATTGCATACCTCGCTGTTTTTCCATTAGCGCTTATAGCTTATTTTGCGGCAAAACATACTTAGTGAATTCTAATTCAATTCTTGTTTTTAAAAAAATGTACTCTTCATTTTTTAATTAAACAAATAACTTATCTAAACCTGATTTTAATCAGTGAAAATTTGAAAAATACTGAAGTAAAAAAATAATTAAACTTTTTTAATCCCACGGCTTTTAGATTTTTGTTTTTGACGCAAATTTATAGAAATTATTTAAAGTATCATAATGATATTTTATTGTGGTTGCCATGAGATTCCTGCTTAAATTCCTATATGTTGCTTCTCTTGTTTTTATTCTTCTTACTTTTTCTGGGTCTTTATTTGTGAAAGCAGAAAGTCAATCGCTTATCCTTTTAGCTGAACAAAACTGGGATACTTATCGTTTAGGTGGGACATGTGTTTTTGGAACACATAATCTCTATGTAACTGATGTGGATGGAGATGGCTTAATTGAGGTAATAACTGGTGGTTTCAGCTATGGGGCTGACTCAAATATGAGTGGAAGTCAGGCTCCCCTTAAAGTTTGGAACTGGAACAGCGAAAATGTTACCCTCAAATCTGAGGCGAAATGGCCTGGATTACTAATTAGTCTTTTCGCTGGAGACATCGATGAAGATAATACTGTAGAAATAATAACTTTCAGTACATCTCGGAGTTATACAGGTAACTATGGGTCTATCAGAATTTGGCATTTAATCAATGGGGCTTTGACTCTTCAAACAGAAATTGACTGTAACCGTTTAGGAGCAGCAGTTTTTGTTGGTGACGCTGATAACGATGGTGAAAATGAAATTGTTTCTGTTGTTCAAAATGTAGCTTCTGATGTTCCAGAGTTAGTTTTATGGAACTATCAAGACAACACTTTAACATTGGATAAGACGCAGTTGTTAGATGTAGCGGATGTTACCCGTGCAAATTCAGTTTATGTTTCAGACTTGGATAACGATGGTAAACAAGAAGTCGTAATTGGTGGATACTCAGATAAGTTAGATGAAAGTAAAGGGCAACTGACAATTTGGCAATGGAATGAAACTGATTTTGCGCTACTGGCAAACCATAACTGGCAACTACAAGAAGGTACAGCTAAAACCATTGCTGGTGGAGTTATGGGTAATACAGCAGTAAACAACGTTAAAGTAGCAGATTTGACTGGTGATGGATTCAAAGAAATTGTTACTGGCGGATTTACTTACGACGGAGAAAACGTTAATGGGCAAATAAAAGTTTGGAGTTGGACTGGAACAGAATTAACTGAGAAAGCCAGTCAAGAATGGGCAAATGACTACTTGACTGAAGTTAAATGTATTTCTCTAAACGATGTTGATGGAGACGGCGCAATTGAAATTGTGCAAAGCGGTATTATTGCTGCTCAGGGTAGCTTTAACAGCAGCGATACAGCTCATGACCGGGCACAGTTGCGTATTTGGGCTTTTAGTGATAACTGGTTAACTTTAAAGCACTCTGTTGAATGGACATTTGACGATGGTTCTTGTGCTTGGAATGTTGGAAGCGGCGACCTCAACATGGATGGGGTCGTGGAAATAGTAACTATTGGATGTTCCGCTTATGGTAGCTTATGTGATCCAGACATGAAAATTTGGGCACTCGAAACCATGGCAGTAAACTATACATATGTTCTCCTTTCAGCTATAGTGGTGGGTTCACTTTTTGCTGTAATTATTTTTGCTATTATGATTTTGTTGAAGAAACGACGTTAACACCTGTTCTTTTTCCCTATAAATTATGGTATTTACAAGCTTGGAACATGTAAATAATTTAAACTGACAGTAAACGCTTTTAGGTTCTATTCAATGACCAAACTGCACGGATGTGTAGTAGATGTTGGGCGGCTTGTTCGGTGTATCTTCCAAAGAAAATTGTATGCGTGATTTATTCTTTGGAACTGACTATAACACTCATTTAGGAACAGAAGTCGGCGGGCTTGCGATACTTGATGGTGAAATAGAAACTGTTTCTCATGACATTAGCAACAGCCAGTTTAAATCTAAATTCTTGAAGCATAGTAAAGATTTGAAAGGAAACTTGGGTATAGGTGTAATTAGTGATACCCCCGAGGAGCAGCCCTTAAGGTTTGAATCGAAAATCGGTACCTTCGCTCTATGCACAGTTGGTTTAATTAAAAATTCTCAGCAACTTTTCTCTGATTTAATGGCTGATGGTGCCACTTTTAAGAAGACCATTCAAAAATCAGGTGTCAAGATTCCTAATCAAACTGAACTTGTCGGCGAATTAATTTGTACCGGCAACAACATTGTTGATGGCATACAAAAAATGTATGAACAGATTGAAGGTACTATTTCGCTACTTCTACTTTCTGAAAAAGACCACACTATATACGCTGCCGGAGATACATTTCCCCTTGTAGTAGGGTCAAAAGAATCAGGTTGGGCAGTTGCTTCTGAAACAACAGCTTTTCCAAATCTGGGTTATAGTGTACATAAGATTCTTGACTACCGCGAAATCGTTGCTATAAGCGAGAAAGGTTTAGAAACAAGAATTAAAACACATGGAAAAAAGAAGTTTTGTCCCTTCCTTCATATTTACTCTGGTTTTCCCTCATCTGATTTTTATGGTATAAACTCTGAAATTGTCAGGGAACGATGTGGCGGCTTCTTGGCAGAGACTGATAACGTAAAGGCTGACTTAGTTTTAGGAATCGCTGATTCTGGTCTTCCCCATTCTGTTGGTTATGTTAAACGAAAAATTGAACTCACAAAAGATACTGTGAAGCAGGCTCTCTCTGACCTTAAAGAAGGAAAAATTTCTTCTGCTGAATGTGAAGAAAAGATAAATTATGCTCTAACTTTAATGGCGCCTCTGCGTCGTCCACTAGTAAAGTATACTCCTGGTTGGGGAAGAAGTTATATTCCTCCAGTGCAGCAGAAACGTGAGTTAGTTGCCCAATACAAACAAGTACCTAATCCCCAGATGATTCAGGGAAAAAGCATAATTTTAGTTGATGACTCAATTAGACGTGGAACTCAACTTAGAAATCTTATACGAGAAAAAATTTTGCCCTTTGAACCTAAAGAAATTCATGGGCGGATAGCATCTCCTCCCCAATATTATCCCTGCGTTTATGATTTAGCGACTAAACCTAGAGATTTAATTACCCATAAAAGTATGGGTGGATTCTGCTCTGAAGAAACTGAGGCTGTGAAGCATGAATCAGACCTATTTAATCCAAATTTTGACTCTATAGTTGAAGAAATACGAAAACACATTGGTTTCACAACTTTACGTTTCCTTACAATTGAAGAAATGGTTAAGGCAGTGCTTGAAGCGCCAAATAATAAACATTTAAAGAAAGAAGATCTGTGCTTATACTGTTGGACTGGCTGCTTCTAAGATCTCTACCCTTTTAAGGGGGCAATGTGGTAAACTCTTTTTTCTCTTTTTAACTTGGCACAAAGACTATTTTTTATTTCTTATTTCATTATACCTCCTCTTTTTATCTTTAAAAACAACTATAAACCTGCAACCAAGTGCTATGGTGGCTCCGCTTTTAACTAGGATTCTTATGAAAAATCTATGTTCATTGCTGGTTGAACTTTTATCTTGATTGTATTTTCTACATTTCGTATACACATAAGCTCAGTAATTCTTTGCTTAAGGCTTGAAGTTAGGGTGTTAAGTAAACAATAGAAAAATCAGAATAGACAACCACTTCTGCCTTAAACTGAAAAAGTTGGGGTCCTATTTTTTTAAAACATTTGTTCTTAATGAAAACTATTTTTTCGTCTTATTTCGCTTTTCTAGAAAAGTATATAACTTATATGCAAAAACTGAAGTTGAGGCAAAAACATTGTTAAAGTCAAATTCCATCCTTTTCTCGAAGTCTTATACTATTAAAAATAAATTCTGCAGATTTAGATACACACGAATTCTAAGTGTTGCTTTAGTGTTACTTTTGATATTTTCTTTATCTGTATCACTAGCAAATTCCGCTTATGTATTTGACGATAAAATAGGTAAAACTGAAGGCCAATTCTATTCTCCCCGTGGCGTGGCTACCGATGTATCAGGTAACGTTTATGTTTTAGATTATTTAGCTTGTGTTGTTCAGAAATTTAGCAGTAACGGTCTATTTCTGTCTTCTTGGGGTAGTGAAGGTTCTGGTGATGGCCAATTTTTACGTCCCTTTGATCTTGCTGTTGATGATGCAGGCAACGTATATGTCGCGGACAGTGGGAATAATCGTATTCAAAAATTCGATAACAACGGCTTCTTCTTGGGTAAGTGGGGTAGTGAAGGTTCTGGTGATGGCCAATTTTCTTCTCCTCGCGGTGTTGCTGTTGATGGCTCTGGTAACGTCTATGTGGCTGATTCAAGAAATAATCGTATCCAAAAATTCACTAGTACCGGCTCGTTTTTAGTTACATGGGGTGCCTTTGGCTCAGAAAATGGTCAATTCGATTATCCCTATGATGTTGCTGTTGATGGCTCTGGTAACGTCTATGTGGTTGACAGTAATAATAATCGTATTCAAAAGTTCGATAGTGCTGGCTTTTTCTTGGGTAAGTGGGGTAGCTATGGTTCTGGTGATGGCCAATTCGACTACCCTCGCAGTATAGCAGTTGATTCAGATGATAACATATACGTATTAGACACATACAATTATCGTATTCAGAAATTTACTAGTGCTGGCTTTTTCTTGGGTAAGTGGGGTAGCTATGGTTCTGGTGATGGCCAATTCAGTTATTCGCATAACATTGCTGTTGACGGTTCAGGTTATGTCTATATTGCTGACTCAAGTAATGTTTGTGTTCATAAATTCACTAACACTGGTATATTCATAGAAAAATGGGACAATTCAGGCAATGGAGAATTTAAGTATCCCTCAAAAGTAGCTGTTGACAATGAAGGCAATGTATATGTTTCTGACACCCTGAATAATCGTGTTCAGAAATTCGACAGTAACGGTGCCTTCGTTTTGAAATGGGGTAGTTACGGCTCCGAAAACGGCGAATTTATTGAACCTATTGGTGTAGCTGTTGATAATGAAGGCAATGTATACGTAGCTGACATAGGTAATCATCGTATTCAAAAATTCACTAGCACAGGTGTATTTTTGACAGTTTGGGGCACTGAAGGTAGTGGTAACGGTCAATTTCTGTCTGTTTATGATGTAGATGTTGATGATTCTGGAAACGTTTACGTATTAGACATTTCAAATGCCTGTATCCAAAAATTTAGCAGTAATGGAGTATTCTTGGCTAAATGGGGTAGCCAAGGTTCTGGTGATGGCCAATTTCTTTATCCTTACGGCATCACTTTGGACAGTTCTGGTAATGTGTATGTTGCTGACACTGAAAATAATCGTATCCAAAAATTTAGCAGTGAAGGCGTATTCCTAGCTGAATGGTCAACTCTTGATATTGACACTAATCGAGTTTATTGGCCTATAGATGTAGCTGTTGACAATGAAGGCAATGTCTATGTAGTTGACGTTGAAAACTCTCGAATTCAAATGTATAATGATGATGGTGGCTTTATGGCTGCTTGGGGGTCATATGGATTCGCCGATGGGCAATTTAGATATCCTTACGGCATTTGTATAGATAGTTCTGGTAATGTGTATGTTGCTGACACTGAAAATAATCGTATCCAAAAATTCGTTAACCGCATCGCCGTAGCTGATATACAATACTTTGCTCTCAAAGCAAGCGAAAATTCTGTTTACTTTATTTATGCTGACCCATATCGTATGGATTCTCCGATGGCAACTTATGATGTTGCAGCAGGTGCAGTAATTTACGGTATGTGTGAAAACTCGCAAATCCAATCTTTTGACAGCAATTCACAGTTTGTTTCACAAAATATTGCTGACCGCGGACGTCTTCTATTGACTGAGAAAAGAGTGATTTTGTCTGGTGGCCCAAGTCCACATTGGTGCGTTAAGTATCTTGAAGATGCAAGGTTAACACCTGTTTACTTCCAAAATGACGGTGTAAACGTGAAATTCATTGAAACTGCAACTGGCGTTTCTAGAGTCAATCGTGAATTGGCAAGTATAGATTTTGATCATGAAGACTACTTTGTGGTTATGACTTTGAGAGATGAAAACAACAATCAAGTTTTCATTAACTATGGCTTCGGTTGGAAAGGCACCTGGGCATCAGGGATACAGCTGAAGGCGATGCATCCTACAATTCAAGATTGCTATGAAGGATACTACGTGTTCCACTGGGTTGACACAAACAACAACGGCATACCAGAAACAAACGAAATAACACAGCTACCTAATGCTTAATCTCTTTTCTATTTTTTCTTTATTGTGAATAAATTGGTGAAAATTGCTTTATTCATGTAAAATTGCGTTATTTATGTTAAAACTTTGAAAACCCCCTTGGACCAGTTCAAGACCCTTAACACATAAATCTTTAATTGGTTCTTTAAAATTTAAATTAAACCCGAAATTAAACGTTTAATTGCCTATTTTCTGCATAAAACTCCCTATATTTAGCCGTGCATATAGTTAGTAATGCAGGTCGGGGAGCAAGCTTTAACAGAAACGCATTGAAGCAAAGAGCGTAACGATTAAAACAGCGAAAAATCGCTACGCGACAAAGTATTTGCTTTGATGGGCTGGACGGCAATGTTGCATTAAGGCCTTGAGTGGCATGGTCAAAACGGTGAAAGACTATGTCGCGGTCAAGACAAGCTTTAATGGGCCGTGAACAACTTTAAGGCTCAGACCCAACCTGCTAATTTTAATCAAAAAAATTTAATTTTTGTAACCTATTTTGTATCAAACCTTTTTTCTTTTGAATAAAATTGGTGATATGTTTTGTTAACCGATGAACATGAGTAATGTTTTGCCCATCAGTAACAGTATTCCTTGTAGGATGCATAATATGCCTAATACCGATATCACTGGCCATGACCCTAAGAGTATACTAAATAGTCTCATTACTTCTTCTGCAAACTTAAAAACCAAAAACACGAACAAGGCTGGAATAAGAAAAATCGCTAGATAAATCCATAGTGAAGAAATCCCTAAGACAGTCGCTGGTAATGGGAAAAATATGTAGACCAGTCCTGCACATAATGCGCCTGTTACTAACCCAAATATCGCTCCGAAAGGTATACGACTCAAAGGACCCAAAACTAGTCCTAACCCGGTAAGAACTAGTAGAACCCAAGTAGCGGTATCCCATACATTAGCAAGCAATATAGTGACTCCGATGATGAGTAGAAATATTCCTGCAAAAAAGCCTATGAGTCCTGTGGTTGTTTGGCCTTTACCTTGAGCGCCTTTTCTAAGCTTCGCATAAACCTTAAGAAGTGCAACAAATCCTCCGACTAATAGAACCCATGGCGCTAAAGACACAAACATAGAGAAATCAAGTAGGCTCAATCAGTAACCTCACATACTTCAATTACAGAAAGGTGTGCTCTTAAATTTTTCCCTTATTAGATAACCTTCATTTTATAAGTCAAATAAAAATTTTTGAAATTAACCTCTTTTGTCTCAAATGATGTTTTCAATTAGTTGTTTAACGGTTCCACTAGAAGCATTAATCCCTCTTGAGAGATTATTTTTACTTTTTGCCCTTTTTTAACAGGCATATTTGATTGTGCTTTCCAAAGTTCACCATGGTACTTTACGAACCCTGATTTTTCTGAATCGATTTCTTCTATTGCAGTTGCAAACTGCTCAGAGAAAACTGGCATATACTTTTTTTTCTCATGTGCAATTATAACTTTAAAAATTACAAAAACTACAAAGCATGCAATTACTGTGAATACTGCAATCTCTGAGATTATCAAAGCCAGCACTTTTGCCGCCCACCACAAGTGTCTAGACGGTTATTAAATTTGAAAAAATAGTGGAGTTTCATGTCTTTATTCTGCTGCAACTTTGTCTCCGTCTTGATTATTTTTTATTTTCTTTTATACCTCGCGTTAGAGCTGCTATGTTGCCTACTTCATTCACGTCAACGCCTGAGGTGACTACTATAAGGTTTTTCTCTCTTGAAATTTCAGACAACATCTGCAATTCTCTTAGTTTAAGTGACATTGGGTTTTTTGCATAGAGTTCTGCTGCTTCTGTCATTTTTTGTGCAGCCATTAATTCTCCGTCTGCCAAAATGATTCTTGACCTGCGTTCCCTTTCTGCTTCAGCTTGTTTTGCAATTGCTCTCTGCATTTCTACTGGAAGGATAACATCGCTTATTACGACTGCGCTGACTTTTATTCCCCACGGGTCAGTCATTTCGTCTATTTCCTGTTGAATCTGTTTGGTGAGTTCAGGAGTTTTAGTTAGTAAATCGTCAAGTTCAGCGTGACCTAAAATGTCACGTAGTACTGTTTTAGACAAGTTTTGAGTTGCGCTAACGTAGTCTTCAACTTCTACTACTGCTTTAATGGGGTCGATTACTCGATAATAAACAAATGAGTCTACGTCGCATCTTATGTTGTCTTTTGTTATCACCTTTATCATGCGTGCGTCATATGTGGATGTTCTTAGGTCAATTACATGTATCCTGTCTACTATAGGAATAACAAAGAATAGGCCTGGACCTTTAGCTCCCATTAGGCGACCCAGTCTGAAGAGAACTCCTCTTTCGTATTCTCTTACTACCTTAATAGAGGCACCCAAAATTATGAAGACAACTAGTAAAACAGCTATAATAGGCGTGATTATTTCTATCATTTTAGTCACCGTTATTCAATAACGGTTTGCTAAATATAAATTTAAATTATGATTTTTTATGTTTTTTAAATTTTGTTTCTGTATCTTTTTAATTGATTTGCTTTGGTAAATTACGGAAAAATTTTTTTGGTTATTCAGTTTT
>Ga0123335_1009308_pt1 | contig 10212 bp, 8 predicted proteins | sample BiotimSIPDNA_2_FD_89707 | JGI IMG/M metagenome (GOLD analysis project Ga0123335, IMG submission 89707) | Anaerobic biogas reactor microbial communites from Washington, USA - Biogas_R2 time_0 SIP DNA | ecosystem: Engineered > Bioreactor > Anaerobic > Unclassified | place: Washington, USA... | reverse complement strand
GCATTCATGGCAGCTATCCAGAGAGTTGCGGATGCAGTCAGAATGAGAGGCGTTTTCCTGTAAATTTTCCTGGACTGAATACCGTTACTCAAAGGCCGGAGAAATCCGGCCTTTTTCTTTTAAAGCAGAACAATCTGAATAAAAAAATATGTTGACTTCATATATGTATCCTGTGTTAGAATATTCTATGTAATGGATGTTCAAGCTGCCGGGGAATTCCGTGACGTGCTGAACAACACAGGAGGTGGGGAAGAGATGAATCCCAGGGAAATGTTCTTGCAGCAGCTGGAGCAGGCGGTACCGTTTCTTACAGTGGAGCCTGAATTCGTGGAGATACTCAGGTACCCGAGAGAAGTGCTCGAGCTGTCCCTCCCCTTGAAGCTTGATGGAGGGGGAATCAGGGTTTTCAGTGCCTGGAGAAGCCATCATAACAACGCCCTCGGGCCCTACAAGGGCGGTGTGCGCTATCACGTGGAGGTAAACAGGGATGAAGTTGTCGCCCTCTCCTCCTGGATGACAATCAAGTGTTCCATTGCAGATCTTCCCTATGGAGGCGGCAAGGGCGGAATTTCCGTGGATGTGAGGGAATTATCCCGTAATGAGCTTGAAAACCTGAGCCGTTTGTATGCTTTCGGAATATCCCGTTTTGTTGGTACCGATTATGATATACCTGCACCCGATGTGTATACCAACCCTCAGGTAATGGCATGGTTTCTTGATACTTTCGAAAAAGTGAGGGGCTGGAGCGAACCGTCAGCTTTTACCGGCAAACCGATTCCGCTGGGTGGTTCTCTCGGGCGCTCTGATTCAACCGGAAAAGGCGGGGTCATCATTCTCAGGGAAGCGCTTCGGGCGATGGGATGCCTTGGAAAAGACCTGACCGTCGGAATTCAGGGGTTCGGCAACGTGGGTTCACGGGCGTTCCGTTTTGTGGAGGAGGATCTCGGGCTTAAAGTTGTTGCTGTCTGTGATTCGGGTGCCGGCATATATAATTCTGCATGTCTGAAATATGCGGATATTTCAGCTTATAAGAACGAAAAAAGATCGTTGAAGGGATTCCCGGGAGGTGAGGAATTTTTCCCCGATCTCCTCGTGGAGAAGGACATGGATATTCTCGTTCTTGCAGCCCTTGGCGGTGCCGTCGACGATAAGAACGCAGGAGGAGTAAAGGCGAAAATCGTACTGGAACTTGCAAACGGACCGATAACACCCGAAGGCGAGGCCATCCTTTCCGACAAAGGCGTGTCCATTATTCCCGATGTCCTGGCGAATGCAGGGGGAGTTATTGTAAGCTGTTTCGAGTGGATCCAGGGCCGCTCCGGTGACAGTTGGAGCGAAGATTTCGTTTTTTCAAAGCTTGACGAAAGAATGACCCGATCGTTCAGGGAACTCTGGTCGATAAAAGAGGGAAAGAAAATTAGTTTCCGCCAGGCAGCGTATGTCAAGGCTGTGGGAAGAATAGTGGATGCAATGCGCTTCAGGGGGATCTGGCCGTAAAAAATTCAAAAGGTGGAAGCGAAAAAAAAGCTTCCACCTTTTGTCATTCGTAGAACACTCTTTCGGAAGGACTTGCGTCAGGGTTTGAAAAGAAGGCACCTATGCCTTTTTCCATCATTTCCCCGTAGGTGGGGATCCCTTTCAGGATCACGGCCTTATCAGGGGTGAGCATGTTGTGTACCTCGAGGATGGTCATCAGCGTCGTTACGTGCCTGGCAGTCCTCTTATCCACCGGCCATCCGTTCTTATCGATGGGAGAATAGAGGAGCTTGTGTTCCCCGGCCTTCATAACAAAACGGTCTTTTCCTGACATGAGCAGTTCCTCGTCGGTTATGCCCCGTATCCTGTCAAGCATGGGTTCGGCAACCTCCGCAAGATAGGAGACAGCATCCGAGTAATCGCCGATTTCCCTGTGAGAAAGTCCGTGAAGCGCCTGGGGTGAAAACTCCATCCCGATGGGCACATCGAATGTCTGGGAAGTGAGTATCATGGACGCCATGGCGGCGACCGGCTGGCCTTCTTCATGGACCACTATGGTATTCTCCACGGCATACTCGAGTTCCGCCTCGTGAAAGTCCATGACAATGTCTGCTTTTTCCTTCCGAATCAGCTCCATGGCTGCAAAGCAGGTACGTTCTGCCAGAAGTCCGTCAGGTCGTCCGGGCCATGTTCTGTTTACATTCCGTACATCCATATAGGCTAGGTTCTGTCCGCTGGGGTAATGTATATACACCTCGGGATCGGGCCAGGAATCGAGAGGAGTCGAAACCCTGTCTCCGTAACGCCATTTTTTTTCTCCCCAGGAGGTTTTCACATGGAAAAACCTTGGATAAGCCTCTCCCATGCGCGTTCCGAGAGAAGCACTGGTGTTTATTCTGTTTATAACAATAACTTTTCCCTGCAGTGGGTGAACATTCTCGGTGAAAACCTGGGCGGAGAGGTTCGCCACAGGCTCCTCGGGGTGAGTGCCTCCGATAAGCACTACTGTGCCGCCCGGGACACCGCTGTCGAAAATATATACATTGGAGTCGTTCACAGTCCCTTTAACGGCATCACTGTAATCGCTCAGTTTTTTGACTTCTGTAATTGAAGCGCTTGCAACTACCGCTTCCCTGTAGATTCTGTGTTCGCGGAAAAGAAACCCGGCAATTGCAGCGCACGCCCCGGCAACAAGAAGGATGGCCGCTTTTGCGGTTCTGAGTTTCATGAAGAACCCCCCTTCCTACTTGAGGCGAAGAATGCGGAGGACAAACGGAATCATGATGATTCCATAAAGGAGAGCCTCCTGAATGTTTTTCGTCGAAAGAAAATTTCTCAGCACGGCGAGAAAAAAGAATGCCGTGATGAGGTAGTAAAGAACTGTAACAAAAGAATTGATTATGACCATATCCATGAAATCAGCCTCCGATCAGTCCGGACAATTCTTTGCTGTACACCATGAACAGAGTGCACAGAAAAAGAATTGCGGCCATGGGAACCAGGGTTGACCGCACAAAACCGCGGAAATACTCTCCCTTATAGTTGAGTTCCATTACAGCAGCTCTTCCCACTACCGCTGTAGGGGGGAGGCAGTCTCCGAGGGGCCACATTACCGACCATGCTGCAAGAGAGATCACCGGATCGAGACCCTTCATGTTAAAGAGCATGATCAGCGGAACACCGAATAGCGGGGCAACGGCATACTGGAGCATTCCTTCTGATATGGGAAGGATCAGCCAGAGTGTGCTGAAAAGGACTGTAAGGGGCAGGGTGACCACGGCCAGCGAGAGCAGTCCCCTGACTCCGCTCAGCGTCATTATCTGGATGAGAGCGCCCACGACGATCATGATTCCCACGAGCCCGAGAAGGTTGCTTACAGTAGTGGAAGCTACCCGGAAAACTGCTGGTTTCATCGGACTTACAAGAAGCACTGACAGGGCTGATACCATGAATATAAGAGGAAGTCCGAGAACTGGAAAAGAATAGGGGAAGAATCTTCCGGCGAGGACGAGAATGAAAAGAAGCAGGAAGGGAAACATGGCCCTGGGCCAGTTCCATCCCTCGGGTACCTCAGGAAGGTCCGACAGGGCTTTTTCAAGATCTACCGGTTTCCCTTTTCCGGCAAGCCAGAAAGCTGATAAGAGCGCTCCTGTTATGGAGAGAACCGCCAGGGGCTTTGCAAATCCCACGTAAGGCATATTTGCCCCGGCTGCTGCCATCATGGCCCAGAGGTTTATGGGAGGGCAGGCGGCACTCATAGCCGCGAGAAGGAATATGAGGGCGGTCCTGCGGTTCTCATTGACTCCCATTGCAAGAAGGACAGATCCTACAAGCGATCCTACAGTTAATACTGCCGTCGCTCCCGACCCGGTTATTGCACCGGGTGCCAGCATGACGAATACAAGAAGGAGGAGGCAGACGAATCTTCGGGCGTGAAAAGTCCGTACGATTTTCCTCACTATGAAAGCCACTCCCCCGGCCTCTTTATAAAGGGTCATGAAAAAAGTGGCGGTGAGGAATATCAGGCATACGTCGAAATAGGTGAAAGTGCCCTCAACAATATGGCGGACTGTTTCCGCGAGCATAAGCGGAGACCTTGGGTCAACACCCTTTGGAAGCACCATGTGTGCTGCGAGCCCTGCAAGAGCAGAGGCGAACATGGCGAGTTCCGTGGTAAGCGAATACTTTTTCCCGGCCGCAAAAGCCGCGATGATGACCGCAAGGACGATGATGGAATGATGAAACATTGTCATCGTTGATACATCCTTTCAAGGGAAATGGGCGGAAAGAATTTTCTACAATTCTCTCCATCCCGGTAGAGGCTTTCTTATTTAAGTGCAGGACTTGTTGCAAGTGCGTTCCTGATATTTTGCTGAACCTCCCGGATAAAATGTATGCCTTTAATGAGGTTTTCAGGCTTTTTCCGGAAAAGCCTGAATGCCGGCGGGGGGACGGCAGCATTCAGGCTGTGATCACAATACTATTTCTTTGTTTCCCGTGCCTTTTTCAGCTCAAGATCCCGAATGCTGAGGTCTCCGAAACCTACCTTTTTCAGGTACCCGGCGGGATAGCCCGGTGAAGTCATTTTGCCTTCTTCGTTAATGATCCCGCCGTCATAGAACTTTCCGATAAGGTGGAAAGCTAAATCCCACCAGCCCTTGTCAACCTTGTTCAGATTGTCGTTGGTGTATTTCGTGAGAAAGGCCACAGCCTTGGCGGGGTCCTCTTTGTACATGGCAAGAGCCTTTTCTTCCACTTCGGTCTGCATGGAGAAGAAAGCGTTCTCGAATTCGGCTTTCTTTTCACGGATCACTTTGTACATGGCATCCCATCGAAGGTTGGCCCAGTTATTCACAAGGTTGAATGCCCACCATGCGCTGTCGCGGTCGAACTCCGCCCTCTTGCCTGTTGTCCAGGGTTTGGGCAGTTCAGTAACTCCGCAGTAAATCGGTACATACACAGTAGTATCCGGAGCATCCTGGCCGAACCAGAGCACGCCGCCGATGGGGTTGGGGAGCCAGTCACGGCTCTGGGAAACAAAGCTGTAGGAGCAGCGGTACATGGCGATCGGCCTTTCCCAGTCCATCCCCTTCCTGTCCTCGGGGCGTACTGATGCCGGCGTAGGCCATCTGTTCGGATTCCCGAAGGGTTCAGAGGCGGCATCCTTCGTGAGATCGTAGTCGGTCCCCTCGAGGTGGTCGCTGTAAATGTCCATAAGGTCCTTTACGCTGAGTTTTCTGTCAGGTTTTACCGAGAACGGGTAGTGTTCGTACTCGTCCAGAACGTCGAATTTTCCGGAAGGGGCCACCAGATTGAGGGCTCTCCATTCCCTCCTGGCCTGGTAATAAGGATATCCGTAGGGTTCCGGGTTGAAGATATTGGCGAAGTGGAACGGAGTTCCCGGTTTCCACCATTCCATCTGCCCTGGCAGCTTGGTGATATCGGTGGAATACATAAAGTTTTCCTTGTCCTCGAAATTGATGACACCGATGCGTGCCCGGTTTGCGCCGACAAAAACTTCGTTGTCAGGTACTCGCTGCGCAGCCCAGTGTGCACCCGGGCGTCCCGATTCCCTGTTCCACAGCCCGGGGCCGCAAATCTCGAATATCCAGAGTTCTTTTTTGTCGCCGATGACGAGGGTTTCCCCCCCGTCGGCATAGCCGTACTTTTCAGCGAGTTCGCCCATTACTTTTATAGCTTCCCTGGCCGTTGCAGCCCTGGCCAGGCCAAGGTCTTCGAGGTTTTCAATGTAGAAAAGCCCCTCGGGGGTTCCGAGCTCGTCGCGTCCGCTCCACGTGAATTCACCCATCATGAGCTGCTGATCGTTCATAAACGGGTAACCGATATGGAAGTACGTATAGGTTTTTTCCGCCTGGGGAATTTCCCCTACCTTCTTGAGGGGGCGGTCAGGTCGTGTGTCGTAACACAAAATATTGTAGATTTCCACCATTTCACCCGGTTTGTGCTCGCCGCCCGGTACTATCCGGATTCTGTGGTCGTACCAGCCGTCGCAGGTGTGGCTTACCATGACAGACCCGTCAACACTCGCTTTTGCCCCTACGCCGAGAGGAGTGCACGCCAAGGCTGTCGTTGCGATAAACACTGCAAGGACACCCACAAATACAAGGCTTGCAAAACGAAGTGATTTCATGAAACGTCCCTCCTGCGAAAATGTTTTTTTCACTGTCCGCACGAAGATTCGACCTCCGGCCCCCCGGACAATGAAGAAAAGAAAGTGAACTGCACAGTTCAACTTTAAGTCAGTGAACCGTATTTTGCCATATTTTTGGAAGATCCGGCGACCTTTGTTTCATTATGTTCATGAAGCCGAACGGAGGAAAAAAGAGGTTCGGGGATTCAGAGGCTGCCTGAAGGGAATCCGAAGCCGGACATATGTATGTGAACAAAAAGAACAAAATCCGGGGCGCTGAAAGAGGATAATTTTTTTTATGACCTTGGCCGTTCCAGGAGAACGTACTTGTTTACCGGGCGGCCTATATCATGGTATTCCTGTTCCATAACAGCTTTTCCCGAAGCAACCAGATGTTCCAGGTATCTGCGTGCGGTTATTCTGGAAACGTTCAGCTCAACTGCAGCTTCAACAGAGGAGAGGGGCGCCCCTTTTTCAGAGAGGAGCGTGACGAGCCTCTCAAGGATATTGGGATTGAGCCCCTTGGGCAGTTTTCCGTCAATGATTTTGCTGCTTCGCACAGAAAACAGGGTGTCGATGCCATCCTGGTCAATTTGCTTCGGCCCTTCCTTCAGTTGATCAAGCAGCCTGCTGAATGACTGGAGTGATGCCCGGATCCGCTCGAATACGAAAGGCTTGACGATGTAGTCGAATGCCCCTGCCTGGATCGCCCTGTTCACCGTTGAAATATCCCTTGACGCAGAGACAACGATGACGTCCACATTTTCACCGGTTTCCCGGATTTTCTCAAGAAGAGCCATTCCGTCGAGCCCTGGGAGGAAAATGTCGAGGATCACAAGGCGAACTGGATGACGTTCCAGGAAAGAAAGGGCTTTAAACCCATTGTCCACTATGCCGGCAACACGGAAGTTATCCACCGAGTTGATGAAATTCTGGTGTATTTCAGCCACCATAGGGTCATCTTCAACGACGAGCACATCAATATGTTTCATCAGACACCTCCACTTCAGGCGGTTTTTTCGTACATACCGGGAGCGATACGGTGAACTCGGTAAAGGATCCTGTTTCGAAATCGGCCCAGATAGTACCTTCGAGAGCGTCCACTATTGTCTTGATATTGTATAACCCGAAACCGGAAAGTTCAGCTTTTTTTTTCGTTGTAAAACCTTTCCGGAAAAGATTGGATGCAGTTTCTTCTGTCAATGTGCCCGCATTGTCGCATACGTTTATGAGTATTTTCCCCGATTCATCAAAAATAGAGAAGTCGATCCGTGAAGATTCGGTGACTCCTTGCTCGCATATCGCTTCTATCGCGTTCTGAAGAAGGTTCCCGACAATGATTACCAGCGACCGGTCATTGATTTTTTGGCCATGGTCGCGGCAGAAGCTTTCCGGGTCAAGGACGAAACGGATGCCGAGTTCCCTGCATCTGCCGGCCTTACCCATGAGAATTCCGCATATGGCGGCATTTTTGATCCGTTCCGCCAAAAACGCCTGGGCAGAAAGGTTCGAGTCTGTCTCTGAGGAAATGAACTCAATGGCACGGTCGTACTTCCGGAGCTGTATGAGCCCCAGGATAGCCTGCAGCTTGTTCATGAACTCATGTCCCTGGACGCGAAGGCTTTCCACGTACGTTTTAACGCCTGTAATCTCCTCCGCCATGGCCTGGAGTTCCGACATATCCCTCAGCGTTATGATGGCGCCGACTGTTTTGTTTCCCTGAATGACCGGTGCCTTGTTGCAGGAGACGAGGGCGCCGTTGAGGTTCTGCTGATGGTTGTAGACAGGCCGTCCTCCGGAAAGCACCATTTTCGCCGATAGTCCGGGAATGCACAGATCCGCTTCCATGCCGACCGTCTCCGGGCCGATCCCCAACAGGTTCTGTGCTGACATGTTGATCATTGTTATTTTTCCGTCCCGGTCCACGGCCAGGATGCCTTCCCTTGTGAAGTCAAGTATTTTCTCCCGCTCTTTCACCATTATTCTTACTTTCCTCTTCAGCATGATGTTCCAGGCAAGTATTGAGAGAAGAAAGACAGCTGCTGCAACTGCAATCCGCCAAAGCTGTCCCGGGCTGAATACGGACGGTTCAAACTCTTTTGTCCACTCGTTCCAGATTCTGGACATCTCACCCGAGCGCTTCATCTCCCTGAGCCCCCCGGCAAGCCGGATTGCGAGGGCCGACTGCCCTTTCAGAACAGAGATTCCCTTCGAAATGTTGAAAAGAAAAGGGCGCGCAGGGGTGATGTAATTTTCTGCGCCGATTGCTCTTGACGCTGTTATTCCCTGGTATGCTCCGAGAAAAGCCGCCTCTCCCCTGTTTTCGAGAAGGGCAAAGAGAGCGGATTCTACGGATTGTTCTCCCAGGATCCTTACGTTCAGTGCCGTGGAATGGAGATAGCGTTCTTCGGGAGAATCACGAACTGTAATTATGTTTTTTCCCCTGAGTGAGTTCAGCCCCCCTGCTTTTGCCCCTCTGAAAAATGCGGTTACGGGCTCCTGGAAAAATTGCATTGAAAATACGTAAGAAAGAAATTCCTTGCCTGAAAGCCTGTGGCTTAACAACTCAAGTTCTTGCAACAGGCCGGGGGCTTCAGGGTCAATATTCCGGGCCGGCAGGTATCCGAAAAGATCCGAATCCGGTGGTACGGGGAAGATCGTTCCGGCCACAATATCAGCTTTTGAAAGCTGGATCGATCTCCTTGCTTCGCTCCTGCCGACCATGGAGAGGGAGAACTTGAGATCTTCATTTTTCCCGAGGCAGGAGAGTATATCCACGTATATTCCTCTGAGCTCTCCGTCATTATCCCTGAAGATGTACGGTGCACCGGAGTCAAGGCATAACACGTGATATGTCCTGCCTCTTTCGCCGCCCAATATATTCGGAGAATAGAAATCGCACCTGCCGGAAGAAGTGAGCCATGCGGATATGAGAACTGTCGTCAGGAGTGCTTTTCTGCCAAAGGTCAAATTTGGTCGCCTCTCGAATGAGGGGATTTGCTATTTCCCCCGTATGTTCAGAGCACTTCCTGATTTTTTTTGTGAGTGTTCTGAAAATAAGTGTATGTTTTGACTGAGGTATTTCATTGTAAACACCTCTTAACCAGATGCAGTGTGGATTTTTTTAAGGCAAACGGCCTCTTTGGGAAGATCAGGCAAAAAAAACTCCCCGGGAAAACGGGGAGCGTCGTCTGTCACCTGGATGCGGTATCGTTTGAGATAACGACTCCGATCTCGTTTTCCCCGTCAAGGAGGACCGAAAAATTCCCCGTGTAATGGCGCACTGCAGGGTGGCGTTTCGTTTCATAAAAATTGGAGCCCAGCCAATCCCTGTTGAAAACGTTTCCTTTCATCCCGTCAAAGACAGGAAGGTAAAGAGTTCCGTCAACATCAAGATCCAGGAAGAAATGGGTACCGTAGGACAGCTCCGGGGTGTAGTCGCTGGCAATAATGCCAACCTCTATAAGGCATCCGCAGTTGCAGATCTCGTTATACCGGACCGGTACCCCGAGTTTTGGATTTGTGCTTCCCCACCTGCCCGGGCCCACAAGTATATAATTGGTTCCCGAGAGTTTATGGTTTATACGGCCGATTTCTCTGGCGACTTCGTAGAACGTGGCGTCTTTGCCGTACAGGTCTGGATCTACGTAGACCAGGTGATGGATGTTTTCAAGCCTGCCGTTGCTGACCATCCTGTTGCCTTTGAGGACAATGCGGTCTTCGCTCACTTCAGGTATTGAAACCCGGGCCATCTCTTCGTAAGAGGCGAGGGGCCTCAGCTGAAGGAGGGTGAGTTTCTGCTTCTCGGTGTCATAGGCGAACTCCATATCGGCCGGCATGCCCATACAGTCTTCCAGAAAAGCGCATAATTCCTTTACCAGTGCAAAGAAACGGGGGTGCCTCCCGGGCAGCGTAGAAAATGAAAAAATCGGTCTGCCGTGTTTCATCTGGTCTGATCCCGCCCAGTAGAGCAGGTTGTCAGCATAGATTTCCACAAAAGCAGAAGCGAGTTTGTGCTCCCTGAGTATAAATGGAAGATGGTCTAAAAGCTGGCCTGTCATCAACTGCCCTGAATGCCTGTCGAT
>Ga0123335_1009306_pt1 | contig 10213 bp, 9 predicted proteins | sample BiotimSIPDNA_2_FD_89707 | JGI IMG/M metagenome (GOLD analysis project Ga0123335, IMG submission 89707) | Anaerobic biogas reactor microbial communites from Washington, USA - Biogas_R2 time_0 SIP DNA | ecosystem: Engineered > Bioreactor > Anaerobic > Unclassified | place: Washington, USA... | reverse complement strand
TTATTTTCTCTTTGGTATTTTTTATTTTGGATGGCGTGGAAAATACTTTCAAGATCGGCGACGTCACATGATTTTCTGGCGAGACTACAAAGAGGAATTTGCTGCTAGCCATCGCCATGAAAAGAAATGGATCGAGATTGAGCAATTATTACGGAGTGAGTTGTCGGCCGATCACAAAAGAGCAGTGATAGAAGCCGGTCATTTATTTGAAAAAGTATTAGAAGCGGCGGGGGGCGGATCAGGTGATCTAGAGGTTAAAATTCGTCGAGTGATTATCGAACCTGACTTTGATTTTGATCAACTTAAAAAGACTCATCTTTTGTGGCGCGATGTTGTTAACAATCCGGAACGACCATTAACTAAGCCTCAAGCTCAAGAGGCGGTCGATGTTTATCATCAGACATTAGAGCTTTTAAAATACTTCTGAGTTTCTTGACTTAACCTAATTGGCTCGTTATAATACTTCCGTGTTATAGCGAGCGGGGTGGAGGAGTAGTACCTCGTCAGTCCCATAAGCTGAAGACGCCCGTGCAATTCGGGCCCCCGCAACATGTTTAAGCGGCGGTGTAGCTCAGGGGTTAGAGCAGTGGCATCATAAGCCACGTGTCGCAGGTTCGAATCCTGCCACCGCTACTTAGATTTTGGGGGCGTAGCTCAACTGGTTAGAGCGCATGCTTGTCGAGCATGAGGTTGTGGGTTCGAGTCCCATCGTCCCCGCCAGGAGTGAATTAAAAGCGGTAGAAACCGCTTTTTTTATTTAATTCAGTATTTTTGGTTTTGGGGAAAAATACTAAATTTGTTCGGAAAAGCGTTTTGTTCTTAGCTGAATTCTGTTATATTCTAAATACCATGGAGACGCTGACAATTGAAAAAATTATTTCTCAGCTTAGCGATTTAAGTCCGGATAAAATTGATTTAATTCGGAGGGCTTATTTGTTTGCCGAAGAGGCTCATCGTGGTCAGAAACGTTTTTCAGGTGAACCTTACATTATTCATCCGTTACACGTGGCCGAGAACTTAGTTGAGTTGAAAGCTGATGCCGATACAATTGCGGCTGGTTTACTTCATGACACCATGGAAGACGCCGATGTGTCAATTGATCAAATCCGGCGAGAATTTGGCGACAATGTTACTTTTTTAGTGGAGGGAGTTAGCAAATTAGGAGCGTTAAAATATCATGGAATGAAAAAGCATGCTGAGAGTCTCCGCAAAGTTTTTATCGCGATGGCGATTGATATTCGGGTGGTAATTATTAAACTAGCTGATCGCCTTCATAACATTCAAACTCTCCGCTATGTTCCTAAGAGAAAACGACATCGTATTGCTCTCGAAACATTAGAAATTTATGCTCCATTGGCGAATCGATTAGGAATGGGAAGGCTCAAAGGGCTTCTGGAAGACGCCGCTTTTCCTTATGTTTATCCTCAGGAGTACGAACAAGTGGTCCAGTTGAGAAAAACTCGAGGCCGGGAATCAATTCGACGTTTAGAAAAGATTTATCGCGAGCTTCAAACTAAATTGGCTGAGGCGGGGCTTCGAGAGGCTCGGGTTGAATACCGGATTAAGTATCTCTATAGCCTCTATCAAAAATTGCTTCGTTATGATATGGATATCGATAAAATTTTTGACATTTCGGCCCTCAGAGTTATTGTTCCGCAGATGAGCGACTGTTATCGGGTGCTGGGTTTGATTCATTCTAGCTGGCGACCAGTTCCTGGGCGGCTTAAAGATTATATTGCCAATCCTAAGCCAAACGGGTATCAAAGTATTCATACTTCAATTTTTATTGGTGATCGATATATTGCTGAAATTCAAATTAGGAGTGAGGAAATGCACCATGAAGCCGAATACGGCGTGGCCTCTCATATTATTTATGACGAGAGTGGCAAGCCTCAAAATGGAGGCGAGTTGGCCAAAAAATTAAGTTGGATCGGCGATTTAATAGATTGGCAGAAAGAAGTTTCTCACTCTGGTCATTTTTTGAGAGCTTTAAAAAATGATTTTATCCAGAACCGAATTTTTGTTTTTACTCCGAAGGGTGATGTTATCGAACTTCCGGTCGGAGCAACTCCGATAGATTTCGCTTATGCCATTCATTCTGACGTTGGTCATCGAGCCGTGGCGGCCCGGGTGAATAATAAGTTTGTCGGTTTAAGCCATAAGTTAATCAATAATGATTTAGTGGAGGTGGAAACCAAAAAAACTGGTCATCCTTCATATCGTTGGTTGAGTTTTGTCAAAACTCAAACAGCTAAAAAGCACATTAAAGCATATCTTCAGCAAGAGAGCGATCGGAAGAAAAATCAGACTAATTAGAGTTTCTGTCAAGGCTCAAGAGAGCTTTGTTTGTAGCTTGATAATTCCGTAATTATCGAGTAAAATAAGGCATAATCGACAATTTTATGGACTTAGATCAAGTTAGCAAAGAGGCTCAACAAGCTATTAATAAATGTCGGGATTTATCGGAGCTCGAAGAAACCGCCCGGCATTATTTGGGTAAAAAGGGAGTGGTTACAACTGCCTTCAGCCAACTGACTAAATTATCTCTGTCTCAGAAAAAATCGGAAGGGAAAAAGTTGAATCAAGTGCAGGCCATTATTGCAGATCAAGTAAAGCAGAAAGAGAAAGATTTCAAAGAGAACTTGTTTCAAAGCCAAAGTGAGTCAAAAATTGATATTTCTCGACCCGGAAAGAAAATAAAATTGGGTCATCTTCATCCTCTGACTAAAGTGGTTCGAGAAGTTGAAGACATTTTTCAACTGATTGGGTTTTCTGTGGTTGAGGGCCCGGAGTTAGAGACAGAATATTATAATTTTGATGCGTTGAATATTCCGGCAGATCATCCGGCTCGTGATATTTGGGATACTTTTTGGATTAAAAAGTCTAAACCAAAACAAAAGAAAAACTTATTACGCACCCATACCTCACCCAATCAAGCTCGTTATTTGGAAAAGAATCAACCGCCCCTAAGAATCATTGTACCCGGGATGTGTTATCGTCACGAAGCAACCGATCGAACGCATGGTTTTCAATTTATGCAAATAGAGGGCTTAATGGTTGATGAGCAAGTTTCTTTGGCTAATTTTAAGGCAGTCGTGGAACGTTTTAGCCAGATGTTTTTTGGTCCCGATACTGAAATTCGAATTATTCCTGATTATTTTCCTTTTACCGAGCCGAGTGTGGAAGTAAGCATGCGTAACAAAGCAGGGGAGTGGCTTGAAATTATGGGGGCTGGTTTAGTTCACCCTAATGTTTTTAAGGCCGTTGGCTATCCACCTTATCAATGGCAAGGTTTTGCTTTTGGTGTTGGAGTTGAGCGTTTAGCGATGATTAAGTATGGATTAGATGACGTCCGCCAGCTTTATCAAGGTGACTTAAGATTAATTCAGCAGTTTTAAAATGATTTTTGACTACGCCTGGTTGCAATCCTTTTTCAAAAAGAAACTTCCTACTCCTCAAAAACTGGCGGATCTTTTGACTAATCATGGTTTTGAAACTCAATCAATGGGATCAGTTCTAGATGCTTCCATTCCGCCATCTCGGGCGAGAGATTGTTTAAGTCATCTTGGTCTAGCTCGCGAAATCAGCGCTATTCTGAATTATCGTTTGAATTACAGCGTTGCCCAAAAATCCCTTAAGCCAGGTAAATTTGATTTTCAGGTTTCAGTTATCGATCCTGAACAATGTCCTCGATATTATCTTTCTTTCTGGTCAGACGTTAAAGTGGGAAATGGACCGACTGAGATCGCTGATCGCCTTAGAAAGGCAGGACAGCGGCCGATCAATGCTTCGGTTGATTTGGTAAATTATATAATGTTAGAAACTGGGCAGCCGGTTCATGCTTTTGATGCTGACTTGATAAAAGGATCGATCGAGGTTCGACCGTCACGATCGGGAGAGATTTTTATTTCTTTGGAGAATAAACGTTATCGTTTACCCAAGGATCTTTTAGTAATCGCTGATCAAGCTGGTCCTTTGGCTTTAGCTGGCGTCAAAGGGGGGAAGCGGGCTGAAGTAACGCAGTCAACGAAAAATATCTTAATAGAAGCAGCTAATTTTGATTATCGAACAGTACGACGGACGGTTCGATCCTTGGATTTACGGACAGAGGCTTCTTGGCGATTTGAAAACGGCCTTGATCCAAGTTGGGTCGATTTAGCTCAGAGACGTATTAGAGATCTTGGTCAATCGATCTTAAAACCCGATCGGATTGAACGGGTAGTTGATCTTTATCCTCACCCTAGTCGAGATAAAAATATTAGTTTTGATTTAACCTGGCTGAGGGAAAGACTGGGAATCCAGATTACAACCAAGCAAACGGAAAAGATTTTTCAGAAATTGGGTTTTGGAGTTCAGATTGTTTCAAATCGCAAGTTAAGAGTCAAAGTACCAAGCTGGCGGATTGATGTTCAGGCGCCGGAAGATTTAGTTGAAGAAGTGGGCCGGATTTATGGTTATAGCCAGATCAAAGCAGACCCTCCTCGAGCCTTATTAATTCCACCAAAAGTTAATCATCAAAGACTTTGGCAGCGCCTAATTAAGAATTTTTTGGTTAACTTCGGTTTAAATGAAACTTATCAGTATTCGTTTTTAAGTGAACGAGATTTATCTCTCTTCGGTTATGATCGAGAATTGGCTATTGAACTTTCAAATCCGATGAGCGCTCGTTATCAATTTTTAAGATTCAGTTTATTACCCAATTTACTCAGGGCAGTGGGCGAAAATGCTAAGCGTTTTAATCAAGTTGAACTATTTGAAATGGGTCGCATTTTCTCGACTCCTGATCAAGAAAAATTGACTTTAGCTGGAGCATTAATTGATCCACCGGCGGGCTCCGATAAGTTTTACGAGATTAAAGGATTGATTGAGTCATTAATTCGTCAATTAGGTATTACCGATGCCTGGTTCGATGGCTATCAGGCTCAAGACTATTTTGGAGGCTCTAAAACCTGGCACCCTAATCACCGAGTTGAAATTAAGGTTGGCTCAGCGGTCGTTGGCTTTCTGGGGGAGATTCATCCAATTTTAGCTGATCGACTCGGATTTTCAGAATCAGTCTTCGCTTTTGAGATCGACCTCGACCAACTTTTGAAGTTTGCCTCGGAACAACAAGAGTATCAACCAATTTCTCCTTATCCAGCTGTTATTCGTGATTTGTCAGTAGTCATTCCTCAAGAAGAAAGCTTGGAACGAGTCATTCACTTAGCTGATTTAAGTGGTGGTAATCTGGTCCGAGATGTTGATTTAATCGATGTTTATCAGAGTGATCAGCTGGATAAAGAAAAAAGTTTGACTTTAAGAATTGTTTATCAATCAAATGAAAAGAATCTCAGCGCTTTAGAGGTTGGGAAGTTGGAACAAAAAATTATAAAAGCCTTTCAACAAAAAGGCTGGCACTTAAGACAATCAAATAATGCCTAAACAAGCAAAAAAAGGGGATTACACCGCAAAGGACATTAGCGTTCTTGAAGGACTTGATCCGGTCCGCAAAAGACCGGGGATGTATATTGGCTCTACAGGTCGAGAAGGCCTTCATCATCTGATTTGGGAGTGTTTTGATAACTCTCTCGATGAAAGCTTGGCCGGATATGCTGATGAAATTAGGGTTGATCTCTTGCCGAATAATCAGGTTCGAGTTACTGACAATGGACGAGGAATTCCTATTGATACTCACGCTCAAACTAAAAAATCAGCTCTTGAAACAGTAATGACGACTTTACACGCCGGTGGAAAGTTCGGTGGAAAGGCTTATCGAGTTAGCGGTGGCTTGCATGGGGTTGGCGTTTCAGTGGTCTGTGCTTTGTCTGATTATTTGAGAGCCGAGGTTTGTCGCGACGGTTATTTATACGTACAAGAATATTCACGGGGAGAAGCCAAAGGACCGCTTAAGAAATCTGGTTCTTGTAAACAGAATGGGACAAGTATTGTTTTTGCTCCCGATCCTGATATTTTTCCGGATATTGAATTTAGTTGGGAAACAGTCTTACGGCACTTACGACAACAGGCTTATCTAACCAAAGGGGTCAAAATTTTACTCAGTGATCAAAGACGAACGGAAAAACCCCAGTACTATGCTTTTCAGTTTATGGGTGGGCTACGTTCTTATGTTAAACATTTAGTAGCCGATGCGCCTAAACGCCACGAGGATATTTTCTATTCAACGGCTGAAGAGGGCGATGTTCAGATTGAAATGGCTCTTCAATATATGGATGAAACAGAAGTTTTAGAGGAGAGTTTTGCTAATAATATCTATACTGAAGAAGGTGGTATGCATTTAACTGGTTTTCGCGCAGCCTTAACCCGGACGCTTAATAATTATGCTCGGGCTAATGACTTGCTGAAAAAAGAATCTGACAACTTGAGTGGTTTAGCAACCCGCGAAGGACTAGTAGCTGTAGTTTCGGTTAAGCTACCTAATCCTCAATTTGAGGGACAGACTAAAGCTAAATTGGGTAACCCTGAGGTAAAAACAGCTGTAGAAAAAGTGCTAAGTTTTCATCTTCAAGATTTTCTTGAAAGAAATCCTCGCCAAGCTAAGAGCATTATTGAAGGATGTCTTCTTTCCGCCCGAGCTCATCAAGCAGCACGGATTGCTCGAGAGATGGTTTTAGAAAAACGTTCAGTTCGAGGCATGTCTTTACCCGGTAAATTAGCGGATTGTATCTCTCGCAAACCAGAAGAGTCGGAACTCTTTATTGTGGAGGGGGAGTCAGCTGGAGGCAGTGCCAAACAAGCACGTGATCGTAATTTTCAAGCTATTTTACCTCTCAAGGGAAAGATTTTAAATGTCGAGAGAGTGCGACTGAATCGAGTCCTTTCTTCAGACGAGATTAAGGCTTTAATTATCGCTCTCGGCACCGCTATTGCCGATGATTTTGACTTAAGTAAATTACGTTATCATCGGGTAATTATTATGACTGATGCCGATGTTGACGGAGCCCATATCCGCACTTTGCTCTTAACTTTATTCTATCGATACTTCAAACCGGTGATCGATCATGGTTATCTTTATATTGCCCAGCCACCTCTTTATCAGATTAAAAAAGGGAATAAGATCTCTTATGCTTACACCGATCGGGAAAAGGTTGAATTGCTTAAGAAGATTGATGGTCAGCCGACGATTCAACGTTATAAGGGTTTGGGGGAAATGAATCCAAATCAACTTTGGGAGACAACAATGGATCCGCAGAATCGGGTATTATTACAAGTGGCTATTGCTGATGCGGCTGAGGCTGACCGAGTCTTTGATAATTTAATGGGCCGAGAAGTGATTCTCCGAAAGAAGTTTATTCAGTCTCAGGCACATAAAGTTAAAAACTTAGATATTTAGCTTGACGAAGGTGGCGTCAGTAGCTATAGTGTTAACGTTATCTTATGAATAATTGGGTTAAAAAAATAACAAATTTTCTGAACGAGGTGAAACAAGAGATGAAGAAGGTCACTTGGCTTAGTCGCCGAGAACTATTCCGCTACACTTTATTGGTGATCGGTATTTCGTTTATAGTAGCGGCTATCCTGGGTGGGCTAGATAACATCTTTCGTTACTTACTCTTCAGTTTTATTTTTTGATTATGTTGGAAGACGAAGAAAGAGAAGGGGAGAAAAGTTGGTACGTTCTTCATACTTATTCCGGTCATGAGAATAAGGTAATTGAGAACTTGAAACACCGAGTGGAAACTCTCGGCTTAAAAGACTATGTTTTCGATATTTTAGTGCCGAAAGAAAAGCGGGTTAAGATCAAAAAGGGCGAGCGCCAAGTAACTGATGAAAAGATTTACCCGGGTTATGTTTTAGTTCAAATGATTGTTACTGATCGTTCTTGGTACGTAGTTCGAAATACGCCGGGTGTGACTGGTTTCTTGGGAACGGGAGCAACCCCGGTGCCAGTTTCTTTGGAAGAATTTAATGTTATTGAAGGAAAAATTAACGAAAAAGAGCCTAGCTTTAATGTTGATTTAGAGATCGGATCATTGGTTGAAATTAATGAGGGGACCTTTAAAGGTTTTTCGGGCAAGGTTTCTGAAGTCGATCCTGAAAAAGGTAAAGTAAGGGTGATGATCGATGTTTTTGGTCGAGAGACGCCTGTTGAGTTAGACACTTTACAAGTGAAAAAGATTTAAGTATGAAAAAGATTATTAAAGTTCTTAAACTTCATATTCCGGCCGGTAAAGCTAATCCCGCTCCGCCTTTGGGTCCTTCTTTGGCTGAACAAGGAGTTAATATATCTGAGTTTTGTCAAAAATTTAATGAATTGACGAAAGACAAAGGAAGTTATACCATGCCTGTTCGTGTGGTGGTTTACGAAGATCGATCTTATGATTTAAAGCTTCAAGAGCCGTTGACTTCTGAACTTCTGAAAGAAATAGCCGGGGTTGATAAGGGTTCAGGGGAGCCAAATCGTAAGAAAATAGCTAAAATTACTCAAGACCAATTGAAGAAAGTAGCTGAGCGCAAGATGAAAGATTTAAATACCGACAATCTTGATGAAGCCATTAAGATTGTAACCGGTACAGCTCATTCAATGGGATTAGATATAGTCTAGTCCTCTTTACTTCTGGTTTAAAAAAGTTATCATAGGAGCTAGTGGTGCTCTCTCAGAAGAGAGAATCTTGGAAAGGTCGGACCACTGTTAATCTCGAAGAATAGTGAATTATGGCTGAAGAAAAAGAAGAGCAATTTCTTGAGTTTCTGGTCAAATCCATTGTTGATCATCCCGACGACGTGAAGATTTCACGTAAAGTGGATGAAATGGGAGTTCTGCTCTCTCTCAAGGTTCACCCCGAAGACATGGGCCAAGTTATTGGTCGCGGTGGAGCTACGGCTCGGGCCATTCGCGCCCTGTTGAGGATTGTCGGTTTAAAAAGCCGCGCTCGAGTGAGTCTAGAGATCGAAGAGCCGGAAGGCGGTCGCGCTCCGCGTCAGGCGGAAGCCTCCATGCCAGAAAGTGAAACTCCCGGATCTAGTCCGGAACCAGAAAATAATGTTGATGATTTGGGCGAGATTGATCTTTGAGCCTAATCATCGAGTTAAAACAGCGCTATTCTTCTAAAGATTGGCGCTGTTTTTGAAAATAGATTATGGATTTTGATATTCTTACTCTTTTCCCAGAAGCAATTAATTATTACTTTCAACAGGGGCTTCTAGGACGAGCTCAAAAATCAGGCCTGATTAAGGTAAAAGCCCATGATTTACGTCGCTGGACTGACGACAAACATCAGACAGTGGACGACAAGCCTTATGGTGGGGGAAATGGGATGGTGTTGAAAGTAGATCCGATTTTTCGAGCTGTTAAAGAACTTAAGGGGCGACGGCGCAAAGTAAAGGTAATTTTATTAACCCCGCGAGGGAAACAATTTACCCAGTCTTTAGCTCGTCAATATTTGGATTTGAAGCAATTAATTATTATTTCCGGTCGCTATGAAGGAGTTGATCAACGGGTAGCGGAGCATATTGCCGATGATCAAATTTCGATTGGTCCTTATGTTTTAATGAGTGGTGACTTGCCGGCAATGAGTATTGTTGAGGCGGTCGCGCGTTTAAAATCAGGCGTGGCTGGTGACGAAAATTGGCTCAAAGAAAGACAAGATGGAGGTCATGGATTCTGGGAATATCCTCAATATACCCGGCCGGAGGTTTTTAAACCTTCTCCTCGGTCTAGTAGCTGGGTGGTTCCTAAAATGCTTCTGACTGGTCATCATCGTAAAGTAGAAAGATGGCGTCGAGAACACGGTCGATTTATTGAAAGTGAGTAGGACTATGTTAAAATGACCAAAGATGGGTAGGTGGCAGAGTGGTCAAATGCATCAGTCTGTAAAACTGACGCCTTACGGCTTCGGGGGTTCGAATCCCTCCCTACCCACCACTTAGGCCCGGATAGCTCAGCTAGCAGAGCGCATCCATGGTAAGGATGAGGTCAGCGGTGCAAATCCGCTTCCGGGCTCCCTTTCTCTTGGGCCCGTAGTTCAATTGGCAGAACACCGGTCTCCAAAACCGGCGGTTCCAGGTTCAACTCCTGGCGGGCCTGCCAGCTAACATGGCATATCAAGATTTAATTATATTGTGTCTCTATTTTATTTCTGGACGAGAGGAGGCCTGTTCTTTTGAGAATTTAGTAATCGAATGTTTTGATCGTTTTCCAGAGAAATTTTCTTTTGAAGTGAATCGTCAATGGCCGGATGCGCGAAAACTTGATCGAGCTTTAAGGGAATTAAGA
>Ga0123335_1009303_pt1 | contig 10216 bp, 6 predicted proteins | sample BiotimSIPDNA_2_FD_89707 | JGI IMG/M metagenome (GOLD analysis project Ga0123335, IMG submission 89707) | Anaerobic biogas reactor microbial communites from Washington, USA - Biogas_R2 time_0 SIP DNA | ecosystem: Engineered > Bioreactor > Anaerobic > Unclassified | place: Washington, USA... | reverse complement strand
CACGTTACATTGTTTTCCAGCGGCAAATTCGCCCTCTGTTTCAGGAAGAGTTTGGAATTTTAGTCAGGTCAAAGCCCTAAGGGGTTTCATAGGAGTCTTCTGTAGTGCCTTTACAAGGCACCACTTCTGGGGCACGCCTATCCCCAGGCTTGAGCCTGCGGGAAGGCATGCGCCAAACTGGTGCCCCGTAGGGGCACTACAGTTAGTGCTGAAAACATGTTGTCGGGATTTTGCGTGGGTCTTTTGTTACCTGTTGTATACCAATGAGTTGAAGATTGGTTTTCCGGAAGTCTTTCACAAAAAACAAGAAGTTGGCGGATAGTAGTACAAATATTTGCGATTTTATCTACTTGATTTGCAGTATTCCGTCCCCCTGTTCCCTGTCTCCCCACATAGCCAATGGTGGCGACCAGACATAATGCTGCGTGCCACGGCTACGGCTGACCTGCATGTTCAGCGTTTTCGGAACGTTGGGCTCCAACTTCAATTCTTGCAAAGGGATATGTACGGTCGCCTGCCAGCCGCAGTCAGTGCTGGACAGCCGCCAAAGCTGTTTTTGCGTATCCGCTGTGCCTGCCGGTTCCAGTTCGTAGGTTTTTTCTGCAATGCTCACGGTTAATTTTTCCTCTGCCAGCGGCGCTCCCTCAGCTTCAAAGCGCAATAGCAAAGCGTCACTGCACTTGGCTACGCGGAATGTACAGGCAAGGTCGGCCGGATAGCCCATGATTAGATGCGGCAGCGATGAGTTTGCCTTGCCTCGCAACAGGGCGGCGGCAGGCAGTTTAAGCCAGTCTATTTTATCCGCTTCCTGGCTGCTGAAAGCAAAGCCGGCGACCTCGTATTGGGGCACTTTGCCTAAGTGTTGATGCGCCTGGGCGGCATCCACGAAAAAGCCGTCGTAGCCACTGGCTGAACTCATCCTGTCACCGCGAAAGCATTGATAGGACTTGCGCACCCAATCCAGCCTGCGCGCATAGATGCTTTTTTCGGCTTGTGCTTTCCCATCCTGGCCGGCAAGCTCAACCCTGACCTGGAAATCAATGTCCGGCTCGCCCTGGTGCCAAAAATGCAGGCTCACGGGTTCTGTATTGCTTAGCGCAGCGCCCTGTCTTTTAAGCGTACAAGTTGAGCTGCTTTGATCCGCTTCGATGAGGGTTGCCTCGCCGTCGCCTTCGATGACTAATTTTTGCTCCGGCAGCAAAACGCCTTGCCAGCCAAGCTCGCCGCCTTCCCACGCTATGCGGGGATTCGTTACTGGCTCCGCAGCGGCGATGAGGCTGATGCGCAAAGGCAATTTGTTTTCCGCATCATTGAAGAAATATATGGCATTGCCATTTTTGATGATAGTATCTATGCGCCGCTCCAAGCCGGCTTCACGGCAGGCTTGATCAAGCATAGCGGCTAAGGTCAGCACCACTTCGGGCGTGAAGCTCTGGCCATAATACTGCTGCGGGCGCACATAGTACTGATCCCAGATGAGACGAGGGTTCTGCCATTGCATCTCATAGCGTTGCATCAGCAGCTTATGAAAGCGCGCCATACTGTCGCCGCCAGCCCCGAAAAAGCGCGCGCAAACATCGTCGATCTCCTGGTCTACATCAAGCTCTGGATTCCACAGCAGACGCATCCAAAGATGGCGCATAAGGAAATTCTGCTCAATAGGTCCATAATGCTCGATAAAGACTCCCGATACCATAGGCTTGATTTCACGCAGCCATTTTTGCATGCTATGGGCATAGTTAAGCGGCACTGCCAGAAAACAATCCGGCCAGCAGCCGTATTCCCACAGGCTGAGACGATTGCGATCACGACCCAACTTGTTGTACCATTTTTCCACCTGTTGCAGATTCTTCTGGAAGACGTACGGCTCCTTGCTCTGAGCAGAAGAACGCATCAGGCAAAGAGCGACATCGATGTTGTCAGGCATCTCAAATTCTGGCGGTTGATAATGCCTGTTATAGGACAAGGCGGCAATACGCATATTAGGCCAGCGCTTTTTCACTTCGGCGCCAAGCCGCCGCAGATAATCAAACCAAATGGCGGAAAAGTCGCCCCAGGTGCCGCAATTGGGGTTCCACAACGCTTCCGACCTGGCATTGTATCTGAATGAGGGGGCTGACATATCCGGCGGCTCCTCAATAATGTAGGTGTCCGAGGGGGTGCGCCCAGCGAAAAACTCGGCTTTTTCGCGACGCTCGAACCAGGCTTCCAGGTGCTCCAGGCGTTTTTCCAAGACCAGTGGTTCGGTATAGTCCAAGAAACTCAAATCGACTTGGGCGTTTCGGGCTGCATCCTCATCATTTTGCGTTTTGCCACCTGCTTTTGGAATAAACATCTGCGGGTACTTCTCAGCATATTCTCTAGCCCAGGCCGCCATACCATAGCTGTGGTTGCAGCTGAAGTTGATGGAAGAGCAAGCCCGTAGGCCAATCAATGGACTGGGCACGGCGCTGATAAGGCGATGTTGGAACCCAGGTGCATCCTCAAGCAGCACCCCCCGCGGCACTGACAAGCAGGTGGCCTTAGGTATCACGGTACCCAAGGCAAACATAGCCTCATCATTAATGGTGGAAATAAGGAAGCGATAGCCCATAACTTCCTCGGCGAATATCTCCACTGCATGCATAATGCCGCGATCCACTGCGGCTGGCCGATTGTTGGTTCCTGCCGGTGCAATTTCGCCCAGTATGTACAGTTCGCCCCCAATCTCGGCTATTTTGACCCCTTCGGCGCGGTTCGGCGCAGTGATGACATCCCGCAGATGCTCGCCATAGCCGACATAGATGCATTTCTTGTTTTCAGGCTTTTCCGATGCCTTGACGATAGCGCAGTCCTGCCCGCACGCCCGCTTGATCAGCATCTGCAAGCGTTCGGCGGCAACTCGCTGATTCAATTCATCGCTCAGCGGCCTGACCAGGTTGTCAGTGGAGTAGCGGCGCGGAATATGCAGCGGTTGATCCGGTATCACAATGACACAATCACGCAACTGTATGTTCTTGCTATCGTCAGCCTGACTGGGCGCCGCCTCAGCGCCAAGTGACGCAGCAGCAGCACTGCTTGTGCCTGATAAGGACAGTGCTATGGACTTGAAAACCACATAGCTGTGTAATCCAACGCTGTCGCCTTTTTCCAGAATCCGGGAAAAGCGCAGCCAGATTTCAGAGCCAGCCTGCCCTTCAAGTCGACGCATTGCGCTGGCCTTTACTTCGCCGGTGCCGTAGCGCGCTTTAGCTGCCGGGATAAACTCAACGCCATCAAGGGAATAAGCCAGCTGTACGGCTCTTTGCTTTCGATCAGCATAGTTGGCGCACACGGCTTCAATCTTGACTTCATTTAGATTGCCGGGCAACTGCAAGCGCACGGTGATGTCGCCATTGTATCCGCATATATGCGGGTGTCGCGGGTGCGACTTCCAGGCTTTTGGATTCAGCTTCAGTTCCCCTGCCCAAGCCGGCAGAGAGCTGCCGGTAAAATGGCGCTGATAGTGTATCTCCCACCTGTCGCCTGTCTGGGTTAAAAATTCACCAGGCAACGGCATGGCATTGATTAAGGTCATCTGAGAATCCCCTCCCTTGCAAATGAGGAACACGCAAAACAAAGATACGACAAAGATTTTAATGCGCATGGATAATTCTTCTTGCTAATAGGTTCATGTCCAAAATCTTGGTAAATGTTCAAGGTGTTGTGACTGAAAGTGAGACTTGGCAACAACCACTGTGTCAAATCTCTCTTTCTAATACAGGACTTCGCTCATTGCCCAAAAAATTGCTGACTTTCATTGGCATTCCTTATCTTTCGTTAATGTGCGAGATCTTGTGATAGAAAAGGAGATTTGGCACAGCGGTTCTGTTTGTTAGACGTCCGGTAGTGCCCCTACTGGGCGCCAGTTTTGGGGTATGCCTTCCCCCAGGCTAAAGCCTGGGGTTAAGCATGGTTAAGCGCCTACGGCGCAAGGGGGCATGACTGTAAGCATGATGCATCTTCATTGTCTGGAAGCCTGTACAAGATACGTGCCCTGACTCCGCATGTCCATGACTGTTCTGTGCCCGGGCTTTAGCCCGGGGCGGGAACGCTCAATCAGCGCAGGGAGTCTATCAATTCAATCGTCTTGGCCCGGATGGCACGGAGGTGGGCGTTGGTGACAGCGCCATTACGGCAGGTCCAGCCAACCGTCTTCCACATCTCGGTGCGCGCCTGCGCTGCCTTTTCGCCACGAGCCCTCACGGCCGGATCGGCGCTGGCAGCTGCCTGCTGGATCATGTCATCCAAGACGGTCAGGAAGCGGTGATCATAGATGCCTTCGCGGACGCCTTCCCATTGCAGCGTCGGAATGATTCCCTTGCGGTCAGGGGTCGGATAGACCGTGCAGGCGTCCTTGCGTTCGCCATGACCGCGGCCGTCAAAGTCGTTGTAGGGGTCGTTTTTCGCTCGCAGCAGCGTCCACGTATAGGCGCCGGTGAACTGCGCCCGCCAGACCAGCACGCCGCCAAGATGGCGGTTCGAGTAGATGTTGCCGTCCTCAATCAAACCGCTGTTGGTATAGCAGCCAGTGGCGTAGTGCCAGAAGTGATCCCCGGCAGCCAGCGTCTCCTCCCGCAAGGCAATGGCCGCCGCCTCGGTCGGGGTTGAGCCATAACCAACGTTATTATAACAACGGTAATCAAGCCAGGGATCGAGTACATCCCGGACAAAAGACCCATAACAAGTGTTGAAAGTCTTGAAGTCGGCCTCCTTGACCAGGCGTAGGGTCCGGGTGGCTTCTTCGGCGCCGTGCCGGACGTTCGGCTCGTCAACCGTATGCACGCAGTATTCTGGCCAGTTGTCTTCCTCGCCCAGTTGCCGCAGTGCCGCCAAAAAATCATTAAAAGCCTTGCGGAAGGCGTCGTTATACTCAACTTGGCCTAATTTCATGGTGCGCTTCAAGTGTCCTTCGATGCCCTGGAGGGATATCACTGCCACGCCGTTGAAGCCCATTTCCTTGTACATGCGCATATAATCCCGGAAGCGGCCGAAATCGACGCTTAACGCGCCGTTTTCCCAAGTCGAGACCGCGTTGTTGAGCGGATACATCATCAGGGCATTGAAGCCCTGCTCCCGGAACAGACGCATTTCCCGCCGAATCTCGTCATCGGAATAAATCCCCCACCGTACCGGGTCGCAGTACAATCCCCAGGTCATGCCCTTGACTTCCGGCAAGGTGTAGGGCAAAACCCGCAAGGCGACTTGGACGACTTCTCCGCCCTGACCGCTGACCGAACCGCGATACCAGCCAGGCGTCGCATCGGCAGGAATGGGTATGCGCAAGGCCAACTGCTGTGGAATCCGCGCTTTTAGGTCAAAGCTGGCCTTCTCCTCCATCATCTCTGGAATGACATGGTAGGTAGAGGCGTTCCAATCGGTCAGCTGCGGCCATATCCGCACGACCCGCAGTTCGACAGCTTCCTTGCGAATAGTTGCGTCGCCAGGGCCGACCAAGTCCGAAATCGCCAGGCGGACACCCGCTGCGTCTTGCAGCGGATACAACGCAAAGAATTGCACTGACCAGCAGCCTGGCGACATGGCGTCCGTAATCGCCTCGACGATCTCTTCCGGTCGCGGCCGGCTATTAGGGCGCACATCGCCTGGCTCTTGCCGCTGGAACACCTGGAAGCCCCGAGCCAAGTCGGCTGGCCGGGCTGGAGCTGGCTCGTGTTCCTCCAACCATTCGATTTCGGAGTACATCTCTCCCATGCAGACGGCGACTTTTTCATTGCGGACAGCCAGCGTTTTTCCCTGGCGGTCGCGGATGGCTGCACGAATCTGCCCTAACACCAGGTCGTTATAACTGAATTCAAAATGACAGGCATTGTTCAAGTTAGACGCGCCGGCCCATTGCTTTTGCAGCGGGGGGCGGCCCGAGCCGTCGCCAAAAGTGAACTCAAGCTCGGCGTTGACGCCTGGGATTTCTTGCAGGCGTTCGCTGAAGCGATAGCCGACCCGGGAATGTTTGTCTACAGTCTGACATTCCAACTGCATGAGCGGCAACGCCAGTCGCGAGGGCCGGTCTGCCACCACGGTTTCAACGCCGCGCGCCAAAATCAAAGTCATGTCTTCAAAACCCAAGTCATCGGCCTTGCCGAGGCGCAGGCTCCAGAGCCGACCAGCCTGGCCGTCCGCCACCGGAATGACCAGTTTGCAGACATGCCCGGGCTTGCCAACGGTGCTGTCCTGGGCGACGACAGCGCCATCGCCATCCCAGACCGTGACCGCCAGATGCTCCAAGGTGGGCTGGCCCTTGACGATCAATTCGACTTCGTGGCTGTCACTCAAAACCTGAAAATACAGACGCGGGCAGTCCTCAATCAGGTGCAGCGGCTGCGACTGAGTCGCTGCGACAAAGCACAGCCCGTTCGCGTTCCGCACAATGACCGAGTTGCTCCCAGAATTGACTTCCAGCGCATAAATGCCTGGCGCCAAGCCATCTTTGGCTAGAATCACGCCGGTGTTGACCTTAAGAATGCCCGCAGCCAACTCATCGCCGCCCAGGTGGAGCAAACGATAGGTCACCGTCGCATCGTATTTGCCGACTTGCTGGTTGAACAATTCCACCGACAGCCGACCAGTAGCGTCTGGCGATACATACAGCTGATGATTGCCTCGGAAGCGCATCACCTCGCCTTCCGGCGCTGGTGCTTTTTCAATGGCGCTGGCTGGCAGCGGCACAAAGCCGCTGGGAATGATGTCCAGCCCAGGCGCAGCCGTCGTTCCCAGAAGCAAGCCGGCAGCCACTGTCGCCATACTCCAGAACTTCCTTCTAATCATATCCCTTACTCCTTTAGTCTCTTTTAGTTATGAACAATTGACAACCAGGCCATCATACGCCAGATAAATATGCTTCGGGAGAAGTATCTCGGTGGCCGCATGTGCAATGTCATGCGCCAAATGCGTCAGATATGTCTTCGCAGCGCCGATTTTGCGCGCCTCAGCAAACGCCTGTTCAAAGGAAAAATGGGTCGGATGCTCGCGCCACCTGAGCCCGTCGATGATCAACACCTCCAGGTCTTGCAGCAGCGGATACGACGTTTCGGGAATCTCGCTGCAATCCGTGAGGTAGGCCAGCCCGCCGACGCGGTAGCCCATGGCTGAACCGCGGCCGTGACGCAAAGGCACCGGCTGCACCGACAAGCCGCCGACCTGCACAGCAGCCCTGTCCACCACCCGCAAATCCAGCCGGGGAATCCCCCAGCCCAGGTGGAAGCCGTTGTCTTCAAAAATGTAGTTGAAATGCTGTAGCACGAAGTCGACATCGTCCTTCTGAGCATAGAGGGGGAGCATTTCCCGGCTGAGGCGCGTAAAGCCCCGCAGGTCGTCAATGCCGTGCAGATGGTCGGCATGGGTGTGGGTCAGGAAAACGGCGTCCAGCCGATCCAGCTTAGCTCGCAAAGCCTGTTCGCGAAGGTCGGGGCTGATGTCGAAAAGCAACGTCGTCGCCCCGGAGCGAAGGACGCCTGACGCCCGCAAACGGCGGTCGCGAGGGTCGGTCGACTGGCAAACCAGACAGCGACAACCGATCATCGGGACGCCATAAGATGTCCCTGAACCAAGAAATGTAAAGCTCAAACCCATTGATGAATCCGAAAATGCCGTTGCCTATGTTTGCCATTGTTGAGAGATGGATGAAGGCATGCGTCTTCGCGCCGTTGCCTAGCGTCCGCTAAAGTCCACTTCCGTCCACAGTCCATCGTCTACTCACGTCCATTGAAGTCCACTTTTGTCCATTGTCGACTGTCCACTAGAGTGCCTTGCCCAAGGCGCCTGTCCCCGCAATTTGTCAAAACTCGGAGTGTCGATGGTTGATCGATTAAATTACTATTAATCGTATAACTGTAAATTGCAAGGCTTGCATTTCGACGGCGTTCCGTTACTTTATAGGTGTCTTTTCCCTATTCAATAAAGGAGGTCGCCATGAAGAAACATTTTTTTCTGCAATTCACCTTGATTGAGCTTTTGGTCGTCATCGCCATCATCGCCATTTTAGCGGCCATGCTTTTGCCGGCCTTGAGCAAGGCCCGAGACAAGGCCAGGGCCATTTCCTGCGTCAACAGCTTAAAGCAGCTGTCTCTTGAGCAGCTGATGTACGCCGACTCCAATCATGGCATGGTCAATCTCTACCGCTGCACCGGCGTGAAAAACTGGAACTGGGCCTACGAATTGCTGTTTGCGACTGGAGGCCCCTACACCGAGCTGCCAAACAACCCGCAATTTCGCTGTCCGGCCTGGCAAAACACGAAGAAAGGAATTGGCTTTACCTATGCCATGAAGTCGCCGTCATTCGGGTCTGCCTATGAAAGCGAACACGGCAACCCGAGGCAGACGGATGGTTATGCCTCTTTTTACTCCACGCTTGACATGACTAGGCCGTCGGAATACATGCTGCTGGTTGACTCGATCTTCTACGATGGTGCTTTCGGCCACCAAGGCAATCAGTTCTACAACCTTGATACCACTAACTCTAACCAGTACTGCGGCTTCCATTTCCGTCACAATGACCGCGCCAATCTCGCCTTCTTTGACGGCCATGTCGAACCCTTCACTGCCAGGGAGCTGAAAAGCAAATTCGCCAAGGCGACCAGCCAGGCCAACAACCCCCATTTCTACCGCCAGTTAGATTGGACACTGCCCAGCAATTGAACCACGCGGAAGACACCTTCCTCCATGTTGACACGTCGTAAGTTATCGCTGACGGCCATAAGAAATATATCTTTTTACTCCTGGGCAGGACTCGTGCAGGCTGTTGACAGCTTGTTTTTCCTGCTATATTTTGATATAATTCACACAAGATGTGTCATAAGTTTCTATCCGTAGCAAATTTTCCAAGTGCCTTTTTGGTTAGCATGGAGGCGCCATGAAAAAACATTTTTATCTGCCATTCACCTTGATTGAGTTGTTGGTCGTCATCGCCATCATCGCCATTTTGGCGGCCATGCTTTTGCCGGCCTTGAGCAAAGCCCGAGAGAAGGCCAGGGCCATCTCCTGCGTCAACAACATGAAGCAGATAGCTCTTGAGCAGCTGATGTACGCCGACTCCAATGAAGGCATGGTCAACCTCTTCCGCTGCACCGGAGCAAAAGCCTGGAGCTGGGCCTACGAAATGCTGTATGCGACCGGAGGCCCCTACACCACGCTGGCATACGAACCGCGCTTTCGCTGCCCGTCCTGGCAAAATATGTCGAACTCACAGGCCTGGATTTATACCATGAAGTCGCCGTTGTTCGGAACGGCCTATGAAAGCGAACATGGCAACCCGAGGGTTTACGACGGCTATTCCTATTATTACACTACGATTAACATGACCAGGCCGTCAGAATACATGCTGCTGGGTGACTCGATCGCCTACGGCGGCGCCTTCGGCTATGCCGGCAATCAGTTCTACGTCCTCGGCATCTCCAACCCCAACCAACTCAGCGGCTTCCATTTCCGCCATAATGACCGCGCCAATCTCGCCCTCTTTGATGGACACGTGGAAACGTTTACCGCCAGGGAGTTGAAAAGCAAATTCGCCAAGGCGACCGAGGAGGCCAGTCATCCCCACCTCTACCGCCAGTTCGACTGGACATTGCCCAGCAATTGAACCGCAGAATGAATTTCCTAAGTATAAGTGCATTTTTCCCGTTCAACAAAGCAGGTGCCGCCATGAAAAAACTATCTTATCTGCCATTCACCTTGATTGAGCTGTTGGTCGTCATCGCCATCATCGCCATTTTGGCGGCCATGCTGCTGCCGGCGTTGAGCAAGGCCCGGGACAAGGCCAGGGCCATCTCCTGCGTCAACAACTTAAAGCAGCTGTCTCTTGAGCAGTTGATGTACGCTGACTCCAACAGCGACATGGTCAGCATCAGCCGCTGCACCGGCATTAAAAACTGGAACTGGGCCTACGAATTGCTGTTTGCGACTGGCGGCCCCTACACCGATCTGGCAAATAACCCGCAATTTCGCTGCCCGGCCTGGCAAAACAAATCCAAAGGGATGGGTTGGCTCTATTCCATGAAGACACCACAGTTCGGGACGGCATACGAAAGAGAATACGGCACCCCGTGGGTTTACGACGGCTATTCCTATTACTTGACAGTACCGTTTCCTCCTTTCAAGTAACCTGACGGCAAGATACCATCGCTGCCACCTTGTTCAAGTTCAGCTTCAATGATTTTAACGTTATTTTCCTGGAATCAGCCGCCTT
>Ga0123335_1009302_pt1 | contig 10217 bp, 10 predicted proteins | sample BiotimSIPDNA_2_FD_89707 | JGI IMG/M metagenome (GOLD analysis project Ga0123335, IMG submission 89707) | Anaerobic biogas reactor microbial communites from Washington, USA - Biogas_R2 time_0 SIP DNA | ecosystem: Engineered > Bioreactor > Anaerobic > Unclassified | place: Washington, USA... | reverse complement strand
TTTCGCCAACAATATTTTTATGTCAGACTAAGCCTTTAAGGGAGATGCTGGGGTGGCCGAATGGTTCAGGCGGTAGCCTGCAGAGCTGCTCTATATGGGTTCAATTCCCATCCCCAGCTTTTGGGCAATACATCTCTAGCCTTAGAGGGTTGCTGTCGTTTCTGTTGTTTGCAGCAATTAATGTAACACTGGAGAAAGAATTTTTTTTAAGAAAAAAGCCGTTTTGCAATAGGACACCCCTTACTTCTTGCGAGATCTAGTACCTGAAGCAGATTTATAGAATCGTTTGTTCTTAGTTAGAAGTAGTCGGCGTTGGCAAAAATTCTACAGGACAACTACTACTATTTAGAAGTTTAGATAAGATTTTGTTTAACAAAAAAAAATTTGCAGTCAACAACAACCAACCAGAAATTACCCTTCACAATAACATCCAAAACTAAAAGACCACCGATGTATATTCAACAATTAGGTGTTCTTTAGGCACAGACAAACAAACAAGAGAAGAAGTCGTCCACAAAATTTGCCAGACAACTACTACTAAACTTCCTGTTTTACAAGGAAATCAGATTGTATAGAAGAGCTAATAGCTAACTGGCTATGTCAACTATTGTCGATGGAATAAAACGCAATTCAGCAACCCAAGATACCAAAGACAGAATCGGTTACCCTATTGCCCTGCTGCAAAAATACCGAGGCTTAGCAAAGCTGAAAAAAGTCCAGTGAGATGCATCGCTCGAGGCAAATGGTTTGGGAAATTAAAAAAATGTTATAAAACAGTTTTTAACTATAGATAAGACCATACCAAAACGTGATTTAATTGATGTCTCACCGTGCCCTTAGTATAGCCGCAATTGTAACAATGATAACTGCTCTTTGTTTTCTAATTTTGCCCTACATGTTCTTCCCACAATTCTACATACCAAAAGCAGAAGCCTCCATGGGATATCTTCTTCCAACAACAACTGAAGGATGGGCATTTCTCATAATCGGACTATCCCTAATAGGACTTGCAGTGTTTTTTAGGGTAAAGAAAAATACATAAAAACAAATTAGTAAAACCTCACCCAAGTATCTGTTTAATAAGTCTCAGGATATTCTGCTTTAAATTCTGCGCCTCAAATTCTAACCTACGATAATTCACAAGACCCACAAAACGCCATATAGATTTTGATACGTGAAATAATCCCTTTAAACGTAAAAACTCTAACTGATTCAACCCAAGATCTCTAAAGCTTTAAGTGCTGCACTAAGAGTTTTTAGAGCCTCCTTTACACTATGAAGCGTATCAAGCAAATGCAAACTTGCCAAAATAATCTGAGGTAGACAAAGAGGGATTTAATAGCTTACTGCGGGTATTCTGTAATAAGGTAACTTGAGGTTATTACTTGAAGGCTGGAGAAATCCTAAAAAAGTTCAACGCCAAAGATGGAAAAGAAGTTATTTTAAGAACACCACAATGGGAAGACGTGGATGATCTTCGGGAGCTCATCAACTCTCTTGTTGAAGAGCAAGCAGAAATCTACATCACGCAAAAATTCACAAGAGAAGAAGAAGCAGAGTGGTTGCTTAAAGTGCTTAAGCGGTTAGAGAGGAACGAGCAGCTTCAGCTTGTAGCAGAAGTTGACAAGAAAGTTATCGCTTCATCAGGTTTCCAAATTCAGGGTGGAACCGAAGAGCATATCGGAGCAATAGGGATAGTTATTAGAAGTGGCTTTAGAGATTTGGGGATTGGAACTGAGATTATGAAGACTCTTATTGAAAAGGCAGCTTTCTTTGGTGTAAAGGTTACTGTGAATGTTTTAGCTAGTAACAGACGGGCAATTCATGTATATGAGAAAGTTGGTTTTTTTCAGTCAGATGTAATTCCAAAGAAACATCTTAGACAAGGAAGGTTAATAGATGAAATCATCATGTCAAAAACTGACAGTGAAAAGTAAATAAGCAAATGATTCTTACACACCAATTGCGCTCTTGAAAACATGGCACATTTAGAGTTGAATAAAAATAATTTTTCTATAGTGGACATGAGTTTAACGTATAATTGAGCATACCATAAAGGTCAAACTGAATATCAGTGTTATCTTAACGAAATCTTTAGTTAGCAAGGTTCCAAGCGATATTTGTTCGTGAGTGTTTTCTTTGTTTTTACTTAACCTTTTTCGATTCAAAAATAAATTTATCAAAATATAACTGGCGATAACTGCTAATATTATGTAATATACAAAGGATAAGGAATACATTAAACCGATATTGGCCATTATAGGAATTAGTATGCAACCTAAGATAACAGTTATGAATAAACCGTTTCTGAAACCTAAAATCACAGGCAAGGTTTTTGCTCCACTGTTCTTGTCTGATTGGTAATCAGCTAAGTCTCCCCAGATGCTATTTACAGATGTTACTATTCCGAAAAGCAAAGTCAACAATAACACATTCAAATTAAAAACTCCAAAGTATGCACTTGAAATAAAAATCGCTACTGCCCCAAAAACGAAGTTAACAAGGGGTTTAACTAATGTGGTTCTCAAACGTATAGGCGGCGCAGAATAAACAAAGCCTAAGAGTATACCTACAGAGATAACAACAAAGACGGCCCAATTCAAAGTTAATGCTCCTAAGAAAAAGGCTAAGCCTAAGAATAGGTAAGTTATGAAGTACCCTTTTTTACCTAATTTTTCAGTGAATTCTGCCCTTTCAGGGTCAGAAATAGCATCAAGTTCCTTATCGTATATGTTGTTAATTGCATCAGAAAAGCTCCAGAAAGCAAATACTATAGCACCTAGAAGTAAGCCTGGAAACAGAGCGGTAGAGCCACCGATTAGAAAAGCTCCTCCCAACGTAACCATGAAAAGCATTAGTCCTCTTTGTATAGCTATGAATTGGGCATATCCCTTTAAACTATTTATCATAGGCTGAACTTCTCAGACTTATTTAAAGAGATTTTTGAAGTTTTTTCCAAAGTTCAACTACCAGGTTACTCAACCGGCTTTGGGTAATTAATCAATCACGTATAACAAACTAAACCTTGCATTACCTAATCAGTTAGAATTTTGACAGACAATTAAAGGTCCTTTTTCAGAATAACACTATTGCGAGTATCGGATAACCACAATTTTAACTACACGTCTATTATTAACAGTATGATATTGAGAATAATTATCAATAGTGAATTAAGCCTTTATAACAAAAGAAACAAAAAATTAAGAAATTGGACCAAAAAGTCTACGTTCAAGGCGCCTAATCCAGTCAGGAGTTTTTTTCAAAGCCAAAATTAACGATACCAGTAAACCTACGCCTATTGCAATCAGAAATGGAAGCAGTATATACACTATTATCGGAGCACCTTCGACAATTGCTAAGTACGCAAGATAAAACCAAGTCACAAGAAATACAAAAGAAAAAAATATACCAACCAATAGGAAAGATTTCAAAGTTGGTTGAAGGCTTGATTTCTGCGATGACTCTACAATTCTAACGAATTTTTCATCTTCAGGAGATTTTTGTTCTTTAATCAGTTTTAGCTGGCTAAGCGCTTTCTTTCCAAGGGATGTTAAAACGTAGTAGCGTTCTTCGTTTTTCATTATTAGCCCTTCAAGCTGTTCTAGGTGGTAATTCAGTTTCCCGGTTGAAAGACCTAACTCGTTGACCAATTCTGTATAGGATATTCCTTCCGGTCGATAAGCAATGATCTTGAGTACAGAGCGCCTCATTGGATGAACCAAAGCTTGAAAAATAATGTTTTCTACTTGCTCTTCAGCTTCAAACAATTTTTTCCCCAAAAACAGATTGTATTGAACTCTTTAAATCAGTTTTTGAAAAGAAAATTATGACAACAAAACTTTAACTCAAAATTAATTTAAAATTAAGAAAAAAAACAGATTTAACAAAAAAATCTCACCTTTTTAGACATGTAAAACGCATCGAAAAACAATGGGTTGATGGGGCCGGGTCTAAATCATAAGGGGTAACAGTTCGCCTAAAAAAGTCCATTATCCTTTCCCCCAAAAGCCCAAGCAGACCATATAATCACAAAATAAGAACAGCATAAAATGATTACAATCCAATCTAAACATTACATCACTTAATAACAACACCACATAAAATATGCAATACAAGTGGGGATTTTTCTGAAATGGACAAAAGCCTATAATCAAAACAAGAAAATATTTCTCAAATAACTATTGCACACTACAAAATGCAACAGCATTTCAAACCATTTCTTCCAAAAGCACATTATTGCTTTAATTAAAGAGTGAAGTATAACTTATTTTTATAGTATTGCCACATATGTTTGAGTTTGGTCATAAATACAGGATAAACTATAGAAAAATTAAAGTCACTAATAATAGAAAATAGTGTATTCATATGTCAACGTTAAAGTCTGAAGCTGAAAGATGTCTTAAATGCAAAGTGCCAGGATGCTCCAAAGGTTGTCCTGTTTCAACACCCATCCCGCAGGTTCTCACTTTATTTTTAGAAGGCAAATTGAAACAAGCTGGAGAATTACTTTTCAACAATAACCCATTGTCCGCTGTAACTTCTATCGTTTGTCCACATGATAAAAACTGTAAAGGACACTGCATATTGAACAGAAAAGGTGAACCTGTTTCATTCTACAGAGTAGAAGAGTACATTTCTAGTTTTTTCATAGAAACTTATCAGCCGCCGCAAATCCGAAAAATCAGCAAAAAAATTGGTGTTGTAGGTGCAGGTCCAGCCGGTATAACAATTAGTATTATTCTTGCCTTGAAAGGCTACTCTATAACCTTGTTTGATGCAATGGACGGCATTGGAGGCGCCTTACGTTATGGTATTCCCGAATTCAGACTTTCTAAAGGCATACTTGAAGTTTATAAAAAAATTCTCGATACAATAGAAGTTAAATTTCGACCTAACACTAGAATAGGCACAAACATTTCTGCCGAGGACATGTTTCTAGATGGTTATGATGCAATAGCTATTTGTACGGGTACAAGTCAACCTAACCGTTTTGGTCTTTTAGGTGAAACTTTAGGACATGTACATTTTGCTATTGACTATTTGAAGTCTCCTGATGCCTACAAACTGGGTAGAAAGGTTGTAATAATTGGCGCTGGAAACGTGGCAATTGATGCAGCAAGAACCGCTATCAGAAAGGAACATTCAGAGGTTACAATTCTAAATTATAAAGCACCAGAAGATATGAGAGCATATAAATCAGAGGTGGAAATGGCAATCATTGATGGCGTAAAATTTCTTCATCAGTACCAAGCTGTTAGAATAGCTGATAAATTCGTCAGATGCGTCAGGGTCAATAAGAGTGTAGCTGAAGATGGAGCTGTAAATTTTACTGAGGATTTTCAGTCTTCATTAGAAGTTTCAGCAGACTCAGTGATAATTGCAATAGGTCAAGGTCCCGGCGCAGATGTGAACAGTGTTGGAAACACTAAAGTTACCCAGAGAGGACTACTAGAGGTTGATGAATTTGGCAGTACATCGCAAAAGGGAGTTTTTGCAGCAGGAGATATTGTCACTGGACCAAAAACAGTAATAGAAGCTGTAGCTTTGGCAAAAAAAGCGGCAGTGAAAATAGAAGAATACTGTCAAAACCTATGATTAAAGGATTCAGTAGGATTGCCTAAAACTTTAGGCAGCTAAAGCAAGTTCATTAGTACCTCGTAAGAGCGGCACTGAGTTTACCTAAAAAATTTAGGTTTTGTAAAAATTTTCGCTTTATTGATTGCCCATAAAAAAGTGAACATATTAGTTCATTTAGTTTCTGAATTATTCTTGTACTTATAAGAAATTGTTACGAAAATAACTATCAAATCTAATTTTACAAAGCATTTTTAATAATTTTTTAGCAAAATCCACAGTGCTGGATAACTTGGTAAAAAGAAGATAACAGCTACAACAAAAAAATGTGTTGATAAAAATAGGTTGACTGTGCGCTCAAAATGGAAAAATATCAGAGATGAGGTTTACAGATTACCTCTTTTATGGCTAAATCAAAGAAATTATGCGTATTACTTGGCCTCAAAACTAAAGCTGTGTCTACTCCTTGTCCAGTACCACCAAGAGTTATTGCGTCTTCGTCTGTTCGAATTAAACCTGCATCAGCTGCCATACAAGCAATCTCACAGCCTACTTTTGTACCTTGACCAAAAAGGCGAAGAACAGCCGCCACGATTCCATCAACTTGAATTGTTCCAAACTTGTTATTGACAGCTCTGCCCAAAGTTCCAAAAGCATGTGTTGTTGTCAGAATTTTTCCACCGTTACTTTCTATAATATCACGGTTTTGAGGGTTGAATTTTTGAATGTTAGGTTCTGAGAACCCAGTAACATAAGTCACTACTACTAAATTGTATCCTTTAAAGAATTCAACTGCTTTAACACCTGTTTCACCTGTTGATGAGGATACAACAATATTTTTGACACCGAGCTCTTCAGCGCGGTGTTTAGCTAATTTAAAAGCCTCCAGAGTATTTACAGGACCAGTTTTATCAAAATACACAGTTTTACATATCATGTTTCCCATAGAAGACGACTCCAATTTAATGGTTTATTGATTAAACCAAAATAAATTTGTTGTCCACGTTTACTATAAAAGTGTCTAGACGAACCACAAAACAAATAACGTTTGACCTTTTTTAAAGGTCGACTTCTAAAGGAAAAAGTTTGTAACAAAAATATTAAGCATAGATTTAATTAAAAACTTGTGTGGAGAACAGAACAAATTTTTTTAAGCTGCCCAAAATAGATTTAATTTAAAAAAAAAGTAAGTCCAATTTTTAAGTTAGAAAATGAATAATTACAAAATTAAAAAAATAATATTAGGTTTATTTACTAATTCAAATTATGAATGTTAAGAGTGTTGGTTTGGGCGAAGTAAAGATTGAAAAGATGAATAGACAAGAAATGGATTTGGCGGTGGAGTGGGCACGTCAAGAGGGATGGAACCCAGGTGTAAATGATGCAGAATGTTTTTACAATACAGATCCAACAGGGTTCTATACTGCAAAAATCAGAAATAGAATAGTTGGCACCATATCTATAGTCAAGTATTCCAGTGATTACGCTTTTGTTGGATTCATTATTGTACATCCTGAGTTTCGTAGAAGAGGCATTGGTTCAATTATGCAAAGATTCTGTGAAACATCATGTAGAAACTTGAATGCTGGTTTAGATGGGGTTTTACAAATGCAGGCAAGTTACGAAAGGTACGGATTCAAATTTGCACATAAAAATTATCGATTTACAGGTAAAATTAGAGGTAAAAAATCGAGTTTATGCGTACCAGTTAGTCGAAAAGATTTTGAAGAAGTTGTTACCTTTGACTCTAAATACTTCTCGACTCCAAGACCTAAATTCCTGAAGTGTTGGCTGTTTCAAGAAAACGCTAAGTCGTTTATTATTAGAAAAAAAGCTTCTAGAAAAATTTGTGGATACGGCTTGATACGAAAATGCTTCAATGGACACAAAATTGGTCCGCTTTTTGCTGAAACACAAGATGTAGCCAAAACCATTCTGGATAGCCTCGCTTCAAGTGTACCCAACGAAGAAATATTTTTAGATGTACCTGAACCAAATAAAACAGGGATTGCACTTGCAAAGAGTTATGGAATGGAAACAGTTTTTGCCACTGCTAGAATGTACACTAATCAGCAATTTGAATTACCGATAAAGGGTATTTATGGCATAACCACATTTGAGCTAGGTTAAAATAAAAAAGGATTCTTCAATCTTATAGTAAGTTTTTTTATTGCAGTTCTACTGTAAGGGTTACTCTAACCGTAACCTCGATATCCCCGATGTTTATTGGAGTTTCAGAACCGATGCTTCGTTTTGCTACAGCTGTCTGCATTAAAAAAGGTTCATGGCGAGTAGCAACACCGAGGGGATACTCTTCAATGCGGAGAATTTTACCTAATGAAGTCTGTGCACCAGTAGCGATTGCTTGAGCGCGACTAAGCGCTTTTTTAACAGCAATTTGCAGAGCTTCGGTTTCAACTTCAAGCTTATTTTTAAGGGAAAAACGTAAGCCAGAAATAGTTATTGAAGTATCACGTGTTGCATTGACTGAGTCAACTACATCACTTAGGCGGCTTAAATCGTTAATACAAATCTCCACTTGGTTATGCACTTTATACCCTTTCATAATTCCCAGACCATTCTTCCATTCAAACTCTGGTGTAAGTACATAAGACGTTGTTTTGATGTCCTCAGAGGATAAGCCCACGGCTTTTAGCGTAGTTTGAATCGCAGACATACTCTCAGCACTTTTTCTACGGGCATTATCAGCTTTTACATCACGTGTTTCAGTAGAAACTGAGAGCCATGCTTGATCAGGTGTTCTCTTTAAAGATGCTTCAGCATGTGTAACTACTACTGGATACCGCAAGTTGCTAAACTCGGTGTCACATTTTTCACGAGAACTATTTGACTCCATGTATTCTTTAAAATCAACAACTTAGATATACACTTAACGCAATCTCAAGTACAAAATGCAAAATATTTTTCTATAAATATAATATATACCTCAATTGAAATGTAATAATTAAAATAATTACACAATAAATTTCCTAATAAGCAACAAAGAATAAGCTTAAAGCTTAAATTCAAAATGAAATAAAATAGCGTTTGAGGTTAGAAACTTGAAAGAAGACGTTTTGGTTTCTATAGTTGTGAGCAGAAAAGGTGAAATAATCAAGTATAAGGTTGACTGTGCCAAAGAAGTTAAAGCTGAAGAGTTAGCACATTACCTTGATGAAATAATTGAGGGCATCTGCACTTGGAAACCAGAAGTATGTAAAGATGTTATGCAAAGCATAGTTGGCACCATAAGTTAAAAAAATCAATTGAAACAAAAATGTTTGATACGTACACAACAAGAGTACTAATTAAAAAATCAATGAAAAATCCAAATATCCAGAATATACTTCACTACAATGAGGAAATATTTGACATAATTAGCAGATGCGTTTAAAAATCGAACCTAAACCTCAGAATGCGTTGACACCTCTTTTCAACAAAAGAGTTATGTTTACCAGAAGTCTAATCTATAAAGCCTGGTTAAAATCTTGCCGACCCTATCAATCAGCGACAGACTAAAAATCGCTTTAGGAGGTTTCGTTGCATTCACGGGTTTCATAGTTATGGTTATAGTAATTTTAACAGCAACGGGATCAACAGAAATCAAAAGTGTATTACAAAGTGATGTAATGATTGGCGCGGTTGCTTTTTTAGGTTTTCTGGATATATTCTGCGGGATTCTTTTGTTACTTGGCGAGAAAAAAGTTAGATGGTCATTCACGACCCAAAAAAAGAAAACCGATAACCAGATTGATTAAACCTACAAAACCCCACACTATTAAACTGGGTGTATCGTCGGCTGATGACAGCAGTATCCCGTTTGTTTGATTAGTTATACTCATGTAAACAAAAAGAAAAACAAGCCAAACACCTGTAGCTATTGCTGTTAAACCCAGATAAAGACTAATTTTCTTGGGAAATTCAAGCACTTCAAACCTTTCTTCTTCTAAAGCTTTTTCAAGGGATTTAGCTGTTTTTACTTCAAAATTAACTGTTGTTTTTGAAGGTGCCTTAACAATTATTTCCCTTTTTTCTTCCTCAACAGGCATTGAAATTTTTTCCTCAGGGTTTTCAAAGTAAGGTATTATTAATCTTAGTTAAAAATTTTTGTCAAATATTTATTTCGAGAAATTAATAGTAAATCTTAAATTAGATTCTGCTTCAATAAAAGTTCATTCCTGAGGGTTATTGATTTGTCGAAGTCTAATGAAAAGATTCTTTTGCCATTTGCTGCATTTTCCCAAGAAACTAAGGGCTTCGATAACAATACTGAGGAAGCAACAGTCTTCTGTATATCAGAATTAAATAGAGCTAAAGGCGGAGGTTTCCTAAGAAAACAAGAGGCTGAAAAAATAGTATTCATATCAAAAGTTTACTATCCTTTTTGGTTAGTTTCACTAAACGAAGCCTCACTTCTATTAGATGGACTAAATATAGCATCTCATACAATAACTCATAGAGTATTACCTGATCTAAAAGGATTTAAAGAAAAACTGAAAGATCTTCCATCATCACGACAGATACAAGCAAATTTTCTCTCAAACAATCAAAACTACTTTCAAGGATCAGATGAAGAACAAAAAATTGTAATAGACGGTCTTATCAAAGACCAAGAATTCACTACAGAATTCTTGAAATACGTA
>Ga0123335_1009297_pt1 | contig 10221 bp, 7 predicted proteins | sample BiotimSIPDNA_2_FD_89707 | JGI IMG/M metagenome (GOLD analysis project Ga0123335, IMG submission 89707) | Anaerobic biogas reactor microbial communites from Washington, USA - Biogas_R2 time_0 SIP DNA | ecosystem: Engineered > Bioreactor > Anaerobic > Unclassified | place: Washington, USA... | reverse complement strand
CTGTGGATCTGGCTGCGACTGTCGGCCAGAGCATTCTGAAACAGATCGTTTGAGGCCGCTTTATGGGGAAGCAGCGACCGAAACGGATTCCACCTTTTAATCCTCTTGACAAGACAAACCTGGGCGAGAGTGTTGCCGAAGCAATGCTTCAGCAACCGGTCAATCCTCTTCCGCCTAGCGAACCCTTTGTTGGTGCAGGCATATATGCGCTTTATTACCAGGGCGATTTTCCTTTGTACGAGGAGATCGCTCAACAGAACAGAGATGGGAAATATCGCTGGCCTATATACGTTGGTAAAGCTGTTCCCGCGGGGGCTCGCAAGGGAGGATACGGTCTGGGTGCCGATCCAGGGCAAGCCTTGTTCAAGCGACTCACGGAACACGGAAACTCGATAGAGCAAGTGGAGAACCTGAGTCTGCACGACTTCCATTGCCGGTATTTGGTTGTCGATGACATTTGGATCCCCCTAGCCGAGTCTCTTCTCATTGAAATGTACTCCCCTCTCTGGAACCGTGAACTTGATGGCTTTGGTATCCACGACCCGGGCAAGGGGCGCTACAATCAGAAGATTTCTCAGTGGGATGTTATTCATCCTGGTCGTCGCTGGGCTTCCAAGCTCCAACAGACTTCAACTGATGAGCACACGATCCGCGACAGCGTAGCGTCGTATATCAGCAGAGTAAAAACTAAGATTCTGGCCCAGCACCCAGAGACTTGAGGTGGCCTGGAACGCTCGTGCGCCTTCGTTTGCGAAGTCTATTGAAGATAGCTAATCGGGGCCGTGCTTGCCCCCCCCGGGGCCTAGGCTTCCTGCTCGATTTGCCCGACGGCGACCAGGGCGGTGTGGAGGAAGTCCGCGACGTCTTCCAGCCCCTGGGTGTGGTTTGTCGTGAGGAACGCGTCGACGGCCTGAATCGCCACGTACGGCGCCAGCACCATGCTGCCCATGGTCAGGACGTTTGCGTTGTTGACCGCACGGCACATGCGCGCCGTGAACTCGCTTTCAATCACGCTCGCATAGACCCCTTTGAACTTGTTCGCGACGATGGCCATGCCCATGCCGGTGCCGCACACCAGCACGGCCCGCTCGGCCGCGCCCGCCTGCAGCATGCGGGCCGCCTCTTTCGCGACGTCATAGTACGGCCGGTCATTCCCGGGCGTCCCTCCGATATCCGTCACCTCGTGGCCGTGTTTCGCCAGATGCTGCTTCACGGTATCCTTCAACTCGACGCCCCATGCGTCCGCGCCCACGATGATCTTCATCTGCCTCTCCTTCCGGGTTACAGGTTCGTCCGCCGAACGCCAACGCGCCACGGCGGGTACCCCACACAATACATGATCCCGCCGGCCGAAGTCCTGCGCACATTCGACACGTTCGGCGTCGTTCAGGAGCTGCATTGCGCATCCGCCCTCAGAACAGCGCGTCGTGAATTGTTGGGCGCCTGCGTGGAAGATCAGAACGGCGGGGCCTTTTGATGCAGCGCAGGCGTCTCGCCTCCTCTGCAAGAACACGAGCACCGAGCTGGAGCTCGGCGATCCCAGTCCACCCAGTCCACCCAGTCCACCCAGTCCACCTCGGCCACCCGCATCTCACTTTGCGCATTATTGACACCCGGCGCCCCCCCGGGTCTCGCCGGTACGCGCGGGCCTGTTTTCTCCAGCCGCAGCTCGAACACATGCCTTTCGGCCCGCGCGAATTTTCGGCGCGCTGGACGGGTATTCAGCACAGGAAACGCCGGTGGAAACGGGCCCGGGACAGAGCGGGCGCATGGCATTTGACTCCGGGCGGGCAAATAGACTATACTTGCCCACTGCTTACACGTGAACACCGGCGAGAACGGTGGCCATATCGCATTCCGGCGGTATGAGTTACACATGCAGAACCCTGGGTATCGCCGAGGAGAGAGTAGTGAAACGTACTTTTCAACCATCGAATATCAGGCGAAAACGGAATCATGGATTTCGCGCGCGCATGGCCACGGCAGGAGGGCGAAATGTGATCCGCCGTCGCCGGCAGAAAGGCCGGAAACGGCTCAGCGCGTAAAGTGTGAAGGTGATGAGCCTGTTGTGCCGGGCCAAAACAAGTTCCCGAGTCGGGAACGGCTCACCAGACAATCCGAATACCTCGACGTATACCGGAACGGTGAAAAACAGGTGGGCCGCGCGTTTATTTGCTACGCGGTCCGGCGGCACGGGCAGGGGCGGAAACTGGGTATCGCCGTATCGCGAAAAGTTGGCAAGGCCGTGGTCCGAAACCGTCTCAAGCGCTACGTGCGCGAGACTTACCGAACCCACCGCGCAGAACTAGCCGAAGACGCGCACATAGTGTTCGTCGCACGGCCCGCCGCGGTAGCTCTCGACTACGCCGAGTGTGAACAGGCGATACGACAGCTTCTCCGAAAGGGAGGCCTCCTGAGTGGCTAAGGTGTTGGTAGTGCTCATCCGCGGTTACCAATACGGCATTTCACCTCTGTTGTCAGCCATCCTGGGACCCAGTTGCCGGTTTACGCCCAGTTGTTCCCAATACGCCATCGAGGCGGTGGAGCGCTACGGCGTCATACGGGGCATCGGATACGCCATATGGCGTGTCGCGCGATGCCATCCCTACAGTCGCGGTGGATACGACCCAGTCCCGTGAACGCCGGGCTCATCCTGCCCAGGAGCCCCCGGGCCTGTGTGCCGGAAAGGGCACGGCGCGCCGCCAGCAACGGTTCGCCAGGGAGAACAAAGGGTGGATGACAATCAAGACAAGGGGTTGATGAAGAACCAGATGCTCGGCATCATCCTGATGACCGTGCTGATCTTCATCTGGTTGAATTACTTCACGCAACGCCCCGCCGTCGGCCCTGAACCCGGCCCGCCCGATGGCCAGACCGCGTCCGGACCCGCCGAACCGGACCGGGATGCCGGCCCCAGCGCCCCGGCTTCCGGGGCCGAAGCCGCCTCCGGCTGGCCCCAGTTGCCGCCCGTGCCCGAGTCCGTTCTGCCCGACGACGAGATCACCATCGAAAACGACCAGCTCCGCCTCGTTTTTACCCGGATCGGCGCCCGCCTGAAACGCGCCGAAGTCATTCTCGACAAAGAGGCCAACGACGTTGTTGAACTGGTTCCGCATTCCGACAAGCCCGACACCGAAGCGGTCTATCCGCTCGGTCTGTGGTTCCCCGCCCAGCAGGAGCTCGGCGATGCGCTCAACTACCGCCGGTTTGACGCCAGCATTGACCCGTCCGGCCATGCCGTGACCTTTACCCTGGCCACCCCGGCGGTCGCCGTCGCCAAGACTTTCGCACTCACCGAGACCCCGTTTGTGATCGACGCCAGCGTCCGCATCGACAACCGCGAAGGCGCCGGTCGCCGGTTCGGCCTCGACCAGACCCCCGCATACATCTTCGCATGGGCCCCTGATGTCGACTCCCCCGACAAGACCAAGGGCGTGGGCCAGACCATCGTCGTCCGCAGCGAAGACCACAACGACTATCAGGACACCCGGAAACTCAAAGCGGCCAATCCCCCCCGGACGGTGCCCAACGCCGACTGGCTCGCCGTCAGGGGCGCCTATTTTATCGTGGCGTTGAAACACCTGCCCGGCGACGTGCCCGGCGCCCAGCCCGGGAGCGCGTTCTACACGGGCGCCGCCGGCGATCTCACGGCCGGCATCGCCGTCCCCCGCATGGAGATCGCCGCCAACGCCGCCGACGCGCAGGCGTTCCGCCTCTATATCGGCCCCAGCAGGCTCGAATCCCTGGCCGCCGCGTGGCCCACGCTCGATACCGCGCCGCGGTTTTTCCTCAGCGACACCTGGTCCTTCATGGACAAGTTCGCCAAGTTGCTCCTGCGCCTGCTCAACCTCTTCTATTCCTGGATCCCGAACTACGGCATCGCCATCATCCTGCTCACCGTGCTCGTGCGTCTCGCCATGCTGCCGCTGACCGTCAAGAGCATGAAGAGCATGAAGAAAATGCAGCAGTTAGCCCCCGAAATAGAAAAACTTCGTGAAAAATACAAGGAGGATCAGCAAGAGCTCAACAAACGCATGATGGAGATGTACCGGGAACGCGGCGTCAATCCCGTGGGTGGCTGCCTGCCGCTGTTCCTCCAGATGCCCATATTCATCGCGCTCTATCGCATGCTGTGGAGCGCGTACGAACTGCGCGGCGCGCCGTTCATGCTGTGGATCACCGATCTGTCCCAGCCGGACCATCTCTTTCACCTCCCGGCTTTGACCGCGCTGCCGTTTGTGGGCCAGCATCTCGAATACTTCAACCTGCTGCCGATTCTGATGGCCATTGCCATGGTGGTCAGCCAAAAGGTGCTGCCACAACCCGGCGCCGCCGCCAACCCCCAGCAGAAAACCATGATGACCATCATGCCGGTCTTCTTCGCGGTCGTCTGCTACCGCGTCGCGTCCGGCCTGAACCTCTACATCCTGGTCAGCACCCTGCTTGGCATCGTGCAGCAGACCTTCACCCGCATGCAGAAAGACGTTGACGTGACCCCAGACAAGCTCAAGGCTCCGCGTAAGCGCCAACATTTCTACAAGGCCGCGCAGGAACGCAAGCGCCGCATCGCCAAAGAAGCCGAGGCCGCGGCGCGCAAGAGCCGCGCAACCCGTCTCATGGGCGCCGAAAAAGAACCCAAAAACGCGCCCCGAACGGACGAAAGGTAGAGGAGGAAAGTTCATTCCATGAGATCCATTGAAGTCAGCGCCCGGAAACGGGAAGACGCGATCAACAAGGCCCTCAGCGAGCTCGGCATCGAACGCCACGAAGCCCACGTCGAAATCCTCGACGAGGGCAGTCCCGGGTTCCTCGGCATCGGCGTGCGCGACGTCACCGTGCGCGTGTCCACCGATGTCCCCGGCGAAGGCGGGTTCCCCATCGAAGCCGACGGCAACCGGATCGACTTCGAACGCCGCCCCGCCCGCACGGAGCGCGGGCACGGCGCTCCCCGCGACGCCCGGCGCGGTCCCAAACGCGGCGACCGGAGAGATGGCGACCGTGACCGCGGCCCCCGTCCGCAACAGCAGGGGCGGCCCGCCGACCGGCAGAACCGCGACCGGCGCGACAAGGGCCCGCGGCGCGACCAGCGCCCCGAACGCTCCGAGCGGCCCGCGCCGCAAACAGCCCGCCAGGACCGGCCCGCGAACCGCACGGAGGCCCCCAGAAAGCCCGAGCAGCCGAAGGGCCGGCGTCCCGAACGGCAACGCGACGGCCGCCCGAGAAACGACCGGCCCCGTCAAGAACGCCCGCGCCCGGACCGGCCCCGCGAGGACCGGCCCCGTGAAGAACGCCCGCGCCAGGAGCGGCCACGGCCCGAACCCAAGGACCGGCCGCCGGACAAAGTGCTCACCGACCCGCGCAGCTGCGAAGCCGCCGCGCTCCTCAACGAGATCATCCAGAACATGGGGATCGAGTCCAGCGTGCAGCCGCTCGAAGCTGCCCAGGGAGGGCTCAAGCTCTCGGTGCAGTCTCCGGATTCCGCTTTGCTGATCGGGCGCAAGGGCCGCAACCTGACGGCCATGCAATACCTCATCAACCGCATTTTCAACCGCCAGGACGAATGGCAGCAGACCGAGCGCATCGTGGTCGACGTTGAAGGCTACCTCGACCGCCGGCGCGATACGCTGGAAGACATGGCCCTCCGCCTGGCCGAACGCGCCAAGGCGTCCGGACGCCGCGTGCGCGTCAAACCCCTCAGCCCGCAGGAACGCCGCATCATTCACCTCGCCCTCCATGACGACCCCGATGTGCGCACCTTCAGCGTGGGCGAATCCAACTTCCGCAGCGTCATTATCGCCCCGGTCACCGAAGGCGATGCCGACGATGATCAGGGCGACCGCGATGATCACGAGGAGTTCGACGCCGACACCGGCACGTTCGACGTGAACGGCGACGACATGCTGGACGACGACTCCGACAGCGACAACGATTACGGCGACCGGGCAGAGCCTGCGCGCGGCAAGGCGCCGGTGAACGAAGCCCCCGCGGCTGCGGAGACCCCGGAAGTTCCCGAAACCCGCAGCGACGACACGGACGAAGAAGACGACGAGGACGATCAGGACGAGGAGGCCGGGGCCGATGCCGGCAAACGGTTCCGGCCCCGCCGGAGAATCGGCCGCCGCGGCGCCGTGCGCAAACGCCGGCCCGCCAAGCCCCTGGCCTCCGTCGCCGCGGACGGCGAGAAAGCGGGCGCCGGGGAAACCAAAGATGACGCTCCCCGTGACGCGGACAACGCCTGAAGACACCATCGCGGCGGTGTCCACCCCGCCCGGTGAAGGCGCTATTGGTATCGTGCGACTCAGCGGCCCCGATGCACTTCGCATCGCGGCCGCTGTTTTTCATTCATCGTCGGGACTCGACATCCGCACCGCGCGCAGGCGCGTCTGTCACGGGGAAATCCGCGCTGACGACGGCGAGCCCCTCGACGAGGTGCTCCTGCACGTCATGCGCGCCCCCCACAGCTACACCCGCGAAGACGTCGTCGAGATCAACGCCCACGGCGGCGCGGGACCGCTTCAGGCCATCCTCGAGCTCGTCCTGCGGAACGGCGCGCGCCTCGCCGAGCCCGGCGAATTCACCCAGCGCGCGTTTCTCAACGGCCGCATCGATCTGGTGCAGGCCGAGGCCGTGATCGACCGGATCCGCGCACGCACCCGGGCCGGACTCCGCGCCGCCAACGCCGCCGCCTCGGGCGCCCTGTCCAAGGCCATCGCAGGCATGCGCGAACCGCTCCTGCAGGCCCTCGCACGGATCGAAGCCGCCGTGGACTTCCCCGAGGAAGACCTGCCGGAACTCGTGACCCCGGAACTCCAGACCACCTTGACCGCCATCGCCGCCCGTATGGACACGCTCCTCCAGACGTCCGACGCCGGCCGTCTCTACCGCGAGGGCGCGGCCGTGACCATCGCGGGACGGCCCAACGTCGGCAAATCCAGCCTGTTCAACGCCCTGCTGCGCGACGCCCGCGCCATCGTGACCGCCCGGCCCGGAACCACCCGCGATCTCCTCGAAGAAGTCATCACGATTCAGGGCATCCCGGTCCGCCTGAGCGACACCGCCGGGCTGCGTCATTCGGACGACGAGGTCGAGCGCATCGGCGTCGACATCGCCCGCACCGCCCTCAGCGCCGCCGATGCCGTGCTCTTTGTCGTCGAAGCGACAGACCCCATCACCCCCGAGGACGAAGCGTTGGCAGCCGACCTCCATGCCCTGGATGTTCCGGTGTTTCTCGTGGTCAACAAGACCGATCTGAACCCCGCTCCGGCCCTCGGCCGCTGGGGAGACGGCTTTGCCGCGACCTGTCTTGTGTCGGCCCAATCCGGCAACGGTCTTCACGAACTCGAGGCCGCGCTCGCGAAGCAACTGCTCGGCGGCGTCACGATGAACCCGTCCGACGTGCTCCTCAACCGCGTGCATCAGCGCGACAGCCTGCGGCGGGCCCATCAGGCCCTCACCCACCTGCTGGCCGATTTTGGTGCATCGCCCGAGTTCCTCAGCATTGATCTGCGCGATGCCCTCGCCGCGCTGGGCGAGATTACCGGGGAAACCACCGCCGAGGACGTCCTGGAGCGCATTTTCGCGTCGTTCTGCATCGGAAAATAGCGGGCACGGGGCGGAACTGGACCGTGACCGCGCCGCGGAAGCACGCCGTTGCGCGTCAATTTCAGGTTTCGAGCGCGGCGGACGTCTCAAACCGAAGGTATTCGGAAGCGTATTGAGCCTTTTCCAGGGCCCGGCGCGGCGTGCGGGCGGTCGCCAGCACATACCCGGCGGCGTCGCGCGAGGGCGCGTCCACCTGATGGCCGAGCACCGTGCCCACCTTCGCACTGACCTCGATGGCGGCCACGCCCGGCACCGCCCGAGCCTCCACAATCCCGTGAACGGAAACCACGATCCCGCTCTGCGGTTTCAACCACCACAGGGCGCCGCACGCCGTAAACCGCGGTTTCGTCTCAAAGGGGCGGCCGACGCTTGACGCCACGTCCAGTTCAAGCAGGTTGATGCCGCAGATGGCCGGAAACAGTCTTGTCGCCAGCGCGGGCGTCTCATTGATGTGCGCTATCTCGAGCAGATGCAGGGCCTCGCCCACAGCCAGGAATTCAAACACCACGACGCCCTGAAACCCGCCCGCGAGACGCATGGCCGTGCGAACCTGTTCCCGCAATCTCGTGCGCAGCGCACCCGCCACGCGCACCGGCGCGACGACGGCCCGGTCAAACAGATGGTCGCGCCCCGCAGGCACATTGCTCAGCACCGCGAGGATTGCCCAACTGCCCTCCCCGCTCTGACAGACCACCCGGTACTCCGTCCCCGCCAGGTACGGCTCCACCACCACCCGCCCATTGGATGCCGCGCGCGAAGCCCGGACAAACGCCAGCGACGCATCGTCCATATCGCGCACAATCAGGGCGCCGCGCCCGCCCGACCCGTCCACCGGCTTCACCACCGCAGGCAGGCCCAGCCGTTCCAGCGCACTCAACGCCGCCGCCAGCGTGTCCGCGACGCCGTAGCGCGGGTTCAGCTCCGTGTCCTTCGCGAGAACGGCGCGCAGCGCCTCCTTGTTGCGCAGCAGCCGGGCCGCCCGCGCCGAGAAACACGGCAAGCCCAGCGCGTGTGCGGCAGCCGCGACCAGCTCCGCATGGGCTTCGTCCGCGCTGTAGATGCCTGCCACGCCCGCCGCGCGGGCCGCTTCGGCCAGGGCGTCCGGCCCGCGGCCCGCATCGGGATGCACCATGGGCTCGAGACCGGCCTGCCGCGCCGCTGCCGCCGCGCCGGCCGTATGGGTCTCGCTGCCGACAAGAAGAACGCGTGTTTTCAAGGATGGTCTCGCTCCCCGGACGGACGCGGCAGTCTCCCCTGAGGCCATGCTGAAACCGCCATCAGAGAGACCCGCCGTAACGGATCCCCTCACCGGGCCGCGTGCAAATCGCCGAAACACGTGACCCGGCTTCATTCACCCGAAGTACGATACCGCGTCATTCCCGCGAGCTGCAACAACGTCAATCCGATCCAAGCCGGATGGTGAGCACCTGTGCCGGATGATCGCCACGTTTCGCGTGCGTTGCGCCTCAGACTCGACTCATCCGGCCCGCGGAAGATTCCCTGTGGGGGTCCGAGCAGCCACGGGCAGCGTCCTCGGGACGTTCGAGCGCCCGGCCGGTGAGGCCCGGCCCATCGCAGGGATCAGAATGCATCGTCCAGTGGGCATACACGCCGAGCGCCCAGATCGCATAGACGGTCAGCAGCGGGTAGTAGTTCGTGCAGGTCTCGATCAGGAATTTGAAGCCGGGGGACCGGCCGGTGATGGGCGCCGGGATCATCAGGGCCACAAGCAGCAGGGAGGCGTTCACGTAGCGCATCCGCCGGATAATGTAATACGCGGGCAAAAGCCCCACCGCGTACTCGCCCACCATGAGGCGCGGCGTCAGGAGCAGGTAGACCAGGCAGGCGAACACGACCAGCATCCGGTTGCGTTCCCCCGGCTCCGAACACGGATATCGTCGCACAGTCACCCACGTGATGCCGCAGACCGTCAGCGCAACTCCCGCGAACACCAGCACCGGCAGCGCGCTCGGCGCCGGTATGGCGAGCTTCGCGCTCAGTCTCGTGATCAGCGTCTTGATCAGCGGCCACGTGGCCGGAGCGCCCGCGAAATTCTCCACCGTGGCGGCCTCGACGGGAACCAGCCCCTGAATCTCGCCGATGTTTTTCAGGAACTCGGGCATCAGCTCGGGATACAGCACGTACGAGGCCCCATGAAGCAGCACGAAGACCGCGCCCCCCGCCGCGCACCACCCCCATTTCTTTCGCCCCTCCACCAGCAACAGCAGGACGAGAAAGAATCCCGGCGTATATTTGAAGATCGAGGCGCCTGCCGTAAGCACGATGAACCACCCCAGCCGGCCGCGGACGTAGGCGTACAGCCCGAGCCACAGCACCGTTTGGGCAAGAAAAGAGATGTTTCCCGCGTGAATGTCCCAGTAGATCGCGTAATTGAACCCGATCAGGCACACGAACAGGAACACGTTGTCGACGCCGCTTCCCAGAAACTTGCGCTGCCACAGCCAGAGACAGAGCACGAGCGCCGCACATTTCAGCGCCAGAAAACACCGGTACGACGTTTCATATCCGGCAAGCGCAAACGGACGCAGCAGGTTCAGCGACAGCGGCGGATAGGCATACGGCAGAACGAACCGGCCTCCGGCAAGGGCATGCGTGACT
>Ga0123335_1009293_pt1 | contig 10226 bp, 8 predicted proteins | sample BiotimSIPDNA_2_FD_89707 | JGI IMG/M metagenome (GOLD analysis project Ga0123335, IMG submission 89707) | Anaerobic biogas reactor microbial communites from Washington, USA - Biogas_R2 time_0 SIP DNA | ecosystem: Engineered > Bioreactor > Anaerobic > Unclassified | place: Washington, USA... | reverse complement strand
GAAAAGCACGGGGACGAGATAGTCGCGGATTTGTGAGGCTTTTCCGTCGGATGGATTTCGGGGCATCAATAACCGCAGACCGACAGTGCGGCGCGGAGGCACTTCCGCCCGGGAACAATATATTTAGGGGATACGGTATAACATCATGAAAAAAGCCCACAGGATAGGGTATCACAGATATTTCACCGACAAAGAGTTCGAAAAGCACATAAAATTCATAAGCCGGAACATCGACGTGATAGACGAAGTCGCGCTGTTTGTCGAGTATTCGCATTTCGGCTATTGGGAGCTTTCGGGTCAGCGGGAGCTTGCCGTGATACTTAAAAAGCGCCTTGACGCATACCGCGAAACCGGCGTGAGAAGCGTCGGGCTCAATGTCCTCGACACGGTAGGTCATCTCGAAGAAGCCTGGGATGTATTTCCCAAGCCTCCGATGCAGACGATGGTTTCAATAAACGGCGAGGTGTCGACAAGCTGTCTCTGCCCCAATACGAAGGAATTCAGGGATTACACCGAAGAGCGCTACGCGATACTTGCGGCGGCGAATCCCGACTTCATATGGGTTGACGACGATCTGCGCATAGGCAACCACGGCGTCGCCGGTCCCTGTTACTGTTCGACTTGTATCGCCGAATTCAACGCAAAGACAGAACGCGGCGAAACTTTCGAAAGCCTGACCCGAGCCGTCAAAGCCGGAGACGGCGAAATAAGCGGCGCGTGGCATAAATTCTGCTATGACTCGTACGGCGAGGTGGCGGCTCTCATAGAAAAAGCGGTGCATTCGGTTGACCCGGGAATAATCCTGGGCGAGATGACGGGGAGCACCGAGCACTGGTTCGGCCCTCTGAAAGCCGAAAAGGGCAGACCGGGCGGCGGATTTTACGAAGATTCCAACCCGTACGGGATTCTTTATAAGGCATTGGCGTGCGAAAGGCAGATTCTGAGTTATCCGCCCCATGTTACCGACATTCAGTATGAGTTTGAGAATTTCCCCTACCAGGAGCTTGGGAAATCAAAGACCGTTATGTCGCTTGAACCCTATTTCGCGGCAATGAGCGGCTGCGGCGGGGTTGCCTTCAACACCAGCGGCCACGACAATTACCGTCTGATGGAAGTTCTGCACGAGCACAAGGCGAGATACGACACGCTGACTTCGCTGACAGAGGGAAAACACGCGTGCGGAGTCAATGTCGGAACTTATGACACCGAAATAATGAAGGTCGGCATACCGTCCACATTCGATCCGCGGCATGCCTGCGTATATATAATAGATCAGCATGAAGCGGCGTCGGGTACCGACGAGCAGCTCAGGAAAATGCTGTCCAAAGGCGCGTTTGTGCGCCCGGCGGCACTGCCGGTTCTGGAAAAGCGGGGATATCTCGGACTGTGCGGCGTGAAGCCGGGAAACAGATACCACAGCGGCATACAGGAGAGGTTTACCGGCGATATTCTGAACGGGGACGACGCGGGTTATATACGCAACTGCTACATGAATTTCTTCAACCGGGACAGAAACAGCAATTTCGTGACGGTTCTTGAGCCCGCGGAAGGCGCGCGGGTCGTAAGCGAGGCGGTCACGGTGACCGATGCCGCGCCGATGGGGGCGTGCCTGACCGTATATGAAAACGCCCCGGGCGGACGGGTGGCGGTGACTACATATGATTACCCGAATTTCTATCTCTATTCGGCGAAAAGGCGCCAGCTGACGAGCATATTCGATTGGCTGAGCCGTTCCGCGCTTCCCGTTATCATCGGGCACGACTGCAAGGTTGTTCCCATGTTCCGCGAAGATGATAAGGGCAATTTCGTGTGTCTGCTTGCCAACATGAACTTTGACGCCACGGGCGAATTCGATGTTCTGCTGCGCACGAAAGCCGATGTCTGCAAAATCCTCGGCAGCGACGGGATTCCGCGCGAGGCGGAGCGGCGCAATACAGACGGCGGAACCTATGTCAGGATAAGCAATATCGAACCGTGGCAAACGGTCGTTATTTCGGGTGAAACAAGGTAAAAGGCGATATATCACATATCTGCGGAAGATACTTTTACTTAAGCAGATAAAGCCGAACCGTCAGGTGATTCTCACGGTTCGGCTTTTTATTGACTGATTATGTCGGTGTATGCTGTCTCGGTTTGTCTATATTATCCGTAAAATTGTAACTCAAATACTAAAAAATGTTGATTTGAGCAATGTGTTGTGTTATACTGTCATAAACATAACATATTGCTGTTTGCTGTTGCGGTTCGGGATTTTCAAAAACAAATGCGGTATGTATGTCAACGCGGTGCGGTCAATAAATGTGCTGACGGAATGTAATAAAATATGATTAAGGGGACGTTTATGAGATTCGGAATAATCGGATGCGGGATGATCTCTTCGGTACATGCCGGGGCGGTAAGAGCTATCGACAGCGCCGAGCTTGTCGGCGCATGCGACATGAACATCGACAGATGCCGGACATTCGCGGCGGAATACGGCATTGCCGCCTACGACAGCTATGAAGCGCTTTTAAGTGACAAAAATATAGACGCGGTGTGCATATGCACGCCCAGCGGAAGTCATGCGGCGAATGCCGTTCAGGCCGCCGAAGCCGGGAAACATATTGTCATAGAAAAGCCTATGGCGCTGACGGCGGACAGCGCGGATGAGATTATCTCCGCATGCCGGAAAAACAATGTCACCGGCACGGTTATATCCCAGCTGCGCTATTCCGCCGATATAACCAAGGTTCGGGATGCGGTAAACGACGGGAGCTTCGGAAAACTCGTGAGCTGTCACCTTGAAATGAGGTATTACCGAACGCAGGCGTATTACGACGGCAGCAGCTGGCGCGGAACCTGGGCTATGGACGGCGGCGGCGCGCTGATGAATCAGGGAATACACGGCATTGACGCCATGAGCTATATCATGGGCGGCATCGCCTCGGTGTCGGGAGTTATAAAGACCATATGCCGGAACATTGAAGTCGAAGATACGGCGGCAGCGGCGGTGTGCTTCAAAAACGGCGCCGTCGGCACGATAAACGGTTCGGTCGCCACCTATCCAGGCTATCCGCGCCGGCTTGTTATAAGCGGCTCACTCGGCAGCGTCGAGCTTACCGAGGAGATAATGACATATTCAGATCTGCCGGCGTTTACCGACCATAAGTTAAGCGACGGTTCTATCGGCAGCGGTTCATCCGATCCTACCAATACACCCATATACGGACACGTCAGGCAGCTGACCGATTTCATTCAGGCGGTGAAAAACAACACAAAGACCCGCTCCGATATCCTCGACGGCAGAGACACGGTGAAGATTATCGAAAGCATCTATAAATCCTCCCGGACGGGTATGCGGGTGGAGATATAGGATATAGAATATCAAGGCGATTTCCGACATGCATTGTCCGGACGGGAACGCCGTTTTCGCCTCATAATTGCAGCCGGTAAAGCCCGCCGAACCGTTGCGGTTCGGCGGGCTTTGTTTCGGGTCGCGGCTCACGGGTTTGCGAAGAGATAATTTCAGTTTGACGCGCGAAACTGAAATAACGGAGTATAATATTGCCGTTATTTCAATTTGTCAAGCGAAACTGAAATAACCTCCTCAAAATCCCCGTCATATTTCATTTTCAGCCGGGGAAAGGCATCACATCCCCCTCGTATGCGCCCTCGCATGCGCCGCCCTCCGAATATGGAGAATCGGGACCTTGACTTGAAGTGCCGTCCATGGTAAAATCAATATAAACACAACAATAACAAGGAGGACAGACATGAGCTACCAACAGTATATGCCCTACACGCCCGCCGACAGCCGCTACAATAAGATGCCCTACCGCAGATGCGGCAGGAGCGGGCTGAAACTGCCCGCGATCTCACTCGGACTGTGGCACAATTTCGGGGATATCACCCCCTTCGGCGTACAGCAGAAGATACTCCGCACCGCCTTCGACAGCGGCATCACCCACTTTGACCTTGCCAACAACTACGGCCCGCCGGCAGGCGAAGCGGAGCGCAACTTCGGGGAGCACATGAGACGCGACTGGCGCCCCTACCGCGACGAGCTGATAATCTCCACCAAGGCGGGCTTCGGCATGTGGAAGGGACCCTACGGCAACGACGGTTCCCGCAAATACCTAATCGCCAGCCTCGACCAGTCGCTGAAACGCATGAATCTCGAATATGTGGATATTTTCTACCACCACCGCCCCGACGACAACACGCCAATCGAAGAGACGATGGGCGCGCTGTACGACATCGTAAAGAGCGGCAAGGCGCTCTACGCCGGCATTTCCAACTACAATCCCGACCAGGCAAAACGCGCGATCAACTGCCTCAAGGACATGGGAATGCATATGCTCATCCATCAGCCCAACTACAATATGTTCAACCGCTCGATTGAACAGGGGCTTACAGAGCTTCTTTCGGAAGAAGGCGTCGGGATTATTGCCTTCGCTCCCCTCGCGGGCGGCAGGCTGACCGGCAGGTACCTGAACGGCATTCCCGAAGATTCCCGCGCCGCCCACGACCCCCGGTTCCTCCGCCCCTCCGACATCGACGAAAAGCTGCTTGCCACCGTCCGTGCGCTCAACGCCGTTGCCGAAAGGCGCGGGCAGACCCTGGCGCAGCTCGCTCTCGTGTGGGCGCTCCGCGATCCTGCGGTTACCTCGGCGCTCATCGGCGCGTCAAAGCCCGAACAGGTAGCCGAAAACGTCAGGGCGCTTGACAACATGAGCCTGAGCGAAGAGGAGCTTGGGGAAATCGACACGATACTGGCGAACAGGTAATATTTGCATACGGCTTCTGTAATCATATGTGTGGCATGTGTCATCGGCATGTGCCACACATATTTTTATATCAGTATACGATTTATTATAAATACATATAAAACCGAATCGTATCGCAATCGCCGCGTTTGCGGTATGTGATTAATATCAGACCCGGGGGCGGTTTCGGCGAGGCATATGTTTAATTAAAACGGGTGAGTTTCCGATAGCGGAATTATTTATAATTTTTCTGATTAGGTATTGACTTAATCAAAAATGTGCGCTATAATCTGATTAGACGGGAGCCTAATCAAATCACAGGAGGATTATCATGGATAAGAAGAAGGTATTGAAAGCTGTCGCTGATGAAACCCGCATGAACATTTTGAAGCTGCTTCTGCGGCACAATTATTGTGTCCGCGCGCTGGCAAATGAAATGAACCTGACAGAAGCGACTATATCACAGCATCTGAAGGTGTTGCGGGAGGCGGGCTTGCTTGTTGGAGAAAAGCGCGGATATTTCATGCACTATACCGTAGAGCGCCCGGTATTGCTCGAACTGGCGAAGGAGATAATAGCTTTGGCAGATATCAGACAGGAAACCTGCAAACCGGAAAAACGCGCCGATTGCCCTTCCAAAGACAAGCGGGATTGCCCGAAAAAAGGCAAGTGCAGCGACGAGGTCAAGGAGTTTTGTCACGGCGCGAATCACGTCAAGGGAGAATAAGATTATGGGAATGGTCAGCGTCTCAAACCTTAAAAAGACATACGGCAGCTTTACTGCTGTAAACAATATCTCTTTTGAAGTTCAAAAGGGTGAAATATTCGGTTTTTTAGGACCGAACGGAGCGGGAAAAACATCTACTATAAACATGATGACAGGACTGTCGCGGCCGACAGCCGGAGAAGTTATAATCGGCGGCACGGATGTAAGAAAGCAGACAAAAAAGGCTCAGTCCGTTATGGGTATAGTTGCTGACGAAAGCAACCTTTACAATGAAATGAACGGCTTTGACAATCTGTGTTTCTGTGCGGCTCTGTACGGTATGGAAAAAAAGGAGCGGGAAACAAAAGCCCGACGCCTTCTGGAAGAATTCAGACTGAAAGACGCCGGCAAAAGACCATATAAAGCCTATTCCAAGGGAATGAAACGCAAACTTACGATTGCCGCGGCACTGATACATTCTCCGCAAATCCTGTTTTTGGATGAGCCTACATCCGGCATTGATGTGGAGAGTTCAAGACAAATTCGGGGAATGATAAAGGAATTGAAAAAGCAGGGAACGACCGTTTTCCTCACCACCCACAATATAGATGAAGCCGAGCGCATATGCGACCGCATCGCTTTCATATCAAAAGGACAGATAGTAGCATTGGGTACTGTTCCGGAATTGATGGCGAGCGTCTCAACCGGTCACGCCGTTCGCTTTGTCACAAGTAAAAATGCCGAAGAACTCTCGACCGAGCTTCAAAACTGTTTTAAGGGAACCGAGGTTGCCGTTCAGCCCGATAATTCTTTGATTATGAAATCGGATGAACCTGTTTCTTTGTTTCCGGTTATGGATTTTTTACATAATAAAGGAATCGATGTATACGAAGCCAAAGAACTGCGCCCCTCCCTTGAAGATGTGTTCGTTAAGCTCACCGGCATAGATTCTTCCGTACTGAAAAGAGACGAGAGATGAGGAGATCAAAATGAAGAGTCTTATCGCTTTTTGGAACATTCTGAAAAAAGATATTAAAAACTACTATCTTAAACCGCCGAATATCAGCTGGGGCATAATCTTCCCGCTCTCGTGGACATTGATGCAGCTTATTCGTTCGCCGGGAGAAAACATTTTGGAATTGCTGCCCGGCCTGATGGCTATGAGCGTTTTGTTCGGTACCACATCCATGCTGGCTGTTACCATAACTTTTGAGCGCAGCGGCAGATCTTTTGATCGTCTGCTTCTGGCGCCCGTGAGCTTAAATGTCGTGGTTCTGGCGAAAATAGCGGGAACGGTTATATTCGGTATGCTGAACGCCTTTGTTCCGGTGGTTTTCGCATGCTTCTTTACCGACCTGACTAAAGTTAAATTCGGTTTGGTATTGCCGGCTGTTTTTATGATTGCTGTCAGTTCCGCGTTGATGGGGCTGTTGATTGCCGTATCTGCCAAGCAGGTGTTTGAGGCACAAACTCTCTCAAATTTCTTTCGTTTTCCGATGCTGTTTCTTTGCGGGTTGTTCGTGCCCGTTTCAAGTCTGCCGGTGTTTCTGCGTCCCGTATCCTACTTTTTGCCACTCACATATGGAGCGGATATACTTAAGGGAGCGATTATAGGGGAAAATACTCTTAATCTGACGCTGTCTTTCGGAATGCTGCTTCTTTTCTCGGCGGCGCTGTTTCTGATCAGCCGATACAATATCAGCCGCAAGTGGATTTTATAAAGGATAATATTAATCATAATACCGAAGCGAGCGGTATCGATATCATTGAAAATTCGCCATTATTCAACGAGCACGAACCCAATGAAAACCATATTAGAATTTTTCCCTTTCTCATCCCGCCGGCTATCGCGCGGCGGAGAGAAAAATAAAGCGCCGCGAAACTCAACATCTCAAAACAATCCGTATGCCACACGAAACACGCCTGCGGGTCAACACATGACCTGCGGGTTTTTCTTTTGTAACTATTCGATGAACTCTATTGACTTTTCGCGTCTAATGGTGTAGACTGCAAGCGAAGTCTAACGAAGTAGACACTGAGGGACATTATAAATGGAAATACCGAAAATTCACGAAAGCGAGTACCGCTTCTGTCTCATAATGTGGGAACATGAGCCGGTCACCACCGTCGAACTGGTGAAGCTCTGCCGGGAGCAGCTGGGCTGGAAGCGGACCACCACCTACACGGTCATCAAGCGTCTCGGGGAGCGCGGCGTGCTGAAGAACGAGAACGGCGAGATCACCTCGCTTGTATCGAAAGACGAAGCGCAGGCGTGGGAAATCGGCGAACTGGTCGAGAAAAAGTTCGAGGGTTCGCTGCCCGCCTTTATCGCCGCTTTCACCAGACACCGGGACATGTCAGACGGCGAACTCGACGAAATACAGCGCATGATAGACCGTATAAGGAAAGGGGGCATATAATATGCCCGCATGGCTTACGAATATAGCGGATATAATAGAAAATATGCCTGACTTCTCCGGCATGCTGAACATAAGCATAGCGGCGGGCTGGGTTATACTGGCTGTGATTGCCCTGCGCTTCCTCCTGAAAAAAGCTCCGAAACGGTTTCATGCCGCGCTTTGGGGGCTTGTAGCGGCGCGCCTGCTGCTCCCCTTTTCGATTGAGAGCGAATTCAGCCTTATCCCGAGCGCCGCCATCCTGCCGGATGAAGTTTTAAGGTATGAGGGCACGCGGCTTCGGGAGCCCGCCCGCCTTGACATTATCTCGAATCCCGTCTTTTCGGACGGCGTTTCGATAGAACTTGGGCAGACGGTCGACAACATTCAGGTGCATATGGCGGTTATGACGGTCGTATGGCTTGCGGGAATCGCCGCTCTGCTGCTCTACGCCGCAGCCGCATATATTCGTCTGCGCCGAAGGGTCGACACCGCCGTGCTTTATAAGGACAATATCTTCCGGAGCGAAAATGTTTCCTCCCCCTTTGTGTTCGGCATAGTCAGACCGAAAATCTACCTGCCCTTCAAAATGGCGGAACAGGATATCGGACACGTTGTCGCCCACGAAAAGGCGCATATCCGCAGATATGATCACCTGTGGAAGCCTCTCGGTTTCCTCCTGCTGACTCTCCACTGGTTCAATCCCCTGATGTGGCTTGCCTATATACTGTTCTGCCGCGACATCGAGCTTGCCTGCGATGAAAAGGTCATCGGCGAACTCGACAGCGGGCAGAGAGCCGATTACGCGCAGACCCTTGCAGCCTGCAGCACCGGCAAGCGTGCCGGCAAGCGGGAGGCTGCCGCCTGTCCATTCGGTGAGATCGGGGTAAAAACGCGGATCAGGTCGGTGATGAATTACAAAAAACCCGCGGTCCGGATCATAGTATTATCGGTCATCGTCTGCATAGCCGCGGCGGTGTGCTTCCTGTCCGACCCGATAAAGGGCGGCGACATGGAGGACTGCTACTATCTCATAATCGGACAGAACGGCGTTCTCGAGATCGGAGTGTCAACACCGCAAACAAGCGGCGGCTGCAGAAACGCGGACAATTCCACTTTCGAAAAGGGCGAAAAAGTGTGGCTCGGTCATCTGAAAGGCGATACGGATCTGCGGGGCGCAGCAATCACCGCATTTAATAAGAACGGAGATGTTGTATATTCTCTCCGCATTCCCGAAAATGCGACGGACGATGAAATCGCCGAGCTTCTCAACGGCGGGAGCTGGCTGCATTCCCCCGACAAGGCGGCGAGGGTGAGCGATTGAATTTATGATAACGGAGCTGTATCAAAACTCGAACTTTGATACAGCTCTGTTTATTGAGGTCGATCCACAGAGGCGGTTACTCCCTCTGCGGTGGAGTGCATTCCCTCCGTCACGGTTTACTCCCTCCGTCACGGCTGTCGCCGTGCCACCTCCCTCGGAGAGGGAGGCTTTTAGTGGTGAGGGAGCGGGCTTCGCGGGCTTGCGCATTCTTAGGCTTTCATTCCGCAGGCTCCCTCTCCGAGGGAGCTGTCAGCGTCAGCTGACTGAGGGAGTTATCATCTCCGTCACTGGCTTACTCCCTCCGTCACGGCTGTCGCCGTGCCACCTCCCTCGGAGAGGGAGGCTTTTTGCGGTGAGGGAGCGGGATTCGCGGGCTTGCGCGTTCTTAGGCTTTCATTCCGTAGGTTCCCTCTCCGAGGGAGGCTTTTTCGGCGCGCTCCTGTGAGCGCACGTTCCAAGCCTCTCCGAAGGAGGCGGCGGCGGGTACCGGTGGAGATGCCGAGTGAAGACAAACTTGCCGAAAATGCCGTTGACCGGGGAAGGCATACATGCTAAAATAACATTGTACGGCAACGCGAACGGACGATTGCGTTAATTACATCATTTACATCATTCAAACGAAAGGTGATTATAAAATGAGCATCAAACGAACCGTAACCGGGCGGGAGATTTTCGTAAATCATCAGGCGAACCGCCGCAGCGGACACATGGGTCACGCTCTGCTTGACTGCGGAGAGGGGAAGATAATCGACTTTTACTCAAATTGCGACGGCGAGCGGGTGGCAGGCCACAGCGGCTACGGCTGGATGGAATACAAGGTCAGCCGCGACTACGGCAGGACCTTCGGCGAGGCGAAAGTCCTCGAGTGCTCCCGCAAAGTCTACGACGAGGGAATACACACCGCACTTTGCGAGAAGGCGGTAAAGGCGCCCAACGGCGACATTCTGCTGTTCTTCCAGATTACCGACGCCTCAAAGCCGATTTCCTGCGAGCCCTGGTCCTCCCCCGGCATGGCAGTCAGCAGGGACAACGGCGAGACCTTCTCGGACGTCATG
>Ga0123335_1009291_pt1 | contig 10228 bp, 6 predicted proteins | sample BiotimSIPDNA_2_FD_89707 | JGI IMG/M metagenome (GOLD analysis project Ga0123335, IMG submission 89707) | Anaerobic biogas reactor microbial communites from Washington, USA - Biogas_R2 time_0 SIP DNA | ecosystem: Engineered > Bioreactor > Anaerobic > Unclassified | place: Washington, USA... | reverse complement strand
CCGTAGTAAGCCAATGGCATAACAGCGCTGTGACCATACCGCCAGAAGCGGCGTTGTCCCGCATCTCCTCCTGGGTGGCATAGCCCATACGGCAAGTGATATGCTCGCCCAGATAGGCGTCGGAATGATTGAGATCCCGCATACCTTTGGGCAGTGGCTTCGCAAGGGCTCTGTCGATTTCAGCCCGGATGAAGCGGACATTATCCAGGCTGCTATTGATGACCGTATCATAATGTGCTGTGATTGAGCCACGAATCTTCGGCTCGCTCTCCACAAAGCTGTTGAAGCTTTTCTTCAATGATTCCAGGTCCAGTTGTGAAAAGTCAATGGCATACTGGCCCAGCCCGAACATATCCAGAACTTCCTGATATTTGTGGCTCCAACCCACCAGAAGCACGGGCACCTGGCGCTCCAGCGAACCGACCATCGCATGGAAGCGAGATGCCACCAAATAGCGACATTTTCCAATATATCCGCGGATTTCTTCTGCATCCATTTCGGCGCGGTTCCAACGGACGTTGGTCTGGTCCGCGATCAAGCTGTAGATTTCATCCCCCACAGGCAGATCGTTGTTACGAAGCTTTTGGCTATTCATCCGCGCGGCGTTCGCCAGCAAAAACACGTGGTACCCTTTCTGTGTCAGCCAGTTGGTGAAGTCGGCCATGATTTGGGGATAGCAGATCCCCATCCTGGTGCATTTCTCCTGAACGACGCTGCTGATGGAAAGGCCGACAACGCGATCGTTCCAAAACGCTATGTCCTTCTGGCAGGCCTCCTCCACCTTGTGATCGTGGGCTGGGCTGTCTGGCATCGTAAAGGCGCCATCCGCGCAAAGGTGAACATTCCTGGTAATTCCAATGGACGCCAGATTCTCCCGGGTCTGTTCACCGCGGGCGCAAATCAGCTTCAGCCTGGGCAAAACCCACTTGGCCAGAAAACGGTTCCAGAAGGAATGAAAGGGGCCCATCGCCTGGGCATATTTTACAACCGGGACGCCCATGAGCAACGGAACGGCCATGCAGATAAAAGCATAGGTATTCATGAGAAAGCCCCGGCTGTCGACAAAGGAAATTCCGGCTTCATCAATCACCAGATCGGTGCGGCTATAGGTCTTCAGAATCTTTTGCTTGCACAAGAGATTACGGATGGGGGGACACCAGCGAAAGACCCGATAGAGGATTGCCAGGGGGAAGGCGACTGCCATCAGCATCTCCGGCTTGCAACTCACCACATTAATGAAATCAAAAGGCAGCTGGCACCGGTCCTCCGAAGGATAAACAGACATCAGGTTAACACTCAGGCGATGGCCATAGATTTCCCTGAGCTGGCTGATGGAGCTCTGCAGCATAGCAGCTGCACCCTTGTTGCCACTATAGCTTGCTGCTGTTGTCGCAATCACCACATCTCTCATACCTGGTGATCCCCTTTATCAATGCAGTCCTGCTCATAGTCGATTTTACGGACACGGTATTGGATATCTTCCAGAATCTTCCGGTTTGCTGCGGTGATATCCGCCAGCAAACCGACCACCCATGTGAGTACACCCATGAGAATGAGAATGCTTGTGAGAATGAGGGACTGAATATGACCGGCTCCCAGGCCCTGCACATAAAACACCACAAAACGGACGCCCAAAACAAGACCCAGAGCCATCAGCACACCGCCCACTGCGCCGAAGAATTTCAGTGGATTGTACATCATGAAAGAGCGGAGAATGGTGGCCATGGAGCGCTTCACATAACCGGATATGCTGCTGATCAGGCGGGACTTTCTCAACTCCGGGTTGGTGCGGATGGGAACCGACAGGATGGCCATCCTTCGATTACCGGCTTGTACGATTGTTTCCAGAGTATACGTGTAATTGTTGATGACGTTGATGCCCATAGCCGCTTCGCGCGAATAAGCCCGAAAGCCGCTGGGCGCGTCCGCCACACTGGTTTTGGACGCCTTGCGGACGATATAGCTGCCAAAGCGCTGGAGCTTCTTCTTCACTGGAGAAAAATGCTCGGTTTCATCAATGGGGCGTTCGCCAATCACGATGTCTGCTTTCCCCTCCAGAATCGGCCGGACCAGTTTCTCAATGTCCTCTCCACAATACTGATTATCGGCATCCGTATTCACAATGATGTCCGCACCGTTGCGCAGGCAAGCATCAAGACCGGCCATGAAACCCATGGCAAGCCCTTTGTTGCGTTTAAAACTGACAATATGGTGAACGCCCCATTCCCTGGCCACACGAACTGTGTCATCCCGGCTGCCATCATTGATAATCAGGTACTCGATCTGATCAATACCCTCAAGCCGCTTTGGCAAGTCATTTAAGGCAATCTCCAGCGTCTCCGCTTCGTTATAACAAGGAATCTGGATTATCAGCTTCATGATGTACTCGCTCCTTTTGTGTGTTAACAGGACTTTATGGTTTCTCCGTGGTCAGCGCATATCCAGCTGCTTGCACTTTGTCCCTCATCGCTTCGCCGTGAACCAGCACCACCATATCGCGGCTGGTTTCATCATACTTCTCATCGGCAAAAAAGTAGATCCGGTTTGTTTCCTGAATGGAGATTATTGCCGATGGATGGCAGATCACCAGCGTGTCTTTCCAGTCGCTGGGTTGCTGTAGAGACACAGGGTGATCCTTCAAAAGGAACTGATAGGTCCGTGCAAGACTGTCCACCGAAGGATCCAGGGTAACGATGGGTGCTTCTTGCAGGGTTTCGGCAATTTGATGGATTTGCCGGGCCGACTGTTCGGAGGTTTTTCTTTGGAAGGCATCCTCCTTCACCCGGTGGGTGACGAAGCTCAGGCCAAAGAAGATCAGAGATATTGCCAGAACCACACCGACAGTTGTTCTGGGATACTTCCGTCCCCGCTTAATAGCCGTAAGCAGAAGGAGAATTCCTGTGAACAGGACAAGGAGAATTGAACCCTTATTGAGCCAGAAGAACGAGTATTTGGGCTGTTGATTCGTAAACATACTAAAGGAGAGTAGTCCCAGATAATTGCGAGCGGACCCACCCAGTTCAGGCCGCATAAGATAGCTAAAAGATAAGATCAGAAGCGGAATCATGATCATAACAGCGGCTAACAGCCTGGGACATATCTTGTGATGGGGGGCGGTCAGGCGGGATAAACTAACCATCATCAACGGGCCAAATGCCGCTATGATATAACGCTCATAGACAAAAAAATGTTCAGCCCAGTTATTTCGGGGCGCTTGTACAAACAGAAAGGCAATCCCCATAGCAAAGCACCCCAAGAGCAATAACACAGCCAGCAGTGAAAGAGCTTCATTCTTGGGATCTGCACCCTTGCGACGCATCAGTTTGATGGTGTCTTCTACAGCCAAAGCACCACCCAGCAGACCAAATCCCATCGTCCCCCCCAGGAAGACTGCCGTCCAGCCTACCAGCATACGGATCAGAATTTTGATTCCATCCGTTGTAAAAATCAAGTTCAAATCAACCAGAGAGCTTGTATCCAGGGAAGCCCGGCGCTCTCCGCTGCTCCAAAGCCGGCTTCTAAACCATGCTGAAATTTGCCAGTCCGCCAGCAAAAGCACGACCAGGGCAAAAAAGAAAACCCCGTAATGAACAGCTCTTTCTTTGCGGGCCAGCCGGATCAGCAGCACGGTCAACACCACAGCCACGATAAATACGACTCCCCTGGTGTGGGAGGCATAGGCATAGCAGCAGGCTGCAGCTGTCAGTATGCTAAAGGCCGCCTGGCGCTTTGGGTTGTTCCGGCTTTCATAAGCGTTGATGAATGCATATATTGTCAGCCATGCCAACGTAATCAGCAGATAATCGGCACGTTCAAAGGAACTGTACATACCTACTCCCGGCAGCAAAACGCTTGCCAGGGATATCAACATAGCCAGGACAGGATCCTGCACCTGCCGACGGCAAAGGGAATAGGCCATAACAGGGCTTGCGGCAATCACAGCGGCATTCATAATCAACATCAACTTGTAGCGCAGATACGGATCGACAATGTACATGAAAGGCAGGTTCACAAACGCCTGGCCATACCGGTAATAGTAGTTTCCCGTGCTACGGATATAGTCCGACCAGTTGTTGCCACTCAACAAGGCCGCGTTGGCCATGGTAACACTTTCATCTATGATGTATGGGACATTCATGGTCTGGTAGGTAATGGACAAAATAATCCATGTAAAGAAATACAAGAACAACTTTCTATAACGTTCAGCGTTGGTCTTGCATGGCAGCTCCATCACAGCTTGCTCCTCCGACATCCAGCAGCATTTCCATAGAAAGACAAAGCAAGCATCATCAGATTGTTCCCCCTCCCCCGACACCATGAAAGGCAACGAGTTATGGGACAACATCCCGCCTCCTTTGTACAATCCATTTGTTCATATTATCACATTGGATAAAAAGCGTCAATTGTGCGAAAGGTACCCGCTCCACTGGCCTAGATCAGAGCAGGGATAATGTGCGTTCATTCCATTTTGCATTGAGCTTACGGTTTATCCGTTAGCAGCTCATATCCATATGCTTCCAACTTGGCTTTCATCGCTTCGCCGTGAACCAGCACCACCATATCGGAGTTGGTTTCATCATACTTCTCATTGGCAAAAAAGTAGACCCGGTTTGTTTCCTGAATGGAGACGATTGCCGATGGATGGCAGATCACCAGCGTGTCTTTCCAGTCGCTGGGTTGCTGCTTCGATACAGTATGGTCCTTCAGCAGAAACTGATAGGTTTGAGTAAAACTGGAAATGGAAGGATGTATGGCCACAATGGGCTCATCTTGCAGGGTTTCGGCAATCTGATGAATTTGCGATGCCGAATACTCAGTGGTTTTTCTTTTTGCGGCATCTACCTCGAGCCTGTGGGTTGCAAAGCTTAAGCCAAAAAAGACAAGAGAAATCGCCAGAATCACGCTGACGATTGATCTGGAGTGCTTTTTCCCCCACCCAATGGCCGCGAGCAAAAGGAGGATTCCTATGAACATGTCCAGGAATACTGCGCCTTTATAAAGCCAGAAGAACGTATACATGGGCAGTTTTTCTGTAAACCTGCTAAAGGGAAGCAATCCCAGATAATTGTCAACGGATCCGGCCAATTCAGGCCGCATGAGATAACTGAACGCCCCAATGAGCAACGCGGTGATCACCAAAACCAGCCAGAATTGTTTGGTGGATATTCTTCGTTTGGAGTCCGTCAGGCGGGAAAGGCTTACCAGCAGTATCGGGCCAAATGCTGCCACAAGATAGCGTTCATAAATGAAAAAGTCTTCACGCCCTGGATTTTCCGGTACATGAGTAAACAGAAAAGCAATGCCCATGGCATAACTGCCCAGCAACAGCAGCAGGGTAAGGAGAGAGAACGCATCCCTTTGGGGATCCTCACTCTTGCTTCGCATCAGACTGATGGAATCACCCACAGTCAGCGTACCGCCCAGCAGGCCAAAGCCCATCGTGCCCCCCACAAACGCGGTGGTCCATCCTGCCAGCATACGGATCAGGATTTTGATTCCATCCCCGGTGAAGACAAGCTTCAAATCCTCCAGAGATACTGTATCCAGGGAAGCCCGGCGCTCTCCGCCACTCCAAAGCCGGCTTTTAAAACATGCTGAGATTTGCCGGTCCACCAACAAAAGTACGATCAGGGAAAGAATAAAGCTCCAGTAATGAACCGCTCTTTCTTTGCGTGTGAACTGGATCAGCAGCACAGTGAACACCACTGCCACGATATATACAATTCCTCTGGTGTGGGAGGCATAGGCACAGCAGCAGGCTGCAGCGGTCAATAAACTGAAGGCTGCCTGACGCTTTGGGTGGTTCCGGCTTTCATATGCTTTTGTGAACGCATATATTGTCAGCCAGGCCAGTGTAATCAGCAGATAATCGGCACGTTCAAAGGAGCTGTACAAACCTACTCCTGGCAGAAAAACGCTTGCAAGGGATATCAGCATGGCCAGAACAGGATCCTGCACCCGCCGACGGCAAAGGGAATAGGCCATAACAGGACATGTGGCAACCACAGCGGCATTTAAGACCAGCATCAACTTGTAACGCAAATACGGGTCGGCAATATACATGAAAGGAAGGTTTAAAATGGCCTGACCATACCGATAATAATTGTTTGCCATACTGCGGATAAATTCCGACCAGTTTCTTCCGCTCAACAGAGCGGCATTTGCCATGGTAACGGTTTCATCAATGATACAGGGTACGTTGAGGAAGCAATAAGCGAGGGACAGTATCACCCATGTGAAGAAATACAAAAACAGCATTCTACACTGTTCCGTGTTGACCTTGCGGCTTGGACTCGTCATTGTATATCCTCCCATGTTTTCTGGAATACGCGGAAACCACCCGCAGTGTCAAGCGGGGCAACGTAAAACAGGCGGCATCGGGTTGCCGCCCTATACTGGCAAGAGGTCAACGGGCCATGTGACAAACCTCCGCCTCCAAAATACAGTTTATTAAAATATTGTAACATAGTCAACAAAAAGCGTCAATTATACCAAAAGGCTGAAACCTTGGACAACCATCCAAGAGCCATCCAAAAACCATCCAAAAACCATCTAAAAACCATCTGAAAACCATCCAAAGGGCTGAAACATACGCCGTATAAAATGCTTGACACCCCTCCCCCCCGGTGATATACTGGCTAAAATTTTGGAGGAACAGGGGGGACGGAGGTCATGGCAGCAAGAATCATCTTTGCTCACAAGTGCAATCACAAGTTTGATAGCTTTGCCATCCATCAGGCTTTTGTCCCTTTGATCCTGAAGCGATAAAAATTCAATTTTCATCGGGTTCAAAGCGGATGAAAGCAATCACAGCTTCCATCTGCTTTTTGCATATATCCGTACTTCAGGAGGGATCAGGATGGATGTAGCCGAAACGGTCAGAAGTTATTACGATGCCAGCGTGGAGACAGAATGGGAACGGATTGACAATCGGCCGGAGTTTCTCATCACCTGCCGTTACATCACGCGCTATGTGAAGCCCGGGGACCGCGTTTTGGACATCGGGGGAGGCCCGGGGCGCTATTCCCTATGGCTGGCTGGGATGGGCTGCGACGTTACGCTGCTGGACCTCTCTCCAGAAAATGTCCGATTTGCCAAGAACAAGGCCAAAGAGGCAGGGCTCTCTATCCAAGCAGTCCAGGGTGATGCCCGGCGAGCAGATCAAGTTGTGGAGGGTCCCTTTGACCATGTGTTGCTTATGGGGCCGCTGTACCACCTGTTGGAAGAATGTGACCGGGTCCAGGCAGTGGAAGCAAGCCTGCGCCTGCTACAACCGGGGGGAACGCACTTTGCATCCTTCATCAGCTTGTTCGCGGGGATGGTTTATGCCATGAAATTTGCACCGGAGATCCTCCTGGATGAAAATGAAGCAGCGTTTTGCGAAACCGTGGTGAGGGATAAGAGTTTTGGTGGCATGGCCTTTACCCAGGCCTTTTTCATCAGCCAAAAGGAGGTGTTGCCCTTCATGGCACGCTTTCCCATACAGAAACTGCACCTCTTTGGCCAGGAGGGCATCCTGTCTCCCTGTGAGAGCAACATCATGTGCCAATCCGCAGAAGTTGTGAACGCCTGGCTGGACATGGCAGAAAAGCTGGCCGAGCGGGAAGACCTGCTCAGCTGGGCGGAGCATCTGATGTATGTGGGACGAAAGCTATGAAAGGCAACGCCCTTTTTGAGTTACAAAATACTGCCAAGGCGCAATCCCTCAGTACTCCACTGGAGTCACAAAATCGTACCCCAGCGCTTCCTGATAGCCCCGGCGCATGATTCTTTCCAGCACATCCAGCCTCACATCCGACAGCTTCTTGATGTACAGGCAGCTCTTACCATGGGTGAACGTCCCGAGTTCCTTCAGTTCCTCGTACTGGGCCACGTCCAGGGAAGGGTATATCGTCAGGGATTGCTTGCGGCTGGCAAAACCAAGGGTGGGCATGAACCCCTGGGTGCCGGTGGGGTAGCGGTAATGGAGCTTTCCAAAACCCAGTATGGAGCCCCATACAGCAGGCTTCTCACCTGTGATCCGCTGGCCCATGTTAAACAGGGTATGCATGTCCTCCAGCCGTTTGGGGTCCAGGCTGTCAAAATAGGCTTTGATGTCAAAGCTTGTAATGTCCATGGGTGCCTCCTTATTCTACCTTCTGGATATCCCCTGTGAACGGAATCATTACCGTCCGCCAGCCCATCAAAAACCCCGAAGGCTTGATTGGTCAAGCCTTCGGGGTTTTTCATCATTCCCATTCAATGCTGGCAGGGGGCTTCGTGGTCACGTCATACAGCACCCGGTTTACACCGGACACCTCACCCACCATCCGCCCGGCGATCTTCCCCAATAGTTCGTATGGCAACTGCGCCACATCCGCCGTCATAAAATCATCTGTAAGCACGGCGCGTATCGCAACCGCGTACGCATACGTCCGCTCGTCTCCCATCACGCCCACGCTGCGCGCATTGGTGAGCACGGTAAAATACTGAGAAATTTTTCCTGCCAGTCCGGCAGCAGCAATTTCTTCCCTCAAAATCGCGTCGGTCTCCCGTACGATCTCCACCTTCTCCCGGGTGAGCTCACCCAAAGTCCGTATGGCAAGCCCCGGCCCGGGGAAGGGCTGGCGCATTACCAGCGTCTGGGGAAGGCCCAGAGTCAAGCCTAGCTTGCGCACCTCGTCCTTAAACAACATGGAAAGCGGCTCCACCAGACTGGTAAAACCCAGTTCCGCAGGAAGGCCCCCCACATTGTGATGACTCTTGATCACCGCACTGCCCTTCACCGCGCCGCTTTCAATCACATCGGGGTAAATGGTACCCTGGGCAAAGTGGTCCAGCTTGCCCAGCTTTGCCGCTTCTTCCTTGAATACTTCCACAAAATCCCGGCCGATGATCTTGCGTTTGGCCTCCGGATCCACAACGCCCTTCAAATCCGAAAAAAACCGATCGGACGCGTCCACATTGACCAGCCTTACGGGGAAGGTGTTGCTGAATACCTCCACCACCTGGTCCCCCTCACCTTTGCGCATGAAGCCATGATCCACAAACACACAGGTGAGCCTGTCCCCAATCGCCCGATAAATAAGAGCCGCGGCCACCGCACTGTCCACACCGCCACTGAGGCCCAGTAGCACGGTGCCCTTCTCCCCCACCTGCTCCTTAATCTGCCGGATGGCCATGTCGGCGTACGCCTCCATGTTCCAATCCGCTGTCAGAGTGCAAACTTCCTTGAGAAAATTTTCCAGCAGCACCCTTCCCTCCCGGGTGTGGGTCACCTCCGGATGGAACTGAACACCATACAGCCCGCGGCTCTCGTCCTCCATGGCAGCAACCGGACATGCCTGGGTGCTGGCAATGGCCGAAAAGCCTTCCGGCAACTCCCTCACCTGCCATGTATGGCTCATCCAGCAGGGGCTTACCGCGTCCATCCCTTTGAGCAGACCCTTCTCCCGCTGCAGCATGCTTACAGGAATAGGCCCATACTCCCGCTGGGGAGCCCTGGCCACCAGACCTCCCAGCACATGAGCCATCAACTGCATCCCGTAGCAGATACCCAGCACAGGGATTCCCAGTTCAAAAATCTGACGCCCGCACAGCGGTGCATCCTCGTCCAACACCCCCGCCGGGCCCCCGGATAAAATCAGCCCCTTGGGCTCATGGGCCAGTACATCCTCAACGCTGGCCGTATAAGGCAAAACGACCGAGTACACACCCGCTTCCCGCACCCTACGCGCAATCAGCTGGGTATACTGGCCGCCAAAATCAAGGATCACAACTCCCTGTGGATTACTCATGTGGTAAAGCCCCTTTCTGCCAGAAGCTCTGCCTCTGGATCGCGCCAAAGTAATGGATCCCTTTGAAAAATCGCTCATGGACCGCAGTCCATATAGTCAATTGAATCCCAACGGCAAATTATCCTTCCGTTTCCCCTACCCCTCTCTCCGCCATACTCATCAGAATCCTTTTCTCATTTGGAACCTGTCCCTCTGCAACAGCCCGCCACAGATCATTGAGTACCCTGCCTATACAGGGAGGGGGCAATCCTTTATTCTGTACCAAAGGGCTTACGTCCTCCCCATGAAGAGCAAGATTCCGCAGAGAAGTGGGTACATTCCGGGATTTCAGATCCTCCCAAAGCGCTGTGACCTTTGCACATGCCTCTGTAATGCCAAGGGCTTGCAGAGATGAGGCACAGAACTCCAGCGCCAGCAGCCCCGCTTGAGCCCCTTCAAAGGGAGTCAATGCT
>Ga0123335_1009289_pt1 | contig 10230 bp, 6 predicted proteins | sample BiotimSIPDNA_2_FD_89707 | JGI IMG/M metagenome (GOLD analysis project Ga0123335, IMG submission 89707) | Anaerobic biogas reactor microbial communites from Washington, USA - Biogas_R2 time_0 SIP DNA | ecosystem: Engineered > Bioreactor > Anaerobic > Unclassified | place: Washington, USA... | reverse complement strand
TTTCGTTCATTATCTTATTCTCTGACAGCAGTTGTCAGCGTCCCGGCGGAAAAAAGTTTCTACTTTTTCTTTGCCCGTGAAAGCCAGACATTCCTGAACTGTATCTCTTTGCCTTCGCTCTGGAGGCAGATATGCCCCTCGCTTACGTTCACACCTGTGCCTTTATTCTGAAGTACACCATTCACATAGACCTCAATTGTATTTCCGTTACACGCAACCTCCATTATGTTCCATTCTCCTGCAGGTTTTTCAGAAGATTGAGCTTTCTTTTTTACCACTATTGATGACTTATCGGTTCTTTCATTCATGTCAGTGCCGTTCATGCAGATAAAATCTCCCGCATTTCCGGCAGCAAGCTGGCATTCAATGCATTTAATCCAGATGTTATCAGGGGTCTGGGCATGGACAAAGACACCGCTGTTGGTGGGCTCAACCGGCCATCGCCATTCAACATGCAGTCTGTAGTCGGAAAAGCTGTCAGTAGTTCTCATGTATCCGAAAGGATCTCCCTTGATACTTATAACACCTTCTTTAACCGTGAATACTGAAGCGGGATCAACAGATGGGTCCTTAAGGAAGAAAATCCAGCCGGCAAGATCTTTGCCGTTGAAAAGTTTTATTACTTCGGTTTTCCCGCCTTTTTTGCTTTTTTTGTTTTTCTGGCCTGCGTGAGCGTTTGCATCACAGGTGAACAACAGGGCGAGGATCAACACACCGGTGTAAAAATGATTCAGGATAGTTTTCATAGTATGTGGTATTAGTATTTGTTTAATCAACAACGCGTTAAAGGAGCTTGCTGGCGAGTTCGGCGAGAAAACTTCTTTCTCCCTTCACCAGATTCACATGTGCGAAGACATCCTGATATTTCATTTTGTCGGAAAGATAGCTCAGCCCGTTTGATCCTGCATCAAGATATGGAGAATCTATCTGTTCAATATCGCCTGTGAATACCATTTTAGTTCCCTCTCCGGCTCTGGTAATTATGGTTTTTATTTCATGGGGAGTCAGGTTCTGAGCCTCGTCAACGATAAAGAATATGCTTGAAAGGCTTCGCCCTCTGATGTAGGCAAGTGGGGTAATTACCAGCTTCTCTTCTTTCATCATATCATTAATCCTGAGAAATTCCGGGCTTTGATGGCTGAATTTATGCTTTATGACAGTAAGGTTGTCATAAAGAGGCTGCATATAAGGATCCATTTTTTCCTTAATATCGCCGGGAAGGAATCCCAGATCACGGTTTGCCAGTGGAACTATTGGCCTGGCAAGGAATATCTGCTTGTATTTCTTGTGCTGCTGCAGAGCTGCTGCAAGTGCCAGGAGGGTTTTGCCCGTACCGGCTTTCCCGGTAAGCGAAACCAGCTGGATCTCAGGATTTGTCAGTGCATCAATTGCAAATGTCTGTTCGGCATTCCTTGGATCAATTCCGTAAGTTGTTTGCTTGATGACCCTGTTCAGCATTTTGCTAACCGGGCTGTAATGTGCCAGTGCACTTGAACCATTGTTTTTGAGGATAAAGAAATGATGTCCCTTGAGGTCTTCGTCGAGTTTCAGTTCTGATGCGTCGACTCCGTCAGGCGATTCGTAAAGCTTGCTTATCACTGCCTGATCAACTCCTTCCAAAATCTGAATGCCCTTGTAAAGGTCGTCAATATTTGCAACCTTGTCGTTCTTGTAGTCCTGAGCCATTATGCCAAGAGACTTGGCTTTCATCCTGAGGTTTATGTCCTTTGTTATCAGGACTACTGCTTTGTCCTTGTTGGTGTTGCAAACATAATCGGCGATCGCCAGTATCCTGTGATCGGGAGTTCTTTCCGGAAATGACTGATTGACCTTATCAGAAAATTCCCTTCCAGTTTCAATGTGCAGATTGCCAAGATTATCACCCAGCGGAATATTGGCTGTAAGCAGCATATCACCAGATAATTTGTCAAGCTCACGTGTGAATTCCCTCGCGTGAAAATGTATTATATCATTTCCTCTTTTGAATTTGTCAAGTTCTTCAAGAACAACAATCGGAATTATCACATCATTCTCTTCAAAGTTGTAGATGCATTTATAATCGTGCAGAGGTACGTTCGTGTCCAGTATAAATAGTTTTTTGTTCTTTTTCTTTGTCATTATCAAGTATTTTAAAATCAATTAACTGCGCGGCCAGTTAATTTCCGGTTGAAGCCCATCAAAGGTACTAATATTAACCAATATCATTGTTGGTGTGTTGAAAGTATGTTAATTTGTAATCAGGTAAACCGTTAAAAACCTCAAAGATTGAGCAACCCAATGATGTTCCGGGGTCGTAACAAAGGAAATTGCCTGAAACATTCTATCCGCTTTGAGGGAGACGGAAAGCTTACAAAAATAATGGAGGTTCAATGTCAGCCGACAGGAAGAAAGAGAACCGGTTAATTTATAATCGTGTAATAATACTATTTTAGTGTGAAAAGATCAGGAGCAATGGGTTATGACGAAACAGTTGAATTTCTTTTCAGTCAGTTGCCTGCCTATCATCGGATTGGGAAAGCTGCATATAAGAATGACCTGGAAACCACTCTGGCACTTGACCGGCTTGATAAACATCCACACAGGAAATACAAGACAATACATATAGCGGGCACGAACGGGAAGGGATCAATTTCCCATCTGATAGCTTCGGTGCTTATGGAAACGGGTCTCAAGACCGGTCTTTATACTTCGCCACACCTGAGGGATTTCAGAGAGAGGATAAAGGTCAATGGAAAGATGATACCGAAGAATGCTGTTGTTAAGTATATCAGGGAACATTCAGTGGCCATCGATACTCTTAAACCTTCTTTTTTCGAGATGACAGCTGCCATGGCATTTAGTTATTTTGCTGATGCTGAAGTGGATGTTGCAGTTATTGAGACAGGGTTGGGAGGCCGGCTCGATTCAACCAATATTATCAGGCCTGTGTTATCGGTTATAACGAATATTGGCCATGATCACATGGACCTGCTGGGAGGCACTCTTGAGAAGGTTGCTGCAGAAAAGGCCGGTATAATAAAGAGAAAGACTCCGGTTGTAATCAGTGAAACACAGGAAGAAACACAGAGGATATTCCTTGAGAAAGCCATGGAGACCGGCTCGGAAATAAACTTTGCCGATAGCAGATTTTTATGTGTGCCTGAAGAATACAACACCCATGAAAATTCAAGATGTTTCTTAATATCAGAACTGTCCTCGGGAAAATCGGTCAGGGTAAAACTGCCTCTTGCAGGAGATTACCAGGCGAAAAATCTTCAGGCATTATTCCAGATATTCAGGTCATTGCCCGGATTCAAAGTCTCCGAAGCCGATATTGTAAGGGGAGCAGGCAGGGTCGTTAAAAACACCGGGCTCAAGGGCCGTTGGCAGATTCTCGGCAGGAATCCCCTTACTATTTGCGATACGGGCCATAACCGGGAAGGCCTTGAGTACGTTCTCAGGCAGCTTGGCAATGTGCCCAAAAAAAAGCTTTATATGATTCTCGGTTTTGTTACCGATAAGGATGTATCTTCTCTTCTTTCACTCATGCCCGGGGATGCTGAATATTATTTCACCAGGGCATCAGTACCAAGAGCCCTTGACGAAAATTTACTCCTCAGGAAAGCTGTTGCAGCCGGGCTCCGGGGAAGAAGTTACCCGGATGTCAGATCCGCGCTCAAGGCGGCGAAGGGGCTTGCCGGAAGATCTGACCTTATTTTTATAGGAGGAAGTACTTTTGTAGTTGCTGAAGTAGTATAATTTTAGAATGACATTAATATATATTATGAGAAAGACACGATCAATATTGTTTCTTGTTGCCCTCCTTTTTGTGCTCCCCTTATCGGGCCAGCAGGAGAGGAAACTGGTTATCCTGCATACGAATGATCTTCATTCGCGCCTGACAGGCTTTGCACCTGAATCATCGTACTCCCCTCTTGTTACAGGAGATGACAACACTATGGGAGGTTTCAGCAGGTTGTCAACTGTGTTGAAGAAAGATATTATGCTGAACAGGGAGAGTTCCCTGGTTGTCGACGGTGGTGATTTCCTTATGGGGACTCTTTTCCATAGTCTTGAGACTTCTGACGGCTTCCAGCTTCCTCTGATGAGGGAAATGGGGTATGATATTGTATGCCTCGGCAACCATGAATTTGATTTTGGCCCCGGTAAGCTTGTGGAAATCATAAGATCATCGAATGAATCGGGGCAGCTGCCGTCAATCCTTCTGGGCAATGCTGTATTCGATGACAGGAGACCGGAAGATGATTCCCTTTCTGAACTTTTTTCTTCAGGTATGATTAAAAGGAAGCATATTATCGAAAAGAACGGAATAAAAATAGGCCTGTTCTCACTTCTGGGGAAAAATGCAGCTGACGTGGCTCCGCTTGCCGAACCGGTGAAATTCTCGAAACAGATACCGACAGCGAAGAAGATTGTAAAGGAACTCCGGGCAGAGAAATGTGACCTGATAATTTGCATATCACATTCCGGACTTACTTACAGCGATAAGAATGGATGGGAAGGAGAAGATGTGAAACTTGCTAAAAAAGTCAGGGGGATCAATATAATCATCAGTGGACATACTCATACCCTGCTGGACAAGCCTCTGACTGTTAATGGTGTAACCATTGTACAGGCAGATGAGTACGGAAAATATGCAGGACGCATTGAACTTGCCCTTTCCGGGAGCAGGATAAGAATTGACAATTATGAACTGATTCCTATAAACGACGATCTGCAGGGAGACACTGACATCTTTCAGCTTATTGAACAACAAAAGGAAAAAGTTACAGAAAAAATTCTTGCTCCACTCGGATTCAGTTATACCTCACCTGTGGCTGAAAATGATTTTCTTTTGGAATGCAATGAGCAGGGCGATTTTAAATCGAGTAACCTGGGCCCACTGGTTGCTGATGCTATTCATTACTATGTGAACCGTAACACAAGGGAGGGAACCGATTTGAGCATGGTTGCGGTGGGAGTTATCCGCGACAGAATTGTTCCGGGCATACAGACAGCTCCTGACATATTCAGGGTTATGTCTCTGGGGTCAGGCGGGGATCAGGTCCCCGGGTATCCGCTTTCAAGGCTGTATGTAACAGGGAAGGAATTAAAAAGCATACTTGAAATTCTACAGGTAGCATACAAGTCATCACCTTCAAATTATTGCTATTATTCCGGGATAAAAGTTGTTTATGATCCGGGAAAAGGACTTCTGAGAAAGATAAAAAGCATTGAAATCATAAACAGGGATGGTACTGTTCGCCCTGTTGACTTTTCAAGGCGCAATAAGGCTCTTTATTCTGTAACTGCGAATTCGTATATGCTGGAATTCATAGGTATTATAAAGAAGATGAGTTTCGGCCTGATAAATGTGGTGCCCAGGGATGGCTCAGGTAATCGCGTATCGGTAATGAAAGATTTTGTAATTGACTTTGATGAAGAATTGCAGGGAGTACAGGAGGGGAAGGAATGGCTTGCTCTGATGGAATATCTTGGTTCAATGAAAGATACAAACGGAAATTCTGTTCCGGACATAGATAGGAAATATACTCAGCCGGTCAGTTCGTTTATTGAAGCAGATCGCTGATTATCTACCAAGTACTGAAAGGATTGTCAACTGAAAGGCGGTTTTTATTGTTTGCCACAGTATATCCTATTTCAAAAACAGTTCTTGTGATCAGTTCCATTTTGGTGAAGTTTATCTTATCAACAGTATCGCCGGGGGTGTGGTAGTCAGTGTGGAGCCCTGTTGTGAAGAAAAGAACGGGGATATCTTTTTTTACGAAATTATAGTGGTCGCTTCTGGCAGAAAGTTGCAGCGAGCTGTTCCTTCCACTGAGGCTGTAATCAAAATCAATGTCGGATCTTTTATCTGTTTCTTTTGCAATCCTCCTTAATTCACGACTCTGATCCCCTGTTATTACAAAGACCTCCATTGGTCCTGTCATGGGATTTTCTGAGGTTGTATCAGCAATACCTCTGATCCTTCCTATCATATCAAGATTAAGATTCACCACTGTGTTCTCAATGGGGAAAAGAGGATTGGCGGTATAAGCCTGTGACCCCAGCAGTCCTATCTCTTCACCGGTAACCCAGAGAAAGAGAACCGATCTGAGAGGTTTCTTCGCGAGGCTCATAAAAGCATCAGCAATTTCAAGTAGTGCAGAGCATCCTGAAGCATTGTCGTCGGCGCCTGCATAAACCATGTCCCCTGAGGTTCCAACATGATCTGCATGGGCTGAAAATATTACTATTTCATTTTTCAGTTCGGGATCACTACCTTCAATATATCCTGCAACATTATGCAAAACTACATCCCCGGTTTTTGATACTTCCTTTATCCTGAGCTTTTTCCCTTTGATTACAAATGACAACGGTTTAAGATTACTGTCAATGCTGTGCTGAAGTTCTTCAAGGGTATGACCTGAACCCTTTAAAAGTTCATCGGCAACTCTTCTGTGAATGAAAATTATCCTTGGCATTCCGGGCAGATCAATTACCAGGGGTCCGGAGTCGTGAAGATATTTTGTTGACTCAATCTGGTTAGTGACCTCGGGATACTGTTCATCAAGGGAAACACAACCCGATTTGGGATCAGCAACAAAAAGGATGACTTTAGCTTTTGAGAACAGAAGATTAGCCATCTTTATCTGAATACTTCTGAATGATGACCATACCGACTCATTGAATCTGAATTCTGAACCATCCTCCGTCATCGGAGCCCTGTCCATGATAAGTAAAATCCTGCCTTCAGCATCAATATTCTCAAAGTCGTTATAATTGTATTTTTCTGCATTAATTCCATAACCTGCAAAGACCACTTCTCCTTCCGTTTCAAAATCGAAAGCTCCCGACGGATGAAGCTGAAAAATGTTCTCGTTGATATTAACAGTATCGCCATCGTCTGTTAGAATCTGAATATTTGTTTTCTGCCTGTCGATGGTTTTGTTTTTGACTGAGTATGGCTGAAAGTAACTGTTTCCATTTGCCGGTTTTAATCCAAGAAGCTTCGCCTGTGATGCTATGTAGTTCAGAGCTGTTTCCAGTCCGGTTTCTCCGTTTGCCCTTCCTTTAAGGCTGGGGGAAGCAAGGAATGAGACGTGGGCTTCAAGATCAGACGACCTGATTTCTGAAGAACCGGGGAAAGATTTTTGGGAATATGTCAGTGCGGACGAGGCAAGGAATATAAATAGAACAGAACCTGCAGTTATTTTCGACATTGACGATTACCGTTAGGTGATTAAAACTTTTAAAGGTAGAAATATTTTTCTAATCCTGTAAGCACCTTACTTATTCGATAATTTCGTATGTTTGCGACTTATTTTTTCTACTACATGGAGGTGAGCATACTGTTCTGGATAGGGTTTCATGTCCTGATATTAATAGTTCTTGCAATCGATCTTGGATTGCTGAACAGGAACCCCCATACTATTTCATTGAAGGAAGCTATTATCTGGAGCGCAGCCTGGATAACACTTGCTCTGCTCTTCAACTTGTTTGTTTTGTTTGAGTTCGGAAAGACCAAAGCACTTGAATTTCTTACGGGATATGTCATCGAATACTCTCTGAGTGTCGATAATATTTTCGTTTTCATACTTATATTCACCTATTTCTCGGTAAAGCCGCAATACCAGCACAAGATACTGTTCTGGGGTATTTTAGGCGCCCTTGTGATGAGGGGGATTTTTATCTTTGCGGGAGTAAGCCTGATTAACCGGTTTCATTGGATCGTACTTGTTTTCGGAGCCTTTCTTGTCATTACGGGTATTAAAATGCTCTTCCACAACGATGTTTCAGTTGATCCTGAGAAAAACAAGCTGGTCAGGATTTGCAGGAAAATTCTTCCTGTGTCCGAAACCCTTCATGGCGACAGGCTTTTTATCAGGCAGAACGGGAAGCTGTTCGCAACACCCCTTTTTCTGGTTCTTCTTGTTATAGAATCTTCGGATGTAATTTTTGCTGTCGATAGCATTCCTGCCGTGCTCGCCATTAGTCATGATACCTTTATAGTTTATACATCAAATATTTTTGCAATCCTCGGGCTTCGTTCACTTTATTTTGCAGTATCAGGCATAATGGGATATTTCAGATTTCTTAAGGTAGGGCTTGCTCTTGTCCTTACCTTCGTGGGGCTCAAGATGCTTGCATCGTTTTTTGATTTTGAAATACCCGTCCTGTTCTCTTTACTTATTATCGTATCAATTCTTTTCCTCTCAATAATTACTTCAATAATTTTCAAAAAGAACAAATAATTACTTGCCTGATTCCGTTATAATTGATTAATATTAAAACACGTTAATTCAGGCCCGTGACCCGTGAAAGTAATTTTCATATTTGACCTTCAAAACTGAGAGCCGTTATGAAATCACACAGGCAGAAACCTTTTATTCCCTGGCTGCTGATAGTTCTCTTTATGGTGATTTCTGTCTGCAGTATAATTCTCGGTTATCTATACTATATGAGCCAGAAGAAGAAGCTACTCGGTGATATGCAGACAGAATTGTCAGCTATTACTGACCAGAAGGTCAGTCAGATCATTCAGTGGAAGAATGAGAGGATTGCCGGTGCTCTCCTGCTGGGTGATTTTTCTCCTTTTGCGGAAGTGGTTGCAGACTATCTGAAAAACCGGGATGACAACAATCTCCGGACAGCAACTGCCAATGACCTTAAGACTCTTGTCAGGAGGAACGATTGCAGAGCTGCCTTAATCATTGACACTGCCGGAAATATCCTTCTTTCAGTACCGAACCAGGACCAGAGGGAATACTTTTATATGAAGGAATTGATGCCGGGACTGATGAGCAGGGACAGAACGGCACTGACTGATATATACGGTACAGACAAAACAAACAAGGTTCATCTTCATCTGATGATTCCTGTAAGGGATACCAAGGACAGGAATAAATCGATTATCGGATTCCTTGCATTGAAGATTGATCCGCGTGTAACTTTTTTCCCTCTTGTTCAGACATGGCCGGTTCCGAGCAGGACCGCGGAATCGATGCTGATCCGTGAGGACAATGGCCAGATTATTTACCTTAATGAAACCAGGTACTGGAAAAACCAGCAGGAACTCCTCCGAAGGCCTGCTGGAGCTGAAAAACTGCCATCAGCTATGGCTTTGCGGGGCATTGAAGCAACAACTGAAGGAATTGACTACAGGGGAAATAATGTGGTGGCAGCTATGAAAAAAGTACCCGATTCAAACTGGTATCTTGTTTCAAAAATTGACCATAAAGAGGTCTTTTCAGTTCTCGACAGGCAGATGACAATGATCATCATTATCATAACCCTGTTCATACTGGCTACAGGACTTATTCTTGGAATTATTGAATGGAATGAAAACGTAAGGTTCTATCGTGAAAAATATGAGGCGGAGCTTGACCGCCTTGCCTTGAGAAAACATTTTGACTACATCCTGAAATATGCAAATGATATTATTTTCCTTACCGATAACGATTCTGTCATTATTGAGGTGAATGATAAAGCTGTTGAGATGTATAAATATTCCCGCGAGGAACTTATCGGGATGAATCTTACAACACTTCTGGCTCCAGGATCCCTGAATAAAATGTCGGAGGAAAAGAAGATAATGGATAGCAGGGGACAGGCTACCTTTGAAATATACCACAGACGGAAGGATGGCACGTTCGTTCCCCTTGAGGTAAGTTCGAGGAAGGTTGAAATTGAAGGGATCAGCTATTATCAGTCTATATGCAGGGACATAACCGAACGGAAACTCGCTGAGGCAACACTCCGCCAAAGTGAGGAGAGATTCAGGAAAATTTTTGAAGAAAGCCCTTTAAGCATTGTGATGATAAGCAGGGATATGGAAATCATCAGGGTAAATCCGGCATTCTGCAGAATGACAGGATATCTTGAAGGAGAACTTAAAGCAATGTCATTCAGTAGCTTTATTCTTGATGATCATTCCGCTGAGGATAAGGTATCGCTGAAACAACTTATCGACGGAGAGATTCCTGTTTTTCACAGCGAAAAAAGATACTTCTGCAAAGACAGGTCAGTTATATGGGGTTCCACCACCATGAGTGTTATCCATGACAACATCGATGATATTAATTATTTCATCGCTATGGTTGAAGATATCACGATGCGTAAGCAGGCTGAAGCCGAGCTTGAAAACTCCTTTTCTCTCATTAAGGCAACATTCGAATCTACCGCCGATGGGATCCTTGTGGTAAGCAAAGATGGAAAGATTGTTCAGTACAATCACAAATTTTTGGAGAT
>Ga0123335_1009288_pt1 | contig 10231 bp, 12 predicted proteins | sample BiotimSIPDNA_2_FD_89707 | JGI IMG/M metagenome (GOLD analysis project Ga0123335, IMG submission 89707) | Anaerobic biogas reactor microbial communites from Washington, USA - Biogas_R2 time_0 SIP DNA | ecosystem: Engineered > Bioreactor > Anaerobic > Unclassified | place: Washington, USA... | reverse complement strand
TTAGTTGCTGTTGCGGAAAGCTCCAAATCAGTAGGGTGCGTGCTTGCACGCACCAGATTTCGCGGCAAAACCAGGCTGGTGCGTGCAAGCACGCACCCTACGAGGGTTTTCCGCAACAGGAACAAATTAGCAACTTGACGACCGGCATTTGCGGCAACTATACTAGATTAGCAAGATGTGCGGTTTGCGCAGACCGCGCATCCCCCCCGTAAAAGCGACGTTTTTCAGATAAGAAAAGAGTACCGCGATGAAATTTTCGTTGAATGTAAGGGTGTGGTCCGTCGCGATGGCGTTGTCCCTTTTTTGCGTTGCCGCCAATGCCCAGGATGCCCCTGAGCCGAACGGTTCGACAGACCAAGGCGGAGAAGCCAAAGACACGCCGCAACCTCCAACGACGAAATCTCCGTACCGCCAACTCGCTCCCGGGGTGATGAAATCGGTCGATCCGGCGCAACAGCTCCGGGAAAATTCGAGCCGCCACGACGTAATCGAGTTGCTGGCCGTCGATCCTAATCTGGATTTTGCCAAGGACGTTCCCTTTCGGCACCCCGTTTGGAACCTGGAATTCAAGTTCAAGCCGATGCGAATGATCTGGGTGGACGTTCCGCAGCCGAGCGGTTACATGCAGCGAAAGCTAATTTGGTACATGGTCTATTCTGTGACGAACACCGGCAAGGTCATGGTGCCGGTGAAGCAAGCGGAGTTGCCTTACAATACCCATAAGGAAGAGACGCTTTACGAAGTTCAAGCCGAGGAGCGGCCGATCCGCTTCGCGCCCGAGTTCCTCCTCGAAGGGCATCAGCGGATGCAGACCGACACGGGCTTTACGAAGGTTTACCCGGATCGCGTGATTCCGGTCGCCCTGGGGCCGATCACGCTGCGCGAGGATCCGAAGCGGAAGTTCCTCAATTCGGTCGAGATGTCCCGCGAAATCGAAGTTGGCGAAACCGTTTGGGGCGTGGCCACCTGGGAGGACATCGATCCCAGGATCGTCCGTTTTTCGGTGTACGTCCAAGGTTTGACCAATGCTTACCGCTGGAAAGACGAGCCGGGGGAGTACCAACAGGGGGATGAGATCGGCACCGGCCGAAAACTATATCGAAAAATCCTCAAACTCAACTTCTGGCGCCCCTCGGATCAATACTTCGAGCACGAGGAAGAAATCCGCTACGGGATTCCCGGCGGGGTTGACTATCAGTGGGTTTATCGGTAAAAAGAGAGATTCGTGGGCTTTGGCCCCCGATATACCTTGATAGTTTACCCGTTGAATTCGTTCCGGGAGGCGTACCAGTCGCTGGGATTCCGCTGAACCGCAGTCGACGCAACTTCGCCCCCCCCTTTCGGGATCAAAAGCGTCCCGGCTCGATCATGGTGATGTTATGGCACATAAAAAAGGACAAGGTTCCAGCCGAAACGGACGCGATTCCAATGCACAACGCCGCGGCGTCAAGCGGTTCGGCGGGCAGGAAGTAAGGGCGGGCAACATCCTCGTCCGGCAAGTCGGCACAAAGTTCCATCCCGGAAAGGGCGTCGGACAAGGCACCGATTACACGCTCTTCGCGCTGGTCGACGGCTACGTCCACTTCGACCGCGGCGGTCGCCGAATTCACGTCCTCGAAGCGGCGACAAACTGATCTTTGCTGCGTGGTGGCTGCGATGCTGGGCGCTTATGCCAGCAAATGTGAAACGCCATATTGGATGATATCCGAATCTCGCGTCACAATTGTCATGTTTTCCATATTCGCTTGCGCTATCAGCATCCGATCAAAAGGATCACGATGATGAAAGGGCAACGCCCGCAATGCCGTGGCGTGCCTGATGGATATGCCGAGTTGCGAGAATCGACAATCGTTGATCACTTCTTCAAGATCATCCGGTGCGGTAAGTTTTCCGATTGATTTCTTTATCTTGATTTCCCAAACAGTCGCCGCGCTTACGAAGACCGGATTCTCTTGATCGCGGATTGCCGACAATGCTTCCTGTGATATCCGCTGTTGATCCTCAAGCCACCAGAGCAATACATGTGTATCGAGCAATAGCTTCATTGCGGCGCCACCCCGAAGGCATTGCCAATATCTGATGGTAATTCATCAAAATCCGGCGCGATACGGATTTTTCCTTTCCATTGTCCCCCTTTGCGCGGTTCATTGGTTCGCTCGTAAGGAACAATGCGTGCAACAGGTTTTCCGCCTTGAGCTATAACAATTTCCTCGCCTTTTTCGGCCAATCCGATCAATTTTGAAAGGTCTGATTGCGCTTCGCTGATCGTTGAAGTTATCATGATTCGTTCACTTCAGATGGCTGGTGGTTGTTACGTTTACCGGAAAAACCTTTGCAACGGCTACCCGTTCCCATTACGGTTTCGCCAAGCATTCCGGGGGAATCGTTTTCCGGATCGACGCGGCGAGTTGGCGAATTTTCTCGGCGGCTTGGCGGCAGGCGCCGCGAATCTCGGGGCTTTCTCCCGGCTTTTGGTGCAACGCCTCCGCCGCCATTTCCAGCGTCGTCAAGCTAAACGGCAACATCTGGGCCAACTCGAGCATCTGGCCGACCGAAGCCGCGGCGGCGACGGCCCAGTCCGCGTCGGGCGGCGGCTCGGGCAACGCATCGAAACTGGCCTTCAGGGCATTGAACTGCTTGGTGCATTCCTCCGACGTCGGCGCCTTCTCGAGCATCGCCGCCGTTTCGTCCACACCGTCGAGAAACACCGACAGCTTCTCGGCAAACGCGATTTCCGCGGCCGTCGGCTCCGGCTTCTCGACTGCCGGCGCGGCGGCGGGCGCCGCGGGTTGCGGCTCCAGCGGTTCGGAAGCAATCGGAGCGGGAGGAGGAGGCGTCGGCTCCTGCGTGCGATCGCGCATCAGGAGCAAGGCGAGCAAAACCGCCAAAGCCGCGACCGCCGCGCCGCCGATGGAAATCCACAGCCATTTCGACGATTTCCCCGCGGCCGGCGATTTCTCTTCCAAAAACGTGCCGCAGTGCTTGCACTTCTTGGCCACGGCGAGAATCCGTTCGCCGCAGAACGGGCAGGCTTTCATCGCCGGCTCGACCGGCGGGGTCGGATCGTCGCCGATGTCGTCCAGATAGCCCTCCAACTCTTGGCCGTCGGCGCGGATGATCGCGTCGAGGCGGTTCAACAATTCCGGGTCGTCGTCCTCGATCGGTTTGGCGACGACGGCGGCCGCGGCGGCGGCGGTAGCGGCGGCGATGCTATCGACGGCGACGCCGTTTCGTTCGGCGATGCGCCGCGCGTCCTGTTCGTTTTCGGCCATGATCTCGGCCGAGACTCGCTTGCCCGACGTGCGGATCGTGCCGACGCAGCGGAATTTCTGTTTGCCCATGTTATTACCCTGTGCGATGAGATGAGAATGCGGTGTCGTGAAGCAGTTTCGAAGCAACGATTCCAACGACTCGATTATACAGCAAATTTCCGAAAAATGGCAATACAACGATCGGCGGCGCTCCCCCTGCCGGGATCGGAGGCGTTTGGTATATTGGCGGTCGGTTTCCACGCATCACACAAACGATCGGAGGATTTTGTGTCAGCTTCGCTCATTGACGGTAAAGCGCTTTCGGCTCAAATCCGCGGGGAAATCGCCCGCGACACGGCCGCGTTCATCGCCGAGACCGGCGTCGTGCCCTGCCTGGCGGCGGTGCTGGTGGGCAACGATCCCGGCAGTCAGGTCTACGTACGAAACAAACAGAAGGCGTGCGCCGCGGCCGGCATCGACAGCCGGCTTCTTACCCCGGCGGTCGAAACCACCACCGAGGAACTACTCGCCCTGATCGACCGGCTCAACCGCGACCCGTCCGTACATGGCATTCTGGTGCAGTTGCCGCTGCCGAAGCAAATCCACCCGCGGCGGGTGTTGGAAGCCGTCGATCCGATCAAAGACGTCGATGCTTTTCATCCGGAGAACGTAGGCCGGATGCTGCAAGGCCGGCCGCGGTTTCTCCCTTGCACTCCGCACGGCATCCTGCAAATGCTCCGGCGGAGCGGCATCCCCACCGCCGGAGCGAACGTCGTCGTGATCGGGCGCAGCGACATCGTCGGCAAGCCGATGGCCATGCTGCTGATGCAGCGGGGCGAAGGGGGCGACGCCACGGTGACGGTCTGCCACAGCCGCACGCGCGATCTGCCGGCCGTCGCCCGCTCGGCCGACATCCTGATCGTGGCCATCGGCCGGGCGCGATTCGTCACCGCCGACATGGTTAAGCCCGGCGCCGTCGTAATCGACGTGGGAATGAACCGGGCCGAGGACGGCTTGGCCGGCGACGTCGATTTCGAGCGGGTGCGCGAGGTGGCCGGCCAAATCACGCCCGTCCCCGGCGGCGTTGGACCGATGACCATTGCCATGCTCTTGCACAACACGCTCGCCGCGGCGCGGTTGCAGCGGGAAGTATAGGGTTTAATGCAGAGTTTACGCGTTGCTGTGGCGATAGGCAATGATTCGCACCCGTTCCAACGTGACTAACCCCTCCTGGATCATCGAATCGAGTTCGGGGAGGAAGTCGGCGATTCGGTCGGGTTTATCGACGATTTCGACGACGATCGGCAAGTCTTCCGAAAGTCGCAGGATTTTCGCGGTGTGCAGGCGGCTATCGGCGCCGAAACCCATGATGCCGCGCAGAACGGTTGCTCCGGCCATGCCGCGGCGGCGCGCTTCGAGCACGATCTCTTCGTAGAGCGGCTTGCCGTCGCGCCGGTCGCTTTCGCCGATAAAAATTCGCAACAGTTCCGCTTCCTCGGGAAGTCGCATTTTTGGCCCTCTTGCTCAGCATGGATTGTAGTGGATGTTTAGAAAAATCGCCCGACTATCATTCCGACTGCCATCGCGGCTAGTCCGCCGACATTGTGCAGGGTGAAATACCCTATCGCCGGCAGCCACTGGCCGACGTGCAGGAGTTCTTCGGTTTCGAAGATGAAAGTAGAAAAGGTGGTGAACGCGCCCAGGAAGCCGACGAGCACGATCGCCCGGGTTTCGCCGCCGACCGGCCAGCGCTGCTCCAGGGCAGTCCAGATTAGGCCGAACGCCAGGCACCCCGACAGGTTTACGGCGACGGTTCCCCAGGGAAATAATTTTTCGCAATGATTTTGGACCAAACCGCCCAATCCATATCGGGCGAGAGTTCCGGCGGCGCCGGCAACGGCGAGCAGGATCAACTTGTATGCCACGCGTTCTTCTCCAGAGTCATGAATGTAAATGCACGGCTGCCAATGCGATGCCCGAGAGGGTCAAATTCGGCACGAAGCGAGCATCGCCGCCGAGCAGGTCGGCCACGGTTGCGCCGGCCCCGCCGGTGAGGAAGACCTGGGGGCGGGAGTGGCTTGCGCCTGTCGCGGTTTGATGGAGTTGTTCGACCAATTGCCGGACGGCGCCGACCGCGCCCCAGTACAAGCCCGAGCGAATGGCCGACGCCGTGTCGATTCCCACCGGCGGGGGCGGCGTGCCGAGGTCCGACATATCGACCAGCGGCAGGAGGTCGGTGAAGTGATGGAGGGCGCGGGCGGACATGTTTATGCCCGGCAAAATTGCCCCGCCTTGAAATACGCCGTCGGCCGACACCAGATCGACGGTAATCGCCGAGCCGACGTCGACGATGGCCGCCGCACGCGCCGGTCGCCGTAGCCGGTTCGCCGCCAGGGCATCGACCAGCCGGTCGATCCCCACCATGTCGGGCCGGGGAAGCCGAACGCTTAACGGCAAGTCGTCGGTCGCCAACAGCGCGACGCGATCGGACGGCCGATGCCCGCGGAGCCACTCGATCAGTTGCGTCGCCGCCGGCCGGTTCACGCTGGCCACGCACCACGAGGCAAGATCATCAGATACATCGGTCAGCCACGCTTCGATCTGATCGAAGCGGAACGAGGGGGCCGCGCCGTGTGGCGATTTTTCCTCGACCAAAGACAGCGTGCGCAACGGCTCGGGCAGCGAAACCGGAGCGGACCCAATTGGTGCGAGGCCATCGCCGGGCAGGTCGGCCAACGGAGAACCGCCCCCAGCTTGCTGCTCGAACAGTCCGAGCTTGATTCGGGCGTTGCCCACGTCGGCGGCAATAAAAAGGTGATCGGCCATGAAATGGGAAGCGTTTCAGCAGAGTCTCCGAACATCGTCAACGGACATGCCCGCTTCCTTGATGATTCCGGCCAAAGCCCAACGGTTGACGGGATTGCGGCGGAGAACGGTAATCGGACTGCGACCGTCGGTCATTACTATGTGCGTGTCCTGGCGAAGAATGTGAACTCCTCGTTTTTACTCAATACGACCTTGTATCGCATGGTCGTCTTCAGTGGGTTGATTCGATCCACTCTTCAATTTTCCCCGGAGATCAGGGATAAATCAAGCCTTACCAGTGCGAATCATCTTTCTTGAGCGTTTGTGCGATTCGGCCCACCAAGTCGTTCAAGCCCTGTCCCGTTACGGCGGAGATCAGCAGCACTTCGGCGCCGGTCGATTCGGCCAATTGATCCCGGACGGTTTTGGCCTCTGGCAAGTCGGCCTTTGTGACGACGACGATTTCGGGGCGGCGGCCGAGTTCGGGATCGTGCGATTCCAGTTCGGCGCGGATTGCGCGATAGTTGGCCGTTGGGTCGGACTCGTCGGCCGGCTGCGGTTCGACCAGATGCACGAGAATGCCCGCCCGTTGAATGTGGCGGAGGAAGTCGTGCCCCAAGCCGGCCCCGCACGACGCGCCCTCGATCAGGCCCGGTATGTCGGCCATGACGAACGCGCGATCGAAGCCGACTTGCACTCGGCCGAGATGCGGTTTTTTTGTGGTGAAGGGATAGGCGGCGATTTCGGGCCGGGCGCGGGAGAGACGGCTGAGCAGCGTGCTCTTGCCGGCGTTCGGCTTGCCAACCAGTCCCACGTCGGCGATAACTTTCAGTTCGAGCCGCAGGGAGCGGGTTTCGCCGGGGTCTCCGGGTGTTGACTGCCGCGGGGCGCGGTTCGTGGCCGACTTGAAGCGGGAGTTCCCCTTGCCCCCTTTGCCGCCGAGGGCGGCCACGACGCTCTCGCCCTGCGCGGCCAGGTCTTTGATGACGTGACCCCGCTCGGCGTCGAAAACGATCGTGCCGGGCGGCACGAGAATGGTCAGGTCTTCGGCCGAGCGGCCGTGGCGGTTCGCGCCCGCGCCGGGCTGGCCATCGTCGGCCTTCCACAGCGTTCGATGCGTCAGCGGGGCAAGGCTGTCGACCCCTTCCTCGGCAATCAGGATCACGCTGCCGCCGTCGCCGCCGTCGCCGCCGTCCGGTCCGCCGCGGGGGATGTACTTTTCGCGGCGAAAGCTGACGCAGCCGTCACCCCCCTTGCCCGCCGACACTCGTATCTCAACTTCGTCGATAAACATGAATACAAGTGTACTTGCCAAACGGCGGCAAGGGAAGGAGAATTGTTTCCACCACCGCACCGGCTGTTGCTTTTCTGCCCTCGGTGGTATAATTCGATTCTTCGTTTCACCCTTTTCATAGGAGGGCGGTGTCATGGCGGAAGTCGAAGTCGGAAAAGTCACCCATTACTTTAGCAAGATCGGCGTGGCGGCCATCGAGGTCACCCAAGGCGCTCTGCGCCTGGGAGACACCATCCACGTCAAGGGCCACACCAGCGATTTCATGCAAAAGATCGACTCGATGCAAATCGACAACAAGTCTGTCGAAGAAGCCGCCGTCGGTCAAGCGTTCGGAATGCACGTGAGCGAACACGCCCGCGAACACGATCTGGTGTTCAAGGTCGTCGAGTGATTGGCGTAAGATTGATTGGCGTAAGGGTGGGACAGTTGCGCTTTGCAAAAAAGGCCGGGAAAGTCTCGGCTGGTTATGAATGGCGTCGGAAACTCGGGGAATTATATGCTGACTTGTGAATGAACCCTTAGGATTGATATGCGACTCTGCATTCCATTCATGCTCGTGGCGATTCTGGGCGCCGCGGCCCCGACGGCGGACGATCCGCCCAAGGACGATGCGGTTTGCACTCTTGTTCTCGACGGCGGCAGCATCGAAAAACTGAGCCTGGAATCCGATCGAGGCGAAGAAAAAATATTCATCAAGCCGAGCGAGAGCGTCGCGTTAGAACCGGGAAGATACCGTGTCGCCGAAATCGCTATCGAGGGCGGTTACACCTATTCCGGACTTTTCCGAACCGTCTCTCAATGGTTCACTCTCGCTCCCGGCGGACAGCATCGCCTTCGCGCCGGCTCGCCGCTGACATCCCGCGTCGAGGTCGAAAGACGCGGCCGAATTCTCGAACTGAATTACAAACTGCAAGACGCGGCAGGCAGAAGTTATCGGAGCAATGACCGCTCGAATCCGCCGAGCTTCATCGTCACAAAAGACGGGAAACAAATCGGCGGCGGCACGTTCGACTATGGCTGAGGCGGCTATTGCGGGTGCTCGTGGCGAGTGCCCTTCAGCGCGGGAAACGGAGAACTGCAAATCGTCGCCGGCCAAAACATCGGCTCGCTAGGCGATGCAAAGGGACTCCCGACCACGGTTCAGTGGAAATGGTATTACAATCTGCCCGGCTTGGTGTTCGGCGTCTTGGCGCTGCTGCCGCTCGTGCTTGCCCGAGAAAATTGGAATTTTCGGGCGTGGGCCGCGCTCGTCCCGTTGCTGGTCATTATCGTCTTGTGGAATTGGATGAAACTTCTATTCTCGCCGTCGTCGTCCACCGCCGAATACTTCGGCGTGATGATTATTGCACTCGCCACCGCCTGGACGGTTTTCTGGTCGCTGGCCGGCCGTTTTCAGAGTCGATCTAAAGTGCTTAACTTCACGGCCGCGGCCGTGGTGCTTTGGGTTATGATGTCGGCCGTCCTCGCCGCCGGCGGCGTAATGCAAACAAGCGGTCTGCTAAGTATGTTGATATCTCAGCTTGTATTGATCGTTGCCTGGCTCGCCTCGATGATACTTAGCGCGCGCCGCTGCCGCAAAACTTACTCGCCAAAACGATTCATGGCTTGGCTGTTCCTGTGGACGATGCTTACTTTAACGGGTTTTACATTTGTTTATATGGTTGTTTTCATCCTGGTTTTCTCAAGCGTATCTATGGCCATGATACCCCGCCTCCTGATAGGACTGCTGATATCGTCGGGCCTGTTCGGCTTCATTCTGTATCTGCTGAACCTTCCCTTCATGGTGCTCGTCTTCAACAATTCGATCTACGACGAACGCTTCCGTAAAACCTTCGGGCTGCCGATGGAGAGCAATAACCCTTCGGAACTATTAGCCTCTTGCGGAGAGTAAAGAAATCGGTCAGACTGCCGGCACGCCTCGACCGTTTGGACCGATTGAGCCGGCAATCCGTCCCCTAGCCCGCCCGAAAACACGCCGGCCTGAACGATAAATAGTACTGACAGCTTTTACTCTTGTTCGAATGTCAAGCGGCGAAATGCCATGTGCCGATTACCGGGGCGGTCAATATTATTAGCGGCGGCGCTTGTGTCGCAGCAGTGCCAGCAGGGCGAGCGAAACGCCTCCGCCAAGCAACAGCGCCATCGTTCCCGGCTCCGGCACGGTGGAAGCCATCGAGTGCTGCACCCGCGTAAGATTTATCAGCGAAGCGTTGATCGTCACGCCTTCGATGGGCGTGAGCAGAAAAGCCCGCTCGATACTGCCGTAAGAAGAAATCTCGTATGCGTAGCCGACGATTACGTCCGCGTCGTTGATGTCTTTCGCAACGCTGGAATCGATTGGCCCGCTGGGCGCGGAAAAGAAATTAATAAAGCCGCGGCCGCCGACAAATGCTTTCTTATGATTGGACGCGAAACCCACAGCGCCGACAACAACGCTATTTTCGTTGATTGCATAGGCTTCGCTGTGTTCGGTTGGTTCGCCCAGCCCAATCATCTGGTCCTGACGATAATCGTAGAGAAAAGCATTAACTCGCGTGACAGGCACAATTTGTTTGGTCCCTTTGTTTGGTTAGGACGTTCGCGCGATTCAATCGAACAGGCCCGGGGGCGACTGCTTGGGCGGCTTGCGGGCGAAATCGGGAACGGCCGGAAGGTCGTCGGACAAGAAACACTCGCCTTTCACCACTGCATCGAGCAACTCGGCCTGAGCGGGATAGCCGGCCGTCGTCTCCTCCAACACCCAAAGAAGCTCGAGCAACTCGGTGGTGAACTCGCTCGGCCAGCGGTCGGGGTTGATTTCGTCCAACGGCGACGACTTCTTACCCTTCGGACGCTTCATCCTGTAGCCGAGCCAGGATTGAACGACTTTCAATCCCGACAC
>Ga0123335_1009285_pt1 | contig 10232 bp, 7 predicted proteins | sample BiotimSIPDNA_2_FD_89707 | JGI IMG/M metagenome (GOLD analysis project Ga0123335, IMG submission 89707) | Anaerobic biogas reactor microbial communites from Washington, USA - Biogas_R2 time_0 SIP DNA | ecosystem: Engineered > Bioreactor > Anaerobic > Unclassified | place: Washington, USA... | reverse complement strand
CCGGCGGCAGGAGCTGCCCCCGCCTTTGCCATGTCGGCGGGCGGAGCCGGCGGGATCAAGCTGATCCTCAAGGACGCCAAGGTTACCATCGAGAAGGTGACGCTCGCCAAGTGAGCGTCCACCCTTTCTTCATTTATCCTTTATTTATTCCCTCGCTCCATCCTCCCCTGTCTATACTCATACCTCATCTGAGCGATACCATCTCTCCTCTGATGCCAACAATACCCCGACTCTCGGCCCTTCATCCCCGACCTAGGGGGCCATCCTCTGGGTGGATTGCGGTGGAGTCCCATCCCTCCTTCTGATGTGGGTGACGAAGGACGGATATCCTGGGCGGAAGATCGCCTACTGCTCCTCGCCGGATCGGCGGCCTAATGCTCTCTATCGGACCTTCATGCTCCAGCTTCGGAAGCTATATGAGGGTCCATGAGGGTTCAGGCGACGTTCAAAGGATATCTCGAACGGCCCTCCGGATCGGGCCGGTTTGAGGCCGGGGAGGCTGCAAGATCCGCCGGAGATATTATTCGGTATCAAAAATGACCAGAAGGGAACGTTTAAGTATTAGTTTCTCAGGTAGGTTACTCTCAAATGGAAAGGATGGTCGGATGGAGTAGGTGTGGTTTAAAAAGGAGGATAAAAAATGGCGTTTTACACCCTTGGTCTCACCTTCTGGATTGTGATCGCCCTTACCGTAGTGGTATTGGGAATCTGGATCTACGGCCTCTACTTTAACTTCAAAAAGTGGGGGATGGGATCCACCGGTTATCAGGACGAGCTGCGACACAGCTTCTGGCTATTTATCGCGACGTGGATTCACGAGGCCTTCAAAGATGGAATTTGGGTATTCGTGAAGACCCTCATCCTCGACGTCCTCCTTCTTAGGAGGACCCTCAGGAGGAGCCCCGTCAGGTGGATCATGCATATGGCCATGTTCTACGGGTTTTTGACCCTGGCCGCCCTTTCGGGCCTGGGCCTCTTCATGGACATAATTGAGCACTTTAACCTCCTGGGCCTCGCCCACCAGGCTGAGATGGTGAAGGGCTATATGGAGCTGCCCTTCGACTTATTCGGCTACCTCCTCCTCTTCGGGTCCACTATTGCCGTCCTGAGAAGGTTCATCCTCCGGGAGGTCAGGTCCCGGACCTCGGCCTACGACGTGGTCCTCCTCGGCGGAGTATTTCTGATCACCATCACTGGGTTCTACGCGGAGTGGCTGCGGGGCAACTCCTTCCTAATCGGAAACGCGTTCGCTAACCCCGTATATGCACCCCACTTCTCCCTGCTCCACACGATACTGGCGCTGGCACTCTTCGTCGTGATCCTTCCCTGGAGCAAGTACATGCACGTTATAGCTGCACCGTTGACGATTCTAGCAAACAGAGGAGGCGAGTAGGATGGCAGAAGAGAAGAAGAGTCCCGCAGGAAAGCCCCTCATATCAGGATTCCTCAAGTCCACCCAGCTGATGGAGCTGGACGGATGCACCCGATGCCAGGAGTGCATGAAGTGGTGTCCTACCTTCGACGTAAGGCAGGACCGCCCCGAGATCACCCCCATGTACAAGATCGCCAAGTTCAGGGAGCTCCTCGGGAGCCAGTACGGCCTCCGGGCCAAGCTATTCGGCCCCAAGACCTTCAACGAGGACGAGATCAACAGGTTCACAGAGGATACCTACTACTGCACCACCTGCGGCGTCTGCGGCACCGTCTGCGAGTCCGGGATCAATACCGTCGAGCTCTGGGAGGCGATGAGGCCAAACCTCGTTGCAAGAGGAAACGGCCCTTACGGAAAGCAGTCCTTCTTCCCCGCCCTCCTCGGAAAGGACAGAAACCCCTTCCAGGCAAAGCAGGAGGAGAGGCTCTGCTGGGTACCCAAGGACGCCACCGTCCTGGAGTCGTCGGAGATCGCCTACTTCGCGGGCTGCACCGCAGCCTACCGGCAGCAGGCCCTCGCTGTGGCATCCGTCCGGCTGATGAACGCCCTGGACATACCCTTCTGCATGCTCGGAAAAGACGAGTGGTGCTGCTCATCAGCCCTGGTGAGGACCGGTCAGCGCAACATTATGAAGGAACATGCGGTCCACAACGTCGACGCCCTCAAGGACAGGGGGGTCAAGACGGTCCTCTACGCATGTGCTGGCTGTCAGAGAACGGCGACCATCGACTGGCCAAGATGGTATGAGGGTTACATCCCCTACAAAAACATCCCCCTCTCCGTCTACCTCAGAGAGAAGATCAGGAGCGGCGAGGTGGAGTGGAAGAGGCCCCTCAACTTCAAGGTCACCTACCACGACCCCTGCCACAACGGAAGACACCTGATGCATGTCAACGGAAGGGACGTGGCCTTCGAGGCCCCCAGGGACATCCTGAAGTCGATCCCCGGGGTTCAGTTTGAGGATATGGCTCGATCGCGAGAGTTCCAGAGGTGCTGCGGCGCCGGCGGCGGCGTCAAGGCCGGAATCCCCGACCTCGCCCTAGACTGCGCCAAGGCGAGGATGGGCGACGCCCAGCTGATAGCAGCGGACGTGATCACCAGCACCTGCCCCTTCTGCAGGCGGAACATCATGGACGGGAGAGCGGCGATGGAAGGATGCGACGTTAAAGTCCTGGACGTGGTGGAGATGATGACCGCAGCCATGGGCCTGGACATCACGATCCCCGACAATCCCTACATGAAGTTCCAGGAGCAGGATGTTCTGGTCTGCGACGAGGACGTCTGCAAGGTTGAGACGATCGAGAGGAAGGCTGAGGGGAAGGACCTCGTAGGAGAGGCCCACTGATCCTTCGAGAAACCGGGCCGGGGCTTTTTGGCTCCCGGCCGTCTGTCTCTCTTTTCTTCTCTCTTTCGGCCGCATAATATGTCTCAGTCGTTTCTCTCCTTTTCACCACTTAATCTGCCGTTTTGCGCACCCGTATAATAATCTCAAAAAAGTGGCAGGAGAGGCAGCAATCCGGGAAGGTCCGGCCCATCAACCGATTCTCTTCCAGTGCTCGTGCTCGTGGGTCCAGAGGTCTTTATTCATCTCCACCAGGGCTTTGAAGTGCTCTCGCATCTCCTGGTGAACCTTCTCTTGATCTGGATAGACCTTCTGATCTCTTATCGCCTCGACGAGCTCCCCTCCCAGAGCGAAGCCCCGCTCCTCGGCGGCTTCCATCTCACCGGGGATCCGGGGGGACGCTCCGGCTTCCCCAACGACGCTGGCCCCGAAGCCGACCAGGATCTTGTTCAGGTAGCCGGTCACCTCTCCGGAGGCGGGGCTTCCTGCAGTGGCCACCGAGCAGCCGTACTTGCCTATCAGAAGCTGACAGTGAACGGCATCGGCCATCCTGTCCAGCATCGTCTTCATCTGGGCTGTTACGGTGTGGAAGTAGTTGGGTGAGCCGAGGACCAGTCCGTCGCATCCCAGGATCTTCCGAAATAGCTCGCTGAAGTCGTCGTCGTGTACGCATCTGCCTGTGGCAAAGCAGGTGGCACAGGCGTTGCAGTACTTGATATCCAGCTTGGAGAGGTCGATCAGCTCCGTCATGGCTCCGGCCTCACTGGCGCCTTCTAGGACGGTCCTGACCAGCCTCAGGGTCTGGCTCTTGGAGCCCCTGGGGCTCGAATTTATCCCTATGACCTTCAACTTATTCACCTCGATCTCATCCCTGAAAAGAGATCCTCCCTTTCCTCTATGAAAAATCTTCTCTTCGATCTATCTTTCTATCTCGCCGACGGCCCTCGATAGGTCAGGAGGCTCCTCTGGGGGCCGCGATCCATCGATGCGGAAGCCTGGAGCTGCCGGGCTGGCTAGGCCACGATCCCCCACTTTCGGATATCCTCGTCGTCTCCAGGTCGCCTTCGACCCCGTAGAACCGGCGTCCTCGCTGGGAGGGGATTACACTTATATTCGGCAGGAATGAACTCTAAATCTGGGAGCATGTTGATCTTCCACGGGGTCTGGGATGGCGCTCGATTTCATCCCTGGGCAGAGTCCGTCGGATTTCGGCTCTTTCCGGGGATGAAGGTGCGGGTGACGGGGCAGAGGGCGTCGAGGTTACGCCATCCCTCGAAGAGGAGCAGTCGGAAGAACGGCAGGATCGGTTATGGGATTTGGGCTAAGAGATCGAAAGCTGTAGCCCTCCTCCTCCTCCTCCTCCGCCCTGCGGAGGCCAAAAACGCCATGTTGAGACCGCTCGGAGATCCGCCATTTCCCAAGGACGATCGCCGATCTTTCCGCCTTTCTTCTGAGGGCATACGAGGTTGCTGGTCTGTTGGCACTGGATGAGGCAGCTCGTATTGGATTTCGTCGTCTCGCCTCCGCGTCCGTCCTGAAAGAAGACCGATGACGGCCCAGCCGCCAGACCTCGTCACCTCGGACTTTGCAGCCTCTTTTGGCGCCGGAGGGGTTCTAACGTCGGCTGAGTTCCTCCGCCAAAGCCGATGAGCCCCTCAGGACGGGACGAGACGCTTCCGTCCCTGAGAACGGCTCCAAGGATCATAACGAACCCGATCCCTAGCCCATCACAAGTGAATACCGAGTTCTATAGTAGTATCCGGTGGGGTACCTGTAGTATGGGTAATAGTAGCTGTATGGGTAGGAGTATGTGTAGTAGTAACTACTCGGGTAGTAGTAATTGTAATAGTAGCCGCTCGGGTAATAATAGCCGTAGGGATAGTAGGTGTAGCTGTTATACGAGCTATAATACGGGCTATAATACGGGCTATAATACGGGCTATTGTACGAGTCCCAGGGAGAGAGCCAGTCGTAAGAGGGAGACGTACGATCTGGTGGCTTGATCGAATGTCTCGGATCTCCGTCACCCGGTGGATGGGCGGCTGCTGCGGAGCAGAGGAGCCCAATCGCCAATAGCAAAAGTACAATTATTGCCTTAATGACTAACACCCCAAACCGTCAGGGTCCATCCAAGTATTAAAGCCTGTTGCTCCTGCGAGTCTCTTTTAGAACGTTGACCGGATCAGGTTCTGGACCTGGGGCAGGCGGATATTTGGCGCAGGGGATAGGGATGGCGATGCTCTCGGATTTGAATCTGGACCATCGTGGGTGGCTGGTTCGAGAGAGAGCAGAAGGTGCTCTGGGTCTTCAGGTTCGAAGAGGCTACGAGCGGTGCCTCGGATGTTGCCATCTCTACAATGATCATCAATCGGTAGAAATTTTAAAGAAGTGTCTACATTATAAGTATAATTTAATTGATAAACAATAACCAGGTCCATTGAAAACGTCATCAATCTCACATTGAACTACGCCGATATTTGGACAGCAACGACTCCGAGATAACTATGGCTGAGGCAGGTGGGTGGACACCGTCGGCTGATGAGGCCCAAAGACCTTCCTGGCCGATCTTAACCTATAACCAATGAATAACTGTCTCTGTCATAGAAGTACCCAGTAGGGTACTTGTAGTAGCTGTACGGATAGTAATACCAGGTATAATAGCGGCTCGCTGGATATTGATACGTATAATAATAACTTACCTGGCTTGATCGCGTGGAGTAGGCCCTTTCGGGAGGGCAGTAATCGTGGAGAAAATTGGCCTGGCTGGAGAACGATTTGTAGTTCGAGGGAGAGAGCCACTCCTTCGAGATATCCGTTTTATATGAAGTTGTCATCGGGTCCTCCGAACCCCCACATCCTGGAGAACCTGCAGCTCCAGTGGTGCAGAGGAGCCCGAGGGCCAACAGTGGAAGTAATATCATCGCCTTCATAGCTAACACCCCGGATCTTTTTGTGTCATCAAAGTATTAAAGCCTATTGCTCCTGCGGGCTTTGCACGTAAAGGGTCGTTTTGACCCTACTTTACGTGCAGACATCGGACTTTACGTGCAAGAACTCAGGGTTAATCCCATTCTCATACATCTCATGGATGACGACGGTGAGGTTGTAGGCTACAATTTTTGCCAGCAGTTCGTTTACCTGAGCAACCTGATTCTTGGACTTCAAGGTCTCTCCGAACTTCCTCTTGATCGCAGCGTTCGTAGCTTCGATGTTGCTCCTCTTATGGTAGTGGTCCATGAACTCGTCGCGATTGAGTTGGAAGTAGTGATACATCTTTTTCCATAACGGTGAACCTCCAGCCTTACCCGTTGCATTCTTCCTATAAGGGATATAGGCCGTACCTCCAACATCACCTACAATTTCTAGGTTCTTCCGTGAAGAGTATGCCATGTCAGCGGATACTTCACCGATGGTGAAGCCCTCGGCGGTCTTTCTCACCAGAGGTCCAAACTGAGGCGAGTCATTCCCATGTTCATCTGTTATTGCTATAGCCGCTACGATGTTGGTCTTTACGCCAGCACAAAGGTGAGCTTTCACCCATCGATGCTGTTTCTTTTCGCCGTGTTTTACACCACAGTAAGCGTTGAACGTGGTTGTACGAAATCCCGTTGAATCAACTGCGAAATCAGTTTCAATACCAGCTACAGGTAGAGCGGAAAGCATGACAAGCTTGTGTAGAACTTCTGTCGTCTCTGGTTTGTTGAAGAGTTCTGAGGTTGAATTGAAGTGAGGGGCACGGCTGATCTGTCCTTTCTCAGTGGCACTCCGAAACAGACTGTGTGCACGGCGGCTCGAAAGCTGAGAGTACACTTTCTGGATAGCACAGAATAGGTTCTCCTGAAGAGGTAGGCGAGGTCTCCCTGTGGTCTGCTCAGGCTCAGGGACTGCTTTTACGAGATCCTTCAGCAACTCATCAAAGAGCTTCACCTCTGCCTTCTGTGCAGCATTGTAGGCATCCCATGCTTGTTTATAGGTCAGGTGGACCTTCTCGGTAACTACGCCTTTTGGTGTATCCTTCTCAACTTCAAGGTAGTATCTGGTGGCCATGATGTGCTTGCACTTACCGCCCCTATATACGAAATCGGGACACGTACAGGTCATACCATTGGGGGTATTCTTTACCTCGTAGGTTTTGTTACCCGACTGCGATCTCACCTTGAACGATGTATCACTGACTTTCTTGATCTGGTTGCCCTGATCCACTATTGCTTTACCACGTTCTTCTCTCATATCTACCATAGCAGTTCACTACCCCTACTATGTACCTTACGGTATATATACTCAGCGGTATACAGTAACCGACGTGTTTAAATAGTAGAATGTATACTTTACGTTACTCAACTAAATGATTGAATTGAGTGATTGATTTATGGTAAAATGCCCTGAGTGTGGACATGAGTTTGAGCCGGTAAAGTTGAAATGCCTTAGATGTGGATATGAGTGGTATCCGAGAGATCCTAATGTGCTACCAAAGGTATGTCCAAATCCGAAGTGCAAGTCACCATACTGGGATCGCGAACGCAATCAAAAGCGTAAGAAACGCTCCAGTTGAAATGAAAGGGGCGGAGGGGCAATTTTGTAATAGTGCCTCTCAAAATAGAGGGATATAAATGGATGGAAGTGGAGATATAAAAACAGAAGAGGATGTCAAGATTAAATTCCTCCTTCCTTTACTAGAAGCGCATGGATATAAACCACAGCAATGTGAATTTGAGAAGGCAATCGATGTACATGAAGGGAGAAAACATAAAAAGATATTCGCTGATGTTGTAGTATACACATCGGCTAGAAAACAAGCTCCGTTGATTTTATGCGAAACCAAGTCTCCTCAGGAGATACTTAATAAACCCGCGAAAGAACAAGCGATATCGTATGCACGTTTGCTCCCTAGGATTGCACCGCTTGTACTCGTCACGAACGGAGAGCAAGTTCAGGTCTTTCAGACTTTAAATAAGAATAGGATATCGCAACTTCCAAATTTCAAAGATCTTCAAAGTGACTTAGTCAATATAATGATTAGTAATGAGCTGCAAGCAGCTTTGAGAGAAGAAGCTAAACACGAATTATTTATAATTGATGATGTTCAGACTTTTAAAAATGTTCTTAAGGCATGTCACAATGAGATTCGGAACAATGAAGGGTATGATCCCGCTGCTGCATTTGACGAGATGTCTAAAGTATTATTTTGTAAATTATATGAAGAGAAACATAAGGATAATAATCGCTTCAGGGTTGATGTTTTTGATAAAGCATTACAGGAATTAAAAATAAATGTTGTTAGGCAAGTGTTCGATGAAACAAAAATAGATCCTCGATACTCAGGGTTGTTTAATGAGGATGATGCTATTAACTTGCAAGATCGGACTATTCGCAAAATAGTAAGTCTATTCGAGAATTATGACCTCTCATTAACTGCATTTGATGTTAAAGGAGAAGCGTTCGAGTATTTCCTCGGCGACACATTTACGGGTGGGTTAGGGGAATATTTCACACCTAGAAATGTGGTTGAGTTTATGGTAGATGCAATCAACCCCAAGATAGGCGATAGAATAATAGATCCATTTTGTGGCACGGGGGTTTTTTGATTTATGCATTTGATGTGATCAGTGAGAAAATACGTCTTCAAGAGTTCTCTGTTGATGAAAAGGCAAAATGGCGATATCAATTATCTAATGAGTCATTATACGGCACTGATTGGAAGGAGAGAACGTCACAAGCATGTAAAATGAACATGATGGTTCATGGTGATGGAAACGCGGGAATTTTTAAGCATCATGGATTGGTAAATATAAAGGATCATATAGAAGAGGGGCAATTCCACATATGTGTTACTAATCCTCCATTTGGATCATTTGAAAACGACCCGGACATTTTAAAGGAATATGAATTGGGGGCGGGGAGAAACTCCCAAGATAGAGCAATATTGGCATTAGAACGCGCCATCCGGCTCGTTAATAAGGGAGGAATGGTCGGAATAGTTGTAATCGAGAGCATTCTAAATACCGAATCCAAAAAATATGTTAGAGAGTATATCAAAAGTAATGCCTGGATAAAGGCAGTAATCAGCTTACCGAAAGAGACGTTTGAAGGATATAATGCGAGAGCCAAAACAAGCATACTCATTCTACAAAAGAAATACGAACAAGATGAAGGAAAACAAAATCCTGTGTTTTTGTCCATTGCGAAGAATACAGGATATGCACCAAATGGATCTCAAATACCAGGCAACGAACTTCCAGACATTTTGCTAGATTATAAATCGTTTATGTCCAATGGCGGAAACCCGATAAACTCTAACTCTTGGGTATCTGATATTAGTGAAAGACTCGATGCTGAATTCTATTATAATCATTCCTTGAATATTGATGGAAGCAAAATGGCGTTTCTTCAAGACAGAATAGCAAAAACACTGGATAAAACAAACGAGGAATACACATTGCTGAGTTCATATAGCAATGATGTCTCCCGGACCCGAAATATGCAATCTATCCGTCTTGGTGATTTGATAGAAGAAGTAAGTCAAAAGGAGAAAGTATTATCTGATAAATTATATACATTGCTTGGTGTGAGGTGGTGGGGGGCAGGTGCCTTCATCCGAGAAGAAAAACTTGGTAGTGATATCAAGGGAAAGACGTTGTATAAAGTCACTTCAGATCTTATTATATATAATAGGTTATTCGCCTTCAGGGGATCGTTTGCCGTCTTGGGTGATGAACATGATGGTTGTTATGTCTCAAATGAATTTCCGACATTTAAATTAAAATCTGAGATAGAAGATAAGAAATTCTTAACTAAATATATCGTTTATTGCCTCAACAGCCCATACTATCTACAAAAGATCGATTCGATGTCAACCGGTGCGACAAAAACCAGTCGGAACAGATTAAGCCAGAAACAATTGCTTGATATTGAAATTGATATTCCATGTGATGAAGACGATATCAAATATATGATTGATGTAATTGAGCGAGCCGACGCACTGAGAGAGATGCAAACAAGCCTACTTGAAAATATTAAAGAGTTGCGTGATTGCATGTCCTTGAGTGTTTTCAGCCCCCAGAAAGACTAGATCCTCAAACGCAGTGACTTTACGTGCAAGGCTGAGACTTTACGTGCAGGACGGGGTTTACGTGCAAAGCCGCTCCTGCGAGGCTCTTTTAGTAAGTAAGTTGCAGATATCTGTTTATGGGATGGGCCCCAGGGCATTTTGCCTTGGATGTGGGAGACGATAAGCAACCCGCCGCCTGTGAGTTCGATGCTGGACCTCCAGGCCCTCCCTCAAACCGAGACTCCCTTAGAGGTTCAGCCTCAGAGGCTCAGAGATGCCCTCTGCGACGGTCGTTATGGGGTTGAGATAGGTATCTGGTTCCATTCTCCGCACAAACTAACCCTATTGATAGCGATTTTGTGAATATATAGTGCCGAGTTAATCTTACCTAGTTTTAACTATCCTTATAT
>Ga0123335_1009284_pt1 | contig 10233 bp, 8 predicted proteins | sample BiotimSIPDNA_2_FD_89707 | JGI IMG/M metagenome (GOLD analysis project Ga0123335, IMG submission 89707) | Anaerobic biogas reactor microbial communites from Washington, USA - Biogas_R2 time_0 SIP DNA | ecosystem: Engineered > Bioreactor > Anaerobic > Unclassified | place: Washington, USA... | reverse complement strand
GTTAGCAACGTGTGGACGACCTGTCGGCTATGCCTGCCTTCCAAACACGTCATGCGCCCATGTAAGGTCCAAGTGAAAGGCCGCCTATTGGCACTCGATTTACATTGCCTGTTGCCGTCATTGCTTCCAACAGGTTATCCACAAGGCATCGGTGGCGGGACGTGCTTGTAACTTCGCCTGGTTAATAGGCTTATGAGATGCAGTGCTTCACAACCGACAAACCTACAGGGTCTAATAAGGCTACGGCTGTTTAATATATTACCTATAAGAGGGCGCGGATCGTGCCCTGTATCCGCTTGTGTTTTTATCGACAGAATCCGCCAGCGACTTTAAACAATTCGTCACCGGTAGAAAGATTTTCAAGCTTTTGTCTCTGCCCGGGTTCTTGCAGATCTTGACCTTGGTTTGCTTGACGTGCGTTTGCGGCGTCTCTTTCGGGGCTTGCTGTCGTGGGGCTCTTCCTCGGCAATCTCTGCACTTCCGGCAGGCCAGGATTCCAGCGGAAGCTTCTCGCCTGTCAGCCGCTCGACCGCCATAAGCGCCCGGCGATCCATGGAAGTTACAAAGCTGCTGGCAAGCCCGCTGGCGGCCACTCGTGCCGTTCTTCCGATGCGGTGGATGTAGTCTTCAGCGACTCTCGGAAAGTCGTAATTGATAACGTGCTCGATGTTCTCAACATCTATCCCACGAGCTGCAATATCGGTGGCTATAAGCACGCGGTATTTGCCGGTCCTGAAACCGCTCAGAGCCTCGTCGCGATGAGCCTGTTCACGATCGCCATGAATGCGAGCCACGCTCTGTCCGTGAATTGCTCTTCCAAGCCGATCAACGCCTCGCTTTGTGCGCACAAACACCAAAACCCTGCCGGGCGACTCGCTAAGCAGCTTGTCCAGCAACTGGGTCTTGTGCTGTTCATCCACCTTGTACAAATGCTGTTTTGCGCGTTGAGCCGGAGCGCTTTGCCGACCAACCTGAATTCGAACCGGATGCCGCATGTGGCCGCGGGCGATCTTTTCCACTTCGCTTGGCAGAGTGGCGGTGAACATCAGCGTCTGGCGTTTTGAAGGCAGCGACTCCAGAATGCGTGTGATCTGGGGCATGAAGCCCATATCGTGCATCCGGTCGGCCTCGTCCACCGCAAGAATTTCAATTTCGTGCAGGGATACGCTCTTGTACTGGATGTGATCTATAAGCCTTCCCGGAGTTGCAACAAGCACATTTGGCCAGCTTCGCAGAGCCTTTATGTCGTCATCCATGGGCAGGCCACCCACCACGCAGGCCACTCTGACGCCGCTGGACTTTCCAAGCAGTTCGAACATGCCGGTGATCTGCTGTGCAAGCTCTCTGGTAGGCGCAAGCACCAGCGCGCCAAGATGCATGCTGCCGGCAAGACGGTGAATGATTGGCAATGCGAAGGCGCCCGTTTTGCCCGTGCCGGTCTGCGCTAAGCCGATAACATCCTTGCCTTGGAGGGCGGGGGGAACACAATTGGCCTGAACTGGGGTTGGCGTTTGCCAACCGGCGGCCGATATGTCGGCCAGTATACTTTGGGCCAGTTCCAATTCCAGGAACGATCCCGCCGGTGTTTGGGCGGGAGATGAATCTAGTTTTGAACTCAACTTATCCTCTTGCAGACCTCAAAAACGTAGCTGCTTCGGCGTGTAGGCAGCTTTCCCCATAAGCCCAGAGGCTACAACAAACGCAGGAGCGGGTGTAAAGGTCTGTCCAATATCCTGTGCAAATGCAGCGCCATTATACGCGAAAACTATTTTATCGACAATATCTCTTATCGGCATCAGGCAAACACGGCCGCCAGACGGCGAATGCGATCCTCAACCGGGGGATGGGTCGCAAACAACCTGCTGAGATTTCCACCCGCCAGCGGCGCCACAATGAACAAGTGACTCTGGGCGTCACTCACCGGCAGCGGAATCTGACGGGAAGCCGCATCCAGCTTCCTCAGGGCGTTGGAGAGCCCCTCGGCCGAGCCTGCCAGCTCAGCGCCGCCGCGATCCGCTTCGTACTCTCTGGACCTGCTGATCGCCAGGCGAATAAGCATGGCGGCAACCGGCGCCAGGATAATCAACAACAAAGCTGCAAGCGGGTTATCCCTGCGCCTGCCGCCCCCAAACCACATGACCATGTAGCCCAGGTAACTGATGGCGCCGGCAAGCACTGCTGCGATCGTGCTTATCAGGATGTCGCGGTGACGAATGTGGCTTAGCTCGTGCGCGATGACCCCCTCCATCTCGGACTGATTGAGCATCTGACGCAGGCCGGCAGTTACGCAGACGGCGCTGTTTTGCGGGTTTCTTCCGGTTGCGAAAGCATTTGGCGCCGCTGCCGGCGAGATGTAAACGCGCGGCATTGGCATGTTGGCCTGCTCGGCCAGCCTGGCCACCGTCGAATACAGCCAGGGATCGTCCTGAGGCGTAATGCTTACGGCTCGCATGGAGGCCAATGCGATTTTGTCGCTGAAGTAGTACGCCAGCACGTTGAGGCCGCCGCCAAGAATCAGCGCCCAGATCAAAGCGCCTTGCCCGCCGAGAAGATATCCCGCGCCAAGACAAAGGCCCATCATGCCGGCCATGAGCAACGCCGTCTTCGTATCGTTCCAGAATCCACTCATAATAATCCTTTCCACACGGGCAGAGAGTACGCGAATATTATACGACCCGCCGTTACTAAAAGACTAACTTTTGTGGCGGCGGTGCGTATAGCCTGAATGCGGCACGATGATGCCGACGAAAGTAGTCGTCGCGCGGCGTCGAGACGCTGACAACTTGGCGGATTTTTTTTGACACAGTTTTTGATGGTGGATAACATCGTTGCCGTGCAGCCAGGAGTGGCACTCACAAGGATGTGAAAACGCAGTGCGGCTTGGCGTAATGGATTGCCCTCAACGCCACGTGCCCGGCATGTCTTGGCAACGTTATTGTTAGTAACACCGCGGTGCTTGCGGTTTGCGCAGATATAAGGCAGGAAATTATGGCGGACGTTGATCCGGCTGTGTGGCAGGGCATAGTCCAGCAAGTGGTGGGAACCGGCGGCAACCTTATCCGTCCCTGGTTTACGCAACTTGAACCGATCAGCCTTGAGCACGGGCTTCTGGAAATCCAGGTCCCGGGCAAGGCCGAGCAGGATTATTGCCAGCGTCACGCCACCCGTCTGTTCACCGAGGCCGCCCAATCGGCCACCGGCAGGCTGGTCGGCGTGTGTTTCCTGACTTCAGCGCAAAGGGATGTCCAGCCGGCGGCCCAGGCTGGGCCCAAGGAAGCATTTCCCCAAAGTGAATTCTGGGGCGACTACAGCTTTGATACTTTCGTCACCGGCAGTTGCAACAGATTGGCTCATGCTGCTTGTCTTGCGATCAGCGACAATCCTGGCAAAACATACAACCCGCTGTTCATCCATGGTTCCGCCGGACTGGGCAAAACTCACCTGCTGCAGGCGACCTGCCTGAAAATCGCCCAGGAGCGGCCTTCCGCCAAGATCTGCTTCCTATCGTGCGAGACGTTCGTTAACCATTTCATCGACGCTGTCGGCCACGGCAAACTGCACGAGTTCCGCTATAGGTATCGCCACGCAAACGTGCTGGTGATAGACGACATCCAGTTCCTCAGCGATCATGAACAATCGCAGGACGAGTTTTTCCACACGTTCAACACGCTTTACCAATCCCAGAACCAGATCATTCTTTCCAGCGATCGCGGCCCGGATGAAATCCCGCAGCTCGAAGAGCGGCTTGTGAGCCGTTTCAACTGGGGACTGGTTGCCCGAATCGATCGGCCATGCTATGAGACCCGCGTGGCGATCGTGAAAAAGAAGGCCCGGCTGCGGAATATTCAGCTGCCCGAAGATGTGACGTGTTTCCTGGCGGGCGCGATAGAGTCCAACACTCGTGAGCTTGAAGGCGCTATCGCCAAGGTCGCCATGTTGTCGCAGGTCTGCGACAGGCCGATCGACCTGCAACTGGCGGAAGAAGCGGTGGGCGGCGAGTCTGTGACGGCCTCGCATGAAGTGACGATTGACGAGATTATCAACGTCGTCGCCAGACGTTTCAACGTTCGCCTGGCCGACTTGCAGTCGAAGAAACGCCATCGCTCCATAGCGTTTCCCAGGCAGATCTGCATGTACCTGGCCCGCAACCTTACGCGGCACAGTCTTGGCGAAATCGGGGGATACTTCGGCGGAAGGGATCACACCACTGTTCTTCACGCCAACAAGGCCATACAGCAATACAAGCACCGCGATGCCCAGTTCCAGGCGACGCTGGAGTTGATGTCGAAAGAGATTCAGCGGCTGTAAAGCTAGTGCTTGTGATGCGCACCCGAACCATGTTCGGATTGGACGACGGCATCGCCGGTTGTCCCCGCCGCAAGCGAGGAATGGTAAACGCCCTTTTCCCTGCCCAGCCGATCCACCAGGGCCGAGATCTCTTTGCCCCTGCCGCGGACCATGATCATCTCGGCGCACAAATGCTCGTCAAGGTGAACGTGCGTGGTCGCCATTACGCTGCCGCAAAAATGATGCTGATGATGGATGAGCCGTTCGCTTAATCCCCGCGCGTGATGGTCGTAGAGGATGGAGATCGTGCCCAGAAGCACCTTGTCGGTTTGCCATTCCTGCGCGACCACTTTCGAACGGATCAGGTCGCGGATGAACTCGGAACGGTTGGCGTATTCACTGCTTTCGACAAGGTTTTCCAGCTGCTCGAACAGCGGCTGCTCGATAGAGACCGTGAATCTTACCAGTTCTGACATGGCTTGCTCCTGTGGCGCTTGCAACAGATAGTACACTCAGAGCCCCCTGCCGGAAAAGCGGCTTGTTCAAAGAGTTTGTCTTATGTTGTTCGCAACACGCCCGCTGGAGTTGACGATATGATGTCCAGACGATAGCTTCTAAGTGGAATGTGGAAGAGTTGAGCATCGCCAGCGTAGCTCAACGGTAGAGCACCGCTTTTGTAAAGCGGTGGTTGTGGGTTCGATTCCCTCCGCTGGCTTTTTGCACTGCCCCCAAGCGTGTCAGGGTCTTATTCAACCGCCTTTCTGTACTGGCTTGGCGAGAGACCGTAGCAGCGAATGAACCAGTGGTGCATGTGGCTGATGTCGGCGAAGCCCCATTTCAAGGCGATGGCTTTGGCAGGCGTTGCAGTTTTGCGTAATTCGGCGGCGGCTGAGCTGAGCCTGAACCTCAGGCCAAAGTCGGAGAACCGCAAGCCCATGGTCTTGTAGAACAGGCCGGCAAAGGTGTTGCGGTTCATGCCGCAGGCGGAAGCAGCGGCCTCGGTTCGAACGGCCGACGCGCTTTCGAACACCATCTGTATCGCCCTGTTGACCCGATCCATCGCGGTGCTCGACTGAGCCACGCTCGGCGGCTTCTGCGGCGACCAGTCCTCGAAGAGAATCAGCAACGCCTGCGTCAGCTTCAAACGCAGCCAGACGCGCGGCTTGTCAGCAAGCGCAGGGTCTGCAAGTTCCCTGGCCACATTCAGAATTGACCGGCGGGCCGCAGCCGTTCGCGCCTGGGGACGCTTGTGCGGTTGCACGCAAAAAGGCGCCCGCCATTGAATGTCCTTGGATTCCTCATAGCAGGTTGCCGTCAGCATGGGCGGAAGAATCATCAGTATGACCGCCTCGCAGGGGGCCTGGAGAATCCTGAACCCGTGGGGCTCCCAGATGTTGCACAACCACACCTGCCCTTGTCCGATGTCTTGTTCAGCATTCTGGTATTGCCGTCGCATCCGCCCGGTCAGGACAATTCCCAGTTCAAAAGGATAGTGCATGTCGTACCAGAATCGGCGGCGATCGGGCCAGCGATGGTGGATCAGCTTAACGGGCGTTTCAGCGCACAAACCAAACGAGAGCTTTTCTATCTGTTGCAGAGGCCACGAGGCCCGGGTCGGCGGATTGCTGGTCATGGAAAAGCCCTTGTGCAGTCTACCGAGCAAATCTACAAGTTTTTCTGGCGATTCCACAAGATAATTTTCGACCGTTTGCGCCCTGCTTTTAGGATCATAATAGTAAAGAACCAGGTTGTTGAAGGTGATGAATGAACAAGCGCATTTTTGCAATAGCGGCTCACCCTGACGACATCGAGTTCATGATGGCCGGCACGCTTGTCATGCTCGGCCGCCTGGGGTGGGAACTCCACTACATGAACGTGGCGAACGGATCGTGCGGATCCGCGACAATGGACCCAGCAAAGACGGCGGCTGTTCGCTCCGAAGAAGCCCGCGCCGCCGCCAGGGAACTGGGCGCTGTCTGGCACGAGCCTTTGGTCGAAGATTTGCAAATCTACTACAGGCCGGAACTGGTGGCGCGTCTCGGCGCCGTCATACGACAGGTCAAACCCGAGATCCTGCTGGCGCCCTCGCTTCAGGATTACATGGAAGACCATGTCAACACCGCCAGGCTGGCACTGACCGCAACCTTCTCGCAGGGCATGCCGAACTTCCAGACAATCCCGCCTGCGCCGGTCGTGAGTCAATCCGTCGCCATGTACCACGCACTGCCGTACGGCCTTCATGATCAATTGGGCGATCCGGTGCATGCGGACCTGTACGTGAATGTCGAATCCGTCATGGACGTCAAGTTGCGGGCCCTCGGCTGCCACCGCAGCCAGAAGGAGTGGCTGGATGTCAGCCAAGGCATCGACAGTTACCTCGTAACCATGCAGGACATGTCCGCCGCCATGGGAAAACTGTCCACAAGATTCCGCTACGCCGAAGGCTGGCGGCAGCATTTGCATCTGGGTCTGGGCCCGGCCGGTTGGGATCCCCTGGCCCTGACGCTCAAACAAGATGTGCATATCGCCAAAACAAGGAGCCGCTCATGAGCAGGGCATTAAGCAAGATATCTCCCGACTGGTGGGACTACACAACGCTGGATAAGGAACTTCTGGCGGACGCCGCGAAGCTTACGCCGGAGGATATGCTCGCGCTGAGCCGTGACGGTTTCAAGGTCGTCTTCTACGACACGCTTGAGGAGTTCTACCTTGCCGAGGCAATGGAGTACATCTCCGCCTGGAAGCAGTCCACCGCCGACTCGCCGGCCGGCATATGCGGTCCAATCGGACCCACCGAACAACTGCCCCTCGTCGCCAAGCTGGTGAATGAACTGGGCTTGTCGCTGCGGCACGCCCATTTCTGGGGCATGGACGAATGGACGGAAAACGGCGCGCCCGTGTCCATCGATCATCCCTTGTCGTTCGCGAAGGCCGACATGGATCTGTGCTTCAACAGGATCGACCCCGCGCTCCGGATGCCCGCGAGCAATATGCATTTTCCGATAGATTTATCTGCATACACCAGCAGCTACGACAACGTTCGATGCGTCGTGATGCAGGGCGGGCAGGGCGAGGTCAAGCACTGGGCCTTCAACGATCCCCTTCGTCGCGCCGGCAAGTTCAAGGATGCGCCGCCGTCGCCTCAGGAGTACCTCCAACTCAAGACCAGGATTGTTGAACTGCATCCAATGACGATTATTCAGAACGCCCGAACATCCGGCGGCGGCAACATCTCGCTTGTTCCGACCGAAGCCGCGACAGTAGGACCGTTCGAGACGTTCAAAGCCCAGAAGGTTTCCATCTGGCATGCCGGCACGCACGACAATCCATTTGGCCAAAGACTGACGACGCTGATGATAGGCAAGCAACTGCCCGATAGTTCCGTGCCGATGTCGCTGCTGGCTCTGCACCCCAACGTGCAGTTCAACTTCTACCGTCCCGGCATTGGCCAGTGCCGCGTTGAGATGCACTGATCGTCACAGAACAGTGACGGCCTACTGAGCTGCGCACGCGGCAATTGCTTCGAGCAGTGCCCGCGCCTTATCGAGCGTTTCGTGGTACTCGCCGCTGGGGGTCGAGTCGGCGACTATGCCGCCGCCAACCTGCACATATGCATCACGGCCGCAACACACGATGGTCCGGATGGCGATGTTCCATTCGCAATCGCCGGTGACGCCGACCCATCCAATGCATCCGGTGTAGACGCCGCGGGCGACGGGTTCAATCTCGTCGATTATCTCCATTGCCCTGACTTTGGGCGCGCCGGTGATGGACCCGCCCGGAAAAGTCGCCCGCAGCAGCGCAGCCGGGCCAATCTCGGGCCTGAGCTTGCCAATTACCTCGCCGACAAGATGGAAAACGGTTGGGTGGGTTTCCAGCAATCGATTGTGCCGCACCCGGACGCTGCCGTAGCGACACACTCTGCCCAGATCGTTCCGCAGCAGGTCGATAATCATTGCAAGCTCGGCGTTATCTTTTGCCGATTGCTGCAATTCTTCGGCGTTTGCACTGTCCTTTGCCGGTTCGCCCGTCCTGGGCCGCGTGCCCTTGATCGGCCTGGTTAGAACGTCTCCACCGCGCACTCGAAGAAACAACTCGGGCGAACTGGACACGATCGCGCACGGTGCGCCGCCATCCTCGAAAGCCAGCCATGCCGAATACCATGCGGGATTGCGCCTGCGCAGCGCCCGGTATACGTCGAGCGGCGCCGGTGCGTCATGAATAGTGAACCGCTGCGAAAGATTCACCTGAAAGATATCGCCGGCGGCGATGTACTCGATGCATTTTCGCACGGCCTTGCGATAGGCTTCTGGTGTGAAGCTGCTGACCAGTTGCGCCTCACCACGAGCAGGCGGCGCGACACCGGCGCATTGGTCCGCATGTGTCTGTTTGGCGAAGATGCTTCTCAATGCTCGTGCGGCAAGGCCGGCGCCCACGGGCGGATCATCGTATCGCAGTTCGACGAGTTCCCAGGCGTCTTGCAGGTTGTCATGCACAAGAATGGCGTCATAGAAGGCCAAACGCATATCGCACATGGGCAGGTCGCCCCTGGCCCGGCATGGCAGATGCTCGATCCATCTGCCGACTTCGTAACCGACATAGCCCATCCAGCCGGGGCAGTAGGGGCATTCGCGCGGCTCGATGTCCGGATTCGGGCGAAGCTTGACGCAAGCGGAGGCCTGTTCAAGCAGCGGCCAGATGTCTTGTTGATCAGGCAGGGTTCGGTCGGCGCACAGAAAACCCTCAGGCCCGAGGCGCAGCACATCCATAGGTTCGCACGCGAGCATGGAGTACCTGCCCAGTTCGGGGTGGCTGGCGGACGACTCCAGCAGGACGGGGTCTTTGAACTTCGATAGCGGCGTCAGCAGCTGCTCAATGCTGCAACTGCCGTCAAGCGGGCTTACTTGCAGCACGGCGGACCGAACATTGGCTGGGTGGTTCATGTTGATAGGGTATTCCACATGAATCATTGGCCGCGAGGCTAGGGCGGCGGCAGGATCATTGTGCCAAGGTTCCGGGGATCGTAGAAATGGCGGGCGTTTGGAACCCAGCTCGAGCTTTCGCCGCCTTGCGTGCTGAATCTCGCGAAGTTCACCCTCCAGAGCCGCTGCGTCGCCGCCTCTCCGAGCGACTTAAGCGGTATGGCGATTTCGGCAGTCCACTGATCGACAGAATGAGACGTGGCCACCGTGACCGCAGCCGGCCAGGGCTCGACTTTCCCCAGCGGAGGCTGGCACGCAATGCCGCGCCGCATAATGGTGACGCCGTTTGGCTTGATAACCATATGGTGCAGGTCTTCCACACCCTTTGCAGAGGCGCCGGGGTCGAGCAGAATCTCCACGGCGTCTTCAGCCACAAGCATCAGTTGTTCGTACCGCAGCCGGTTGTCATTAAGCGAGATCACTCCAGCGGGATTTGGCTCAAAGCAGCGGAAGGCTATGTAAAGGTTATCTGAATCATGCAGCACAAATGCCTGCGTCTGCCTTGCCGCCAGACCGTTTCCCTGCCTGCCTCGCCTTCCGACGAGAACGAAATCCCCGGCGCTGTTGCCGGTGCGAATGGGCCAGTCATCCAACGAGCCGTCAATCACCACCGGCTTTCGGAGCGGGCTGGACACGAGCAGAGGCATCCATGCATCCATGGTGACAGGCTCGTTGCCGTCAATGCCGATGGAGAGCGGCATGCTGAACTTGCCGCTATGAGTCGACGGCGCCTCAGAGCCCCTCAGTTCAAGGGCGATCACGCCGGAAGTCAGCGGCTCAAGCTGCGCAATGCGGGAACCATGCTTGCTGAAATTCCACCCCGGTGGCGCGGCTGCCACTGCAATTTGCACATCCGCGGGCGAGGCCAGCTCGTTGTAGAGATCCAGCATAACGCTGGCGTTGAACCGGCCGTCTTCGAGCAGGCTGACGTTCGTTCGAACCTGCTCCACGCGGACGGTCGTGG
>Ga0123335_1009280_pt1 | contig 10237 bp, 9 predicted proteins | sample BiotimSIPDNA_2_FD_89707 | JGI IMG/M metagenome (GOLD analysis project Ga0123335, IMG submission 89707) | Anaerobic biogas reactor microbial communites from Washington, USA - Biogas_R2 time_0 SIP DNA | ecosystem: Engineered > Bioreactor > Anaerobic > Unclassified | place: Washington, USA... | reverse complement strand
TTTCCTTACGATGATTTTTTCAAACTCTATGATCCCGGTCTGCCGGGCGATCTTCATGACCAAACAACTCAAACTCAGGAGCATCAGAACCGCCGCCACCATGCCCAGCAGCCCATAACCTCCAAATACCGCAAAAAACTGGGTCAGCTCTTGCCCCGACACGAAACCGGCACCCAAGAAACTACCGGTAAATGCCATCGCGATATGGCTGGAGGATATACCCTTAATGAGTGCTCTCCCTTTACCGTCATAATCGTGTTTCATCATGCTCTAATGCTATCATATATGGCGCGGGGGGCATCAACTGATGGGTGGCCCGCTGCCCGATTATGTGGCTTAGCCAGGTAAAGAAGGAGAAAGCACTTCAAGAGGAAAAGATTAGTCAAGGATTCCTGGAACAAGCAGATATGCGGACGAAATCCCTGGTGATCTCCGTTCTAAAATCCTTTGGCTATAATGATGTCGTTGTTGAGTTTTATTGATTATATCGGCACCATCAGATATTAGCGGAGAATTAGGCCGCCCTTAGCCCTTCCTAATCTCCATCACATCCTCAACCTTTATAACTGTGGATTCATCCTCATTTATCATGATTATCTTCTGCCACCGGTCTTCACCTTCCGTACAGAAGTGCATGGCACCCCAGACCACCTTGCCCTTCCCACCATCCATATAATGAACCGCGCAGGGTTGGTGGTCTTTCAAATAATAGGCGAAATTGCGGCGGGTCCTCATCATCATCTCGTAGGAACTGATGAAACGCGGGTCTGACTCGCCATAAGACACGTGGTTGGCTTCCGATTGTTGGTCTATGAGCGCCTGGGCCAGGGGCGAAAGCTGCTGATAAATGGTGTCGGCTATGCTGCCGAAGGTGTGTTCAAACACGGTGCCCTGGCTGAGCAGCTTGAGACCTACCGTCAGTGCAAATACTTCATCCGTGCGCATGGCCAGGAAGAGCGGATGGATCAAGGAAGTATAGGTATTACTGCCTCTCTCCAATTCCCTTATCCTCATGGTGCAGCCCAGGAACTCAAACCCATCCTGCAGGATCTTCAGATCATCACTCAAGGCCCGCTCACTTATACCGAAAGTCGCCGCGATATCCGCCCGGGACTTATTTCCGGAATGCAGGTATTTGAGCATCCGCAACAACCGCTCCTCGCGACTGCGGCAGGTGAAGTTCTGGAGGAAATCCAGGTCCAACGGGCAGGGCGCCATACCGGCGATGTGCTTCAGCAATACCGAAAGCCGGGCCGCCTGGGCCTGTTTGTCATTGGGAAAGGACCGCAGACCGGCCTCGATGGCACCAGTGAAACCGAGGGGATCTGCCAGGATAACCTGCAGCGGTGTCTGTAGGATATCGCCGTTGCCCCCGCCATCGTAGTAGTTTTCAAACCAGCCCTTCAATTTATCGATATCATCCTGGGCCTTTTTGCCTTTGCGGCGGAATGAATCGCTGATCACGTCGGACAGTGTAAATGATGGTATCGGTCTTACCATAGATGCTGCTCCCCCTAACTTAACCTATCATTATGATTTGCTTCCCGGCTGAAACCTAAACACCAACCGAATATGAAGCCCGGCTTCATCGTAGTCGCTCTCCGGCCGCGCTAAGATATGAACATAAAGAGGAGGCGATGACATGAGAACACTGGTAGTTGGAGATACCCATGGATGTTTGGACGAGCTGCTGGATTTACTGCAAAAGGCGGAGCTGAATTTACCGACGGACCGGCTTATCCTGCTGGGGGACTATATCGACCGGGGGCCCCAATGCTATGAACTGGTAGCTTATCTGTGGGGATTACAGCAGCTTCATGGCCGGGACAAGGTGGTTCTGCTGCGGGGCAATCATGAACAGATGGCCATCGACCACCTGAAGTATGATGACCGCAATTGGTTTTACAATGGCGGGGCTATCACCGCCCGCAGCCTGGCTGCCAATCAGGCCGACATGGCTGAAGTGATCGATTTCTTCAGGTCCCTGCCGCTGTTTTTTTGCGATGAGCATTTCATCTATGTTCATGCCGGGCTGAGGCCGGGAGTCGACCTGGAGCGCCAGCGGGCCCAGGATCTGCTCTGGATCCGGGAGGAATTCTACCGGAGCTCTTATGATTTCGGCAAAACCGTGATATTTGGGCATACCCCCACCAGCTTCATCAATGGCAAGCATGCTCCGATCATCACGGAGGGCAGGGTGGCCCTGGACACGGGCTGCGTATATGGCAAATTCCTCAGCGGCCTGGAGATCCAGAATGGCCGGATTACCGGTACATATATGGTTGCAGCTGGTAATAATCGCGGTAAAAGGATAGCGTAAACAACAATCGATAGGGGGAGAAAACATGTTTAAATCAGGAACCAAAGTCACAGTAAAAGATTTCTGGCGCAAGGATTACCCCCAATTGGTGGCGGATGAATACACCGTAACATTCTCCTGGATGACCAGCAGTTATACCTGGGTGACGCTGGATGAACTACCGGATCTGGTCTTCAATGGGACAGCCTTCTGGGGCCATAAAGGGGAGATTTCCCGCTTCGCAGTCAAAACCACCCGGGGCGGGTTGGTGATAAGTGATATGGAATATCTCGATCTGATAGTTCCCCAGCAGCATGTCCTGGATTTCCAGGAACTGGAGCCGGAGGATGATGCTATGCCATACTTCTCGGGCTGCGCTGTCTGTGGAAAGGATATAGAGACCAGACAGGATGCTACCGGAATTCTGGTTAGCGGTGATATGGTGATGCTGCCGGTGTGCTCCAGGTGCTGTCAGTCGAACCTCGGTTTCGAGGTGCGGGCGCTCAAGCCCTTGACCTATCATGATGTCACCATCGACTGGGAAGAGGAGCTGGAGCTGTATGCGGCCTCCATTGGGCAGCCGGGCCTGCCGACTCAATTTGACGAGGAGCGGGAGAATCAATGCGGGACTTGCGAAGATGCCGATGAAAGTCCCAGGTGTGCTGCCGGGGAATGCCCATATTATCGCACCGAGGATTACCTGGCCTCATTCCATCCCGAAATGTATGAGGTAATAAAAGAGCGGGCTCTGGAAAAGCTGCGCGAGAAGTACCCCGATCCGGCGGAGCAGTAGGGAGGAGGGGGGCATATAACGAGAACCGAGGAGCATGACCCTAATGTCAGAAAAAATCAAGCAATAAATTGACGGGACAGGATACGACTTTGAAATTCTTGGAATGCAGGTAATTGGAAGGATTCTGGTAATAAAAGTCGAAATTGTAATCGGGTTGAAATTAATTTATCCTGCCTAAGATGTTTTTGGGGGAGTATATTGTGAATCACCAGCAATACCTCGATAAGGAAACTGAAGCAGTGATTGAAGCTATTGCCAATCAGATATCCCTTAAGATGGACAACCGATTGCTAATCATTGCTCAACAAGCAAAGGCGTTAGAACTAAAGCATAATGATTTGCGAGACCTGATTATCAAATACCAACAACTCAGTGCTGATGAGAGCCACGAAAGCACCGCGGCGATAAATAGTCAGTTTAACGCGGCGCGAGATCAATTTAACGGTTTTCAATCAATCTGGGCATCCAGACGAGCAGAGATTGGAAAGAGTGTCACTGAAATTAATGAATCTTTAACTGAAATGGTTAAGCAACTGGATGATTTAAACAATAGGATTGGTTTGCTCGAAAAGCATTTGAGCCAAATAAACAAGAACCTATGGCCAAGCGTCATTATCCTAGCTGGAGTTCTAATGATTGCTGCTTATATACTATAGAAGGCTAACGACCTGGTTTATTCTATTAAAGGATGTGTTGTCCTTGAACTATATTGACGCTGAGACAGAAGCTATATTGGCTTTATTGTCTAAACAGATTACCAGTAACATCGAATCAATATCGAAAAAACACTCTACAGAAATTATGAAGAGAATTACGGAAGATTCAATTATCCTAAATCAAAAAAACGATCAAATAAGTTTAGAATTGGCAGATTCGCTAAAGACATACGACAAAAACCTCGTCGATCTAAATGGGAGAATAGCTGAAATTGAGAAGAGCCATGCCTGTATAGATCAAAAAATTGACCAAGCTTTTTCGTCATTAAATCAGCGGATCGATGCTATGACATCCCAATTTGAGTCCGCCCTCAATGTGTCTAAACAGCATTTAGCACTTACCGCTGAGAAGATTCAGGAAGATTTTGCAACTCTCAACCAGAAAGTAAATTTAATCGGATTAGAAACAGCATTAGCAATAAAGATATCTGATAATCATTTTCTAGAGACAACAGAGAGAATTAGTGAACTTAATGAAAGCGTTAAAGACCTTATTCAGATGATTCAACAAGAATTTGCCTCATTGAATCAGACCAATAGTCTTCTCGGTGAAGAATTAGCAGAGGCAACCAAAGTTTCACGCAATCATGCTATTGAGTTGACCAGAAGAATCGGTCTATTTGAGAACAATATGGAACAAAAGACCATACTGAAGAAAGTTCCTTGGTGGGGTGGAAAAGAAAGATGATTAAGAACGGTGACCAGTTTGTTTTGTGTAATAATTGTGGGGCTGCAATACATGGGAGCAATGAGTACTGTTCCGAATGTGGTTTGGAGATTAAGGGGCCGGGCGAGGAGGATATCAAACAGCAATCTCCCGAAATATTCAACGAGCCATATACATTCGAGGAATGTTATCGAACTAAACCGCTACAGTGTGGATTATATAGGGGCATGCATGGGGATCTATTGCTCATCAAATCGTCTGATGAAGCCTATCAAAATATGCATTCGATCATCGAAAGTGTTGCCGCGGATTACCTCCCAAGGGTTTTAGAAAAAAGTTCAGACAAGATAGTAATGAATTGGGACGCCGCGTGGCCTTCGTTATCGGAATGGGTACAGACCGATATTAACGACTCTATGATAATCGATATGTGGTCAGCGATAGCTAGGTTTGTGAGTTTATGCCATAAACAAGGGGTACTTGTTAACCATATCCATCCTGATGCCATATACGTAGACGTGGAATCAAACATCCCGGTGTTTGAACATTTGGAGTTCTTCTCTTACGAAGCAGATAAATCCATTGTGATTAGTACGGAAGGCTTTTCCAGTCCTGAAGCCCGGAACGGTGAGTGGGAGAAGGTTGGTTTCCATTCTGATATTTATGGCCTTGGCAAGTTATTGTTATTCATGGTCAATCCGGGTAGTCGGCATCAGCTAGTGAACAGACCAGAAACGTATAATGATTTAAGAGGCTTAGGTATAGAAACTGGCTTCGCTGTTGGAAGATGTTTGAGAGATACGTATGAACAGCGGTGGGACAACGTTGAGGATCTTCTAAAATTCATCAGGAGAGATACACAGTCGGATTTGCAGGTTTTTGGATTTTCAGAAACTGGATATAGAAAACACAATGAGGATGCCATATTTTATGATACCTACAAGCTAGTTACTTCGGTGGGCGGTTACCAGGTTGGGATAATGATACTAGCTGATGGGATGGGCGGGCTTGATAAAGGTGAACAGGCAAGCGCTCTTGCTGTAGATCTGGTTAGAAGTAGGATTAATGATGGATTACGGGAACGCTTCACGTCCTCGTGTGAAGTGGATAAAGAATTTGTATCCCAATTGATCGAAACAAGCCTAACGGAGTGTAATTCGTCGCTAATATCTGAAGCGCACGCAAACGATATAAGATGGGGCACGACGATATGTGCTGTAATCATCATTGATGACGAAGTCTTTATCGGCTATGTAGGTGATAGCCGTATTTATATCTTCGATGAGAACAGCGAGATTCTCTATGTTTCGGAGGATCATTCCCTGATTGGGAAGAGGGAATCCACAGGAGATTTGACCGAAGAGGAAGCACTCGTGCATCCTGATAGGAACATTCTGTATCAGGCGCTCGGCTTGAAGGCGGGTATTCGAGTGGACGGGTATCATACCAAGTTGCGACCCGGATACAGGTTATTAATATGTTCAGATGGAATTTCGGGACCGTTCCTCAGGAGAGATATGGAATCGATGTCGAGGTCGTTTGGTGATATCCAAAGTTTGGGTTATGCCCTGTTTTATGAAGCATTAGAAAGGAACTCAACTGATAATTGCTCATTGATACTAGCACAGACAAGAAAGGTTGGTAGCATAAATGAAGTTATCTCTTCAATTACTCAGAGAACATGTGGGGATAGGGACCGAGCAAACGATGAATCGGTGCCTGATAGAAGTAACCACACCACAGCAGGAATCGAAGGCTAGAGCCAATGTCGACCTGGTAATGATTATCGATAAATCAGGTTCAATGCAAGGAGAGAATAAATTACAAAATGTCCAGGTAGCTGCCGAAGAGGTGGCAAAATCGCTGGGCGAGAATGATCGCCTAAGTCTTGTTGTCTTCGCTTGTGAAGCTGCGGAAGTATTTCCTCTAACCTTAGCCACCAACAGGAGTTTCTTCATTAATTACATAAGAAATATCAATTCCGTCGATGTGGGTGGAACCACTGTCATGTCCTCTGGGATGGAGATTGGATATCAGACGCTAGCCAGATCAAATACGAATAATCTTAAGCGGATCATTCTCCTTACAGACGGAGAGATTACTGAGACTTCTGATAAGAAATGCCGGGATATAGCGGATAAGTGTAGAGCCGAGGATATACAGATCCGATGCATAGGGGTAGGCAGTGATTGGAATTGGACTTTGCTCAACGATTTGGATTGGAAGCACGAGGCCGAATACATCAGGAGCAACGATATCAGCTCAATCCCTGAACGGATTGTAAGAGAGTTTGAAGGATTCGCAAACACGTTTGCGGTTGATGCGCTTCTGAAGTTCGATCTAGTTAATGGGGTGAGCGTCGAAGAATGTAATAGATTCCACCCATCAATATCTTTAGTGGATAGGGCAGACACCGGTGACAGTTTCCGTATAGGCTCATTTACCAGCGATACGAAGGAATACTTCATGGTCCAGCTGCGGCTGCCTCCGCGTAAAATGGAAGGCACCTATATGATGGGAACTGTAACCATAACCTATAGGCTGCCAGGTGAGACCCAGCTAAGGAATACACAACCTCAGCAAATAAGGATAGCTTTTACTGCCGACGGGATACTGGCAAGTACGGTAAACCGAGATGTCCAGTACTACGTCAAGCAGTTAACAGCTAACGCCATGGTAGAAAGGGCGACAGGTCTGATTAACAACGGTGATATAGCTATGGGAACAAATATCCTGGGCAAGGCTGCACAGCTAACTGGCACACTGAATAATCCTAATCTTCAAAACTTATTGACTGGGGTACTTGAAGACGTAAATAAGACAGGAGTACTTCCACCCGACCAGCTGAAGGATATATTGTCCCAGAGCCGAAAAACTAGCCTTTTAAACAATGAATAGGAGGACTGACCAATGCCGAAGTGCCAACATTGCGGGGAAGATTACATCTCGGGAGAATTAACCTGCCCAAATTGCTTCGAACCGGTACCGATTGCTCCGCCCGTGGCTCCGCTTCAAGTAAACGAACCACGAAAGGAAGAAACCGCCGAGGATATCAGAATAGAGCTGGATGAATCCGGACCCAGCCCGTTCGATATCTTGTTCAGCGGGCAAGGGGATGACCCTAACAGTCAAGGCATATGGGGGAATTTTACTAGTACTGATGTATCCAAGCCGAAGTCCCCACAGGCTGACAGCCGCCCATCACCCATAAATGCACCACCAGTGGTTATGCCTAATGTTCAAGTGAATACCGGTTCCGCCTTGAAACTGGGTAGTGTTAAGTTAAGGATTAAATCTGGTCCCTTAGCTGGCAATGAAATACTATTAACCAGCGAGATAATGTCAATAGGCAGGTTTGATCCTACTAGTAGAGCCTTTGTTGAGATCGATCTTACCGATGGCGATCCGAAAAGCATGGTTTCCAGGCTGCATGCGCGGATTATTTTTGAACGCGGCGTTTATTTTGTTGAAGATTTAGGCAGCACAAACGGTACTTTTATTTTAAGAAACGGCAAACTGGTAGGAGAGGATAGAATTATGGCTGGCAACCGGGAACAGTTGCACTTGGGGGACGAGATAGTTGTCGCAAATATAATCCTTCAATTCCAGGCCATCTAAGGATGAATGATATGAAATGCCCAAGTTGCGGTGCATCACTTACCGGAGATTTATGCACGAATTGTGGTTATAATATCAAATCAGCCGGCAGAAGGGATCGCTGCGAAAATATCATGGCTCTCACCGGGCCCCTTCCAATTAATACGACCATCGGACCGGATAGGCGCTATATCATCGAAAAAGAGATCGGCAGTGGTGGTATGGGCAGAACCTACATGGCATTGGATGGGGTGCTTACCAAACGATGCGTGATCAAGGAATTTGATCCGGACTTGTGCAACCTGCCCACACATGCACTGCCCAATGCTAAACGAGGTTTTGAAGCGGAAGCCAGTATCTTGGCCTCGCTGAGACATTCCAATATGCCATCGGTTTGGGATTACTTTGAGGCATATGGCAGAGCTTATTTTGCAGTGGACCTGATAGAGGGCAAGAACCTCGAAGAATTGGCAGATAAATTGACTAAGCCCCTCGACGAACGCCAGCTCATTGATATTGGCATTGCGGTATGCGAAGTACTGGAATATGTACACATTCAGAATCCTCCCATCATCCATAGAGATATCAAACCTCAGAACATCATGCGCAGTTCATCCGATAAAATATATTTGATCGATTTTGGAGCTGCGCGCAATTATAAACCTGGACGGAGGGATACCATCGCATTTGGCACGAAGGGCTTTGCTGCCCCGGAGGCTGAAAATCAGCAGTCCGAAACTCGTTCCGACATCTATTCACTTGGGATGACGCTTTTCACTCTGTCCACTGCCACTACTCCCGACAAATACGTAACAGGGAGTTTTCCCTTGGCTAATGTGGTGAATCCTAAGGTTTCCGTAGGGTTGAGCAAGGTCATTGCCAAAGCTATTGAAATGATTCCATCTCAAAGATTTGATGCCCGAGAAATGAGACAGAGACTGCTGGCTCTGCGCAATGACACTAAGGTGTGCCGTTGGTGCGGAAGCCACTCAGCCCCCTTAACTGGGACATGTGATCGATGTGGGGGCGATCTTGACGAATTGCCAGGCTTTACATGGGAAGGTATTAGGGGTGATAGGACAAATAGGGGATATAGACCTTATAATATTCGGCCGGTAGGGCGAATAAAGTGGTGTGCTGAAGGACTAGGGGAAATTAGGTCTTCCCCCTTAGTTTCGGAAGATTACATAATTCTACCGATAGCAACCGGCTCAGAACTTCGTTGCTTCGATGTTTCATCTGGTAAATGTGTCTGGTCATTAAAGCTGACTTCTCCTGTGGCGAAAACTGGATATGTCGTCGGTGGTTATGGGTATTTTCCTCTTGTAAACGGCAGCATAATTCAGGTTAACTTGGCGCAGGGGAGATTGATGCATACGATTTGGGAAGGAAATGGATTTGCTGCTACGATGGCGTTGTCCGCCTCAACTGAACAAGTAGCCCATATATCCGGAAAACAGCTTGTAGTTGCGAATCCAAGAAGCAAACAAACATCGTATACATACACACACGAATGTGATATCAAGACTTCTGCAACTTTCTACCAAGAATCAATAATAATAGGTGATGCAAACGGGCGAATTAGCAGGATCAATAAAGACGGGCTTAGGCAATGGCAAAGTAGACCAAGAGGCGATGCTATAACGGGTGCAATACCGGTTGACCGTGACTGGCTGTTTTACAGCACCCAGAACGGCTATGTAGGATGCATGGATATGAATGGCGGTTTTATCTGGGGTACTCCTTTATCCGAGAGAATTGTGTTTGCACCCTGCGTTGCAGGTGATCTGGTCGTAACCGGTGCGGGGCAAAAGGGTCTGACAGCTCTATCGGCTAACAGTGGCGAGGTTAAATGGAATAATACAGCCATAAAGGCAGTTGTGTGTCCTCCACTCATCTGCGGTGATACTATCATCGCATTTGATTATTTAGACGGATATGGAGCCATTTTTCGGGAAAATGGTACGCTTGTTAAGAAATTCGAAGCCAAACCCAAAATAGTATTTCCACCAGCCATGTACAGAGGTTTCCTAATTGCGGTTTCAAGTGAAGGACAGTTAATTGTCGTTGAGTAGTGGGAGGTACGACATTGCCAGAATTCCCATTAATTAAAAATAGATATTCTCTAAAATCGCCTCCAATCAGCAGCGGTGGGCAGGCGGTAA
>Ga0123335_1009273_pt1 | contig 10244 bp, 9 predicted proteins | sample BiotimSIPDNA_2_FD_89707 | JGI IMG/M metagenome (GOLD analysis project Ga0123335, IMG submission 89707) | Anaerobic biogas reactor microbial communites from Washington, USA - Biogas_R2 time_0 SIP DNA | ecosystem: Engineered > Bioreactor > Anaerobic > Unclassified | place: Washington, USA... | reverse complement strand
GTTCTGGTATTTGAAGTATACATTATAAGAACACTATTGTCAACCTATAATTAGCAATTCGGTTGACAATAGTGTTCTATTGAGATCGCCTACAGCAAAAACTTCAGAATGTTGTTTACTGATGTTCATTATAACACTTACTTGCTATTCCCATTTGAAGCATTTTATGGCAACTACTGTACAGAGAATTGTTACTGCTCCCATGACAATTACAGGCAGCCCAATATTGTCTACAGGCAAGCCGAGGAAAGTTACTTTCATTAACTGAATGCCTTGTGTCATTGGAAACATACTTACTATTTTTTGCATGGCTTCAGGCATCACTTCAAAAGGTAGTGTAGTGCCCGAAAAAAATAACATCGGAAAATACAACAAGCAAGCAATAACGCTTGCGCTCTTCGCATTTTTTGCAACACCTCCTACCATCATTCCAATGCTTAAAGTGGATATCATAGTAATAAGCCAGCTCCCTAAAAAAGCTGACCACGTGCCGTGTATAGTTACTTTCCAAAATATCATTGCCGCAGGAATCAAGGTAATCATAGATACCATACAATAAACAATATAAATCGAAAGTTCAACCATCAGAAGCTTTATAGGACTTACAGGTGTAACCTGAAATCGTTTCAGAATTTTACGTTCTCTGTATTCGGATACTACAAGCGGTAATCCCATCAGACCTCCGGCACAGATTGAGATCGCACAAAGGGCACTTAAGGATTGTTCCATAAATGTATATTCGGCTCCCTCTGCAGCAAGCTTTGTGCCATTCAGAAGCCCAAGGATAACCAGAACAATAAGCGGCATGATGACGGCAAAAATAACCATATTCATGTTTCTGATGTTAAGCTTTAATTCATTCTTAAATAGAATTAAAAATGATCTCATTCTCCATCAACCTCCTCGCCGGACAGCATCAGATAAGCATCCTCAAATTTATCGCAGCCACTTGTTGCCTTTGCTTGTTCAACCGTTCCATAAAATACAACCTTACCGGTTTTTAGAATACATATCTCATCGCAGAGTGCCTCCACTTCATCCATGAAATGAGAAGTTAAGAAAATAGTCAGGCCTTTCTCTTTCAGATTGGATAAAATCTTCCATACGCCACGACGCGCTTTTGTGTCAAGCCCTGTCGTCAATTCATCAAGAAATACAAGCTCTGGATTGGAAATCAGGGCAAGTACAATGAACAGTCTTTGGCGTTCGCCGCCGGAAAGACTGTTTACAGCATTTTTAGTTTTGCTTCCGATACCGAACTGGGTGCAGAGTTCTCTCCAATCTGCAGGAGTTTTATAAAGGCAGGCAGTTTCTTCACATAATTCTGATACTTTAATTTCAGGTTGATAATCACACTCTTGAAACTGAACACCAACCTTTTGAAAAAGCTTGCGCCTGTCCTTTCGTGGATTGCAGCCAAGAACAGAAACCAGCCCTTTATCTGCCTGCTTTGTCCCTAAAATACATTCGATTGTGGTACTCTTACCTGCTCCGTTCGCTCCGAGCAAACCGTAAACCGTACCACGTTTTACGGATAGACTGATATTATCCACCGCAAGCAGGTTACCATATGATTTTGACAACTGCTCAACTTTGATTGCTTCTTGCATATCATTACCTCCTTGACCTTATCTAATAAAAGAATACCACCAATCAAAACATTGGTGGTAAAGTGGAGACTTATTAATTAAATAACGTTTTCATTTTATTTAACATTTCAATTATTATGCGTGCATTGCCTTCAGCCGCGGTTAAAGATACGATTAATCTGTCACAAACAGAAATAATATCTTCATTTGACTTATGAATGTTTAAAACTGCTCGTATATCGGTGCTGGGATTTTCGGATAACTGCTGCAGCATATGCAAAATTGCTTCAAGAGAATAGTTTGCACACCTTAGTGAACGGATAATTTTTAATCTTTTAATATCTTCATTTGTATAAACACGGTAGCCATTCTGTTTCCTCTTGATTTGTATTAATCCGTTCATTTCCCAATTTCGCAACGTGTCCATTGAAATATTCAGGTATTCTGATACTTCTTTTCGTTTCATGCAAAGCATATTCGTATCTTCACTTTCGTACAAAATACTATGAACTATTCTAATAGCTTCTTCTGCGTTACAACGCTCTTGTTGCAATCGTTCCAAATACTCCCCTGTAATCAAAATAGCTCTATCGAAATCACCTGTTGCAGAAGTTTTTACCATTTCAATGATTTTCTTTCTTAAACCATTTTGCAGTATTTCAATTTGAAATGCAGTACGAGCAAGTTTGATCTGCAGGATGTGCAAATCAGTAAAGACTCGATAACCATTTTCTTGTCTTTCTGGTTTTGAAATCATTCCCCATTCTTCATACAAGCGCACCGTATTGGGATGTATGCCAACGATTGCCGCAACTTCGGCAGTTCTATATATTTTCAAGTTATCCACCTCCTAACAATCCCACTATATAGCATAACACAGAATAAAAGTATGGTGTTATAATGGAGGGTTTATTTCAATCTAAAAAGTCTACAAGACAGTACACAAAGGAAGAGACAGCGAAGAAAGTAATCCATCAGGAGAAGGAAAGTTGTCTATTAGAGCCAGTGGTAGAGAAATATATGGAAACAATGAGAAATTGGCAGCATCAATAAATGTTATAAACCATACATTATATATAGTACTTCACAGGGCAGAATTTAGTATACTGGCTATGTCTTCAACATCGCCTTGTCTGGGGTTTGTAAAAGAACAGATATCCTTTAGTGAATTTTCGGCAATTGCTCCAATGTCTTCTTTTTGAAGCCCCATTTCTTTTAGCTCACTTGGGATTTCCAGGTTTTTGCGAAGAGTGTTTAATGCGCTGATTATTTTATCAACTGCACGAGATTTACTTTTGTATTCCACACCTAATGCATCGCATATTTTTCTTATTCTGTCTTCCGGTATAGAGACTGCGTTAAATTCAAAAACATAGGGAAGTAAAACTGCATTGTAATTACCATGACTTTGGCTATAAAAACCTCCGAGTTGATGGGCTATTGCATGAACATAGCCTAACCCCGCTGAGTTAAAGGCCATGCCTGCCATTGCACCTGCATACATCATTTGTTCTCTGGCTTCAAGGTCATTTCCATTTTCGTACGCTCTTTCAAGGTAATTAAAAGAAATATTTAAAGCATTAAGAGCTAATGAATCTGTTATTGGAGATGCTTCAGTTGCACAAAGAGCTTCTATGGAATGGGAAACCACGTCAATTCCAGAGCTTGCGGTAACTTCTTTTGGCATGCTCATCATAAATATTAGGTCATTTACAGAGATATATGGCGTAGTCATTGGAGAGGTAATCACCATTTTAACTTTTCTGCTTTCATCTGTTATTATTGAAGTCATAGTTAATTCTGCTCCTGAACTGGAAGTGGTGTTTATTGCAATTTGAGGCAAAGCTTGCTTAGGTACTTTGTTATACCCTTCATAGTCTATTATAGAGCCTCCATTTGCGGCTACTGTTGCGATTGCTTTTGCACAATCATGATTAGTTCCTCCCCCTACCGATATTATAAGTTCATAATCACGCTTTAATAAGTTTATTCCTTTGTTGAAATAAGACAAACCGTCTTCAACAAAAGACACAGTTGGATTAGGATGCTCTATTCCATCGAAAATATCATAGGATATAAAAAGGCTTTTTAGGATTTTTTCAATATTTTCTACATATCCAAGTTTTATAATATTCATATCAGATACAATTAGTACTTTGCTAAGCTTCCAGTTTAGAAGCTCATTAGGAAGGTCCTTGATTGCTCCTACTCCGATTAGATTTGTTTTTGGAATAATAAAATTGTGCGTGTTTTCCATTTTCATTTGCCTCCTGAAGGAAATTGTAAATTTCAGTTTACTTTATAGACCGATTAAGTTTTTATAGCTAACATATTTTTATTATTTAACTGAAATGCTTCTAATATTTGTACCAGTGTTTGGTATTTTTACAGCTACATTTATATTTACGGGTATATTGGGGAAAATTTCATCCCATTCCTTTTCAAATCTTTCTTTCCAGAGACCCGTATACTTTCTGTAAAATTCAAATCCAAAACCGAAGATATCTGATTGCAAATCCTTCTGTGCCTTTTTTAATGCAGCTTCAATATCTGATTTTATTGATTTTGATAACTCTTCTTCGAGTTCCTTTATCACTTTACTGTCTATAAACTCTGAATTGTTTTCTGTATAATACTTTCTTAATGCGCAGGAGATTTTTATGTTTATATCTACACTGGGCATAGCATTGACAAGTTTTATTTTTATTTTGCTTTTTGAACTGCTTATTCTAAAATAAGCTTCCTCCTTTTTGCCATCTTCCTTAGGTTGGGTAATTTTATAGGCTTTAATTTTTTTTCCTAAAACCCATCCTACACCCATACCTTCTTCATCATTTAGCCAACCTGCCAAACGTCCTCCTTTAAAGGCAGCTAAGCCCGAAACCATCAATTTACCTTCTTTTTGTTCGTTTACCCTTATATGGTCTATTGTTCCCCCTTTAGCCTCCACGTTCTCGACATTTGTATAAGCGCTTGGTCCGACAGCCTCAAGTCCACTTATGGATAACATTTCGAGGAATTGTTGCATAGTAACGGGAAAGGAGGAACCAGTTGTTGAAACTGTATCCAACAAATTCGCAAGAGTGTTACCTGCAATTTCCGAATGGGAAGAATCGATGGTACTCAGGATATCTTCAGCTTTTCCGGGTGTAAATACAATATAGGAGGAGCTACGGATTGCTGGAGTTCGGTCATGAAGGTCCATCATCGGCTCAAGAATATTTTGGGCTGCATCTTTGCCTATTACTAACACTTTAAAATACCCATAAAAAAAGTTTTTATCTACAATTTGCTGAAGTTCTGCTAAAGCTCCATACAGCGTAGAGTCGGAAGCTGAATGGACTAGTCCCTTTTTACCTGATTTTTGCTCGCTTCCACTGTTTCCGGAAGAACTTGCTGTGGGTATGAATTGCAAAGTCATAACAATATTATCTGTTTGTTTGTCATAATCTATTCCGATTGCGATAATCTGAGCGAGCTCTTCATATTCGATATAATCCCAGCAGCTAGTTAATGTAGAAAGCAATAAAGTACACACAGTTAAGGCCGCAATCAATTTAGTATAGCTTTTCTTAATCATTTAAGAACACATCCCTTTTTCTTTTTCATGATTTTTATGCCGATAGACGCGAGAATAAGTACAGATATTAAAAAGGGCAAAATAATAAAACGTCCTAGGAACACTGCAATAAAATATGAGCTGTTATAGGATTTCAATAAGATAGAGGGAATTGCAAGTACTAAAGCAGCTAATGCCAATTGAAGACGAGTCTTTCTTTCGCCAAATATTCTTTTAAAGGATATCCAACAGCAGTACATGGACATAATTGTTTTTCCAAGAGCAATAATCTGATATGTACCGATAACAAATATTTCAAGCCCTGTTATTGAAGAACCTAAAGTTATAAGTCTGGCAGAATTTACTCCGCCAAAAGCTATACGTTTTGCCAGTTCAGGGCTCAGCATAGCCATTATTATCAAGATTGCAAGGGAGAATACTACAGCTGATGAAAAAATGCCACTTATTACCCAGTTTCGGTGTTTGAACGGCTCGGGGATATTGCAGACAATCATCATAAGAATAAGTAGCAGCTCAGATGTTGTACCGGTAGTAAAGGCAATTCCATTAATTACTCCTAAAAGAGAAGTGTCGAAAATAGGAAATATATATTTAATATTAATCATCTTTGGGAAAGCAAAAGCAAAGGAGGAAAAATAATTCAACAAAGCAATAACCGTAAGAATTTCAACAAGACGACCTATAACGGTTATATCACTGTTTACAACAATAAATGCTATTATAATCATGATAGCTATTATTACAATAGGTGGTGTATTCTGCAGAACAAATACTTTTAACATTTCAGTGAACATTGTTAACTGAGTTGCTGCAACACATATATTTATTGCTATGAATATAAAACATAATATACAACTTGGGAATTTTCCAATGCTATCTCTGATAATATCAAAAATAGTACTCTCAGGGCTGAATTTGCCTAAATAAAGAGTCCACAGGACAAAAGGAATAAGCAGCAAAATACCTATAAAAGTAGCAACCCACGCTGATCTGTTTGCGTCATTGTCTATCCAGGTATGAGTGTAAACAATGTTACCTATTATACCCAAATAGGTGAAGAAGTAAATTTGTTCTCTTGTAAGCTTGACGTTTTGAGGCATAGAACATTTTCCTTTCTAGTTCTTTTTTGTGTTATTGCCTGTTTTAACAGTGTTATCATGGACTAATATGCTTGGGCGTATTTTTGTGTATGCTTGGGGTGCACGTATAAATGAATCTTTCACAGCTTCCTTATCAAAGGGTATAAGAGGATACATGTAGGGCATTCCAAAAGATCGCACTGATACCAGATGCCAAGTAACAAGAATCAACCCGTTAATTAATCCAAACATCCCGAAAGTACCCGCCATTAATATCATAAAATAGTTTATGAGTCTAGCAGGATAAACCATTGTTGTTGTGGAAATTGCATAGGATGAAATGGCGGATACGGCTATAACTATAATGACCGATGCACTTACATAACCTGCTGTAACAGCCGACTGACCGATAACTACTGCCGCTAGTGAACCTATAAAATAGCCTACTGAACCCGGTAATCGCAGAGAAGCTTCACGTATAATGCTTATAATCAAAGAAAGAGAAAGTACTTCGATAATTGTCGGCAAAGGAACTCCATCTCTGCCAGTTGCAATATTTATGGCAAGTGTCGATGGTACTATAGCTTGATTATAGGTCACAAAAGAAACGTATAATCCAGACAAAGATGTAGATAGAAAAAAGGCCAAAACCCTAACCAATCTCAAAAAAGATGATATAAAAAAGTTTTCCGAGTAATCGTCCATTGTTTTGAAATTATCTATAAAAAACATGGGAGCTATAAGTGCAAATGGACTGTTACTGCATAATATTGCAATATATCCTTTGGTAAGATTTCTTGCCACAAAATCAGGTCGTTGAGTTTGCCGGTATTTAGGAAATATGGACAAAGGTTTTTCGACAATGAGTTCAGCAAGTTCACCTATACCATCAATATTGTCAATATCAATACTCTGTATGCGTTTTCGTATTTCTTCCACAACTTTCAAGTTTGAAATACTGTCAAACCAAAGCAGCTTAACTCTAGTGTTAGATAGTCTACCAACTGTATATTCTTCAAAATGAAGGTCGGGAGTTGGTAATCTTCTGCTAATCATACTGCAGTTAGCCTCGAGATCCTCTGTAAAGGAATCCATAGAAGCTAAGACAGTAACCTCGTTGTTTGGAGCTTCAACAGCTCTGAAATCAGCCTTTTTGCAGCCTACTAATAAAGCTTCGTTCATATCCTGCAAAAAAATAATAGCATATCCCTCTAGTAAAGCAGTTACAACTTGCTTCATTTCAGTGCTTCTTTTTACGTCAGGAATATGAATAAGTTTTGATTGTATTAGCACAGACAGGTTGCTTGTATCAATTAGATAGTCGCCCGTGCATTCAATAATTGGTTTTACAATGTAACTACTAATCATATTCTTGTCCACATTATTTTGCATGTAAGATATGCCTACTTGTGCTTTACCTTCTAAAATTTCGTATTTTGTTTGAGTTAATCCAATGCTTTCACCAAATATACTGGTTAGAAATCCGAAATTATCGTCTATTGTAGTGAATATCTTCCTGTTCTGGGCTTCGGATGGACGCACGGGATTACTGTTTATATCATTAGATTCCGATTTTTTTGCCGCTTTTTTATTTGTAAGTTTGAAGGCTTGTTTTTCATATTTTTTCACTTTTAGACTCCTAGTTTTAAGCTTAATTGATATTTTTGATAGACTTAGTTTTTGTAAAGGATAAAATATTATTCCAAAATAAAAAAAGAGTATTATTTCCTAATTAAAAGCAGACTTCAATTTTTGTTTTAAGAAGCTCTGTAGACAATAAAAAACCACCTAAGCAGCATTGCTCACAGTGGTAAAATTACAGTGGTAAAATTATTGTGTCAAAGAACCGTCCCCTGTCACTTACACTTCAATAGTATCTGAATATACCAGTCGACCGGTTTTTCTGATTAGTCCCAGGATTTGGGATGTATAGTCAGTATGTAAGCGTCAAATACAACCCATCTACAACTATTGTTACTTCTGATATAAACTCTTATCATTAAGCCTGCATGATTGTGGCAATGATTGCGACCAAGGCATCAACGAATCAAGCACATTCAGATCATTGACATCTACATTTGGAAGTGTTTTGAGCAAATAAGTCATATAATCAAATGGCTTAAGGCTATTTGCCTTAGAAGTTTCTATAATACTGTAAATCATAGCACTTGCTGTAGCCCCATTAGGAGTGTTGCAAAACAAGAAATTCTTACGTGATATTACAAAACCTTTTATACTACGTTCCGAAATATTATTATCGCAATATAACCTGCCATCAAGCAGATAATTATTGAGCTTGTCCCATTGATTCAAGCAGTATGTAACTGCTTTACCGGTAGTACTCTTAGGGGTAATCCGAGGCCTTTGCTGTTTCAGCCATTTATAAAACTCATCCAATATAGGCTTACTTTTCAAAAGTCTGCCTTCATATCTTTCTTCAGGGGTCGCATCTTCGAACTCGTGCTCAACACTATAAAGCCTGTTGCAAAAAGCCAAGCCATCCTTGGCAGCACAGGGCTTATCTCTGACCTCTTTTGGCAACGACTTTAAAGCCTCGTCCCATTTTCTGCGAGCATGGGCAAGACAGGCTACGTTTATTATTTCTGGCAGCCCTTCATATGATTGATAACCATCAGTACAAAGATAGCCTTTAAAGCCCTGCAGAAATTTTTGAGGGTGTTTTCGTGCTCGGGTTGTCTGGTATTCAAATAATGCTATCGGATGGCCTTCCCTCCCGGTGCGGTATAGCCACATAAATGACTCTGAATTTGCAGCTCTCCCGGGTTCATGCAAAACTTGCAGCCCGGTTTCATCTGCATGTATTATGTCTTGCTGTAATAATAATTGATGCATTCGCTCGAAAATTATTGAAAGCCATCTATTTGAAGCTAAGATTAACCAGTTTGCCATTGTTTGACGTGAAATTTCAATATCAAGCTGCTTCCAGTAGGTTTCCTGCCTGTATAATGTTACTCCAAACATATATTTTTGTGTCATTACATGCGCTATAGTTGCTGCTGAAGCTATGCTGCCCGGAAGTGTACGCTTTGGCATTGGAGCTGTTATAACTGGAGTGGTTATTTCATTCTTTTCACAGTCATCGCAAGAGTATACAGAACGCCTATGTTCTATTACTTTCACCTGTGGAGGAATTATTTCAAGCTCTCTTGTAATTTCCATACTCATTTCATGAAGCTTGTTACCACATATATCACAAATCTGCTCTTCCTCAGGGAGCTTGTGTTCTATTATTTCAACAGGAAGGTCTTTTAACATTTCCTCCCTATGACCTTTTTGCTTTTTCTTTCTCTTATATGTTATTTCTTCAACGGTAGGTTCAGGAACAACAGGTGTAACTGCGTCTAATAGTTCAGCTTCATTGAATAGAGTCTGTTGGTCCGGAATAGGAGTCTTTTCACTTGAACGACCATAAAGCTTTTGTTGTTGCAGACGATAATTTTCCTCAAACCAATAAAGCTTAGCAAGAAGCTCTGCTTTTTCACTTTCCAAAAGTGCAATTTTATCTTGTAATTCGGAATTTTCTATTAGAAGTTGTTCGGCTGAAACCGCTTGATTTATCTCATTTTTCATGTGTTTATTATATCAAACTTTTATCAAAAATACCATAGAAAAACAAAATATTTTTTACCTAAAACGCCTTATATTACTGCTTTTGAAGCCGCTCTTCGGTGCGCTTGTTTTTGTTCAATTGAAAGACCTGTCAACAACCAATAAAGTTCTCTGCTTCCCACCTGAATTGTATCCTCAGAGTTGTCGGCAGGCCATTTAAATGTTCCATTTTCAAGCCGGCGAAAGTAAAGCCAAAATCCATTGTGATCCCAATGTAATATTTTTATCATTGTCCTGTTTTTATTACAAAACACAAAAAGGCTTGATGAAAATGGATCAAGTGAAAAACATTGTTGAACTATTGCTGCTAATCCATCTATAGAGCGGCGCATATCAGTGCTTCCAGCTGCAAGGTAGACTTTTTCT
>Ga0123335_1009270_pt1 | contig 10246 bp, 7 predicted proteins | sample BiotimSIPDNA_2_FD_89707 | JGI IMG/M metagenome (GOLD analysis project Ga0123335, IMG submission 89707) | Anaerobic biogas reactor microbial communites from Washington, USA - Biogas_R2 time_0 SIP DNA | ecosystem: Engineered > Bioreactor > Anaerobic > Unclassified | place: Washington, USA... | reverse complement strand
TTCCGCGCCGCTGCGGTGTCCGGGCCGCACCTGATCGACGGTCGGCAATACGAACGGACGCTGGCGATGATCGACATCGACGAGCGGGACTTCTACGTGCTCGACGTGTTCCGCGTGGTGGGCGGCAACGACCACGCCAAGTTCATCCACGGCCATTTCGGCACGCTGGAGCGCCAGGGATTCAATCCGACAGCCGTCGAAGAGTACGGGCACGAAACCCAGTTCCGCCCGTTCCGAGGCGACCGCCGTCCGAGTTGTCCCTGGCAGGTCGACTGGTGCGTCGAGGACCGATACCGGCTCATCGAGCCCGACCGCCGGGTGCGTCTGCGGTACACCGACCTGACCCGTGAGGCCGAGGCGTGGCTCGGCGAGACCTGGGTCGTGGTCGGCAGCTACGACGGACCGGAAGCATGGATTCCCTCGGTGATGGCTCGGAGGCGCAGCTCCACCGCCCCGCTCGCCTCAACGTTCGTCGGCGTGTTCGAGCCATACGAGAACCGGTCGCGCATCCGCCGGATCAGGCGGCTTGATCTGCGGACCTCGACCGGCAGGCCGGCCGGCGACACGCACGTGGCCCTCGAAGTGCAACTGGCCGATGGCCGGCGCGATCTGCTGGTCGCCGTCGACGTGGAGGATCCGCTGGGAACACTGCCGGGTGACCGCACCGTCGTCGAACCGTCGCTCGGTCTGCGGTTCGACGGCCGGCTGGCCTGGGTGCGTCTGGACGCCCAAAACGCCGTACGCCATGCGGCGATCCACGGCGGCTCGCTTAGTCTGGGCGGTTTTGTCCTGCAAAGCACAACAGACGAAGACTTCGTTGAAACCAACGTTGAGGGATGAACCGGAACTCGTTCATGAAAATCAAGACCTGGTACTACCGGCATTTCGACGCGGACTTTGGTTTGGACGTGCCGGCTGAGGGATACGGCGGATGGAAGTCGGCGGAGTTGCCGATCGACCCGCGCCACACCGCCCTGGTCGTGATGCACGCATGGGACTCCGGGACGCGCGAGCAGTTCCCCGGCTGGCATCGCTTCGTCGAGTACATGCCCCGCGCCGAACGCATCGTCCGTGAGGTCTTTCCGCCCTTGCTGGCGGCGGTTCGGCGGTCGCCGATTCCGCTGTTCCACGTGGTCGGCGGCGGCGATTACTACAAGTCCTGTCCCGGCTATCGGCGGGCGGTGGAACTGGCCGGCCCCGAATTGCCCGAACCGCCGCGGATGGCGTTCGATCCGATCGTCCAAGCCCTCAGTGCTTTTCGGCACGAACACGTATCGCCCGGCGTCCACAACGCCGACGATATCCAGCGAGGCTTCGCCCGGCTGGACTTTCCCGAGCCGGCCCGTCCGGTCGGCGACGAAGGCGTGGCGGAAAACGCCCACCAGCTTTTCGCCCTCTGCCGGCATCACGAGGTCACCCACCTGGTCTACGTCGGCTTCGCCATCAACTGGTGCCTGCTGCTTTCGCCCGGCGGCATGGCCGACATGAGCCGCAGAGGCCTGATGTGCTCGGCCATCCGCCAGGCCGTCACCGCCGTGGAGAACAAGGAAACCGCGAGAGACGAGCTGTGCAAGCAGATCGCCCTTTGGCGGGTCGCCCTGGCCTTCGGGTTTGTCTACGATCTCGACGATTTCCTTGCGATGCTCGGGTCGCCCGGATCCGGCGATTGATCGCAGGCCGCTCGGGGAATACACTTGCGGTTGACATGAACGCCAAGCCGCGATTACTGCTGGACGCCCACGTGCATCTCCAGGACGAGTCGTTTGGCGACGACCTGGACGAGGTGCTGTGCCGCGCGGCGGAGGCGGGCGTGCGGTATCTGCTGTGCAACGGCAGCAGCGAGGAGGACTGGCCGTCGGTGCTCGATCTGTCGCAGCGATACCCTGCGATCATCCCCAGTCTCGGTCTGCACCCCTGGTACATGGCGCAGCACAGCGACCGTTGGCTTGCCACGCTTGAGAACCTGGTCCGCTCGGTTCCCTGCGGCGTGGGCGAAATCGGCTTGGATCACTGGCAGACGCCTCGCGACGACGCGGCCCAGGAAGAAGTCTTCGCAGCCCAACTCAACCTGGCTCGCCATCTCAAACGGCCGGCGACGATCCATTGCCTTCGAGCCTGGGGCCGGCTGATCGAGATCCTCGATAGCCAGCCGCCGCTGCCCGCTGGGTTTTTGCTGCACGCCTACAGCGGCCCGGCCGAGTTGATCGAACGGCTGGTCGAGCGGAATGCGTGGTTTTCCTTCTCCGCGAACATCCTTCATGAGAACCACAAGCGCGTCCGGCAGACCATCGCGTGCGTCCCTGCCGATCGGCTGATGCTCGAGAGCGACGCCCCGTTCATGCCTCCGCCGCAGGATCGCTGCCCCGACTCCTTTCGGCGGTCCGGCGAAAATATCCGCAATGAACCGGCGATCCTGCCGCTCGTGTTGGCTGAGGCGGCCCGACTCCGCAGTCAACCGCCGGAGGAATTGGCCGCAGCTCTGTCCGACAACGCCCGACGATTCCTCAGCGTCCTGATCGAGAGGTAGCCCAGCGTGTCGCACGACCACGAGCCGATCCCCGAACAGTTTTCCCGTCTGGCCGCCATGATCGGACCAGAGGCCTTCCGCATCCTCCAGCGGAGTTTCGTCGCGGTGGCGGGCCTTGGCGCGGTCGGCAGCTACGCCGTCGAGGCGCTCGCCCGGGCCGGCGTGGGACGGCTGCGTCTGATCGACTGCGACGTGGTCCGGCCGAGCAACATCAACCGTCAGCTCTACGCCCTCAACTCCACCGTCGGCCAAAGCAAATGCCGGCTCGCCGCCCAGCGCGTGCTGGATATCAACCCGGCCTGCCGGGTCGAGGCTCGGGAGCTCTTCGTCCACACCGACACGCTCGACCGCGTGCTCGACGGTCCGCCGGACCTGGTGATCGACGCCATCGATTCGCTTAATCCCAAGGTCCACCTGCTGATTGAAGCCGTAAAACGCAACGTGCCGGTCCTCTCAGCGATGGGTGCGGCTCTGCGGACCGATCCCGCGGCGGTGCGGGTCGGGCCGCTGGCGGCAGTCACGCACTGCCCGCTCGCCGCCAAGGTCCGCAAGCGCCTCCGCCAGCGCGGGGTGCCGACCGATGTGCCGTGCATCTACTCCACCGAACCGGTCGATCCGATCCCGCTGGCACAGCCGGAGGAACAGGAGCATCACGCCCAAGGCCGCCCGCGCCCCGCCCTGCCAAGCCTGCCCACCCTCACCGGCATCTTCGGCCTGACCGCCGCCAACGCCGCGTTGCGGATGCTCCTGGGCGAACGTTTCCCAGGCACCGCACCGTAGCTGCGATGTTCGAGTCGCCCTCGTCACGAAAGGCGAGACATCGGCCCAGAAAAGGGTACAATAGCTTCAGGGATGGTCGGAGGGAGAACCATGCGGATAGGGCTCAAACTGGACATCGACTTTGCGGCGAACCCGTTCTACCGCCGATTGTACGGATCGTGCAACGTGCCCGTCTTTCTGCGGTCGCTGGGTTTTCACGGCATCGAGACGCCGGTCGGACCGGAGACCTCGGAGGCCGACGTCCTGGACCATGCACGGATCTGCAGCCAAGCGGGGCTCGCCGTCTCGCTGCACCCGTACACCGAGGCCGCACCACAGAATCCCGGCGGCTTTGAGGACAAAGCCGGCAACGTCTGTCGCGACTACTTCGAGCGGCTGTTCGAGTTGTCCGACGAGATCGCACGGATGCAGCGGTCAGCGGTGGTCGTCAACGTCCATTCGGCCGCCGGGCCCAAGTCGGTCCCAAGATCGCACCTGGTCGAACGCTCCATCGCGTTCTTCGATTGGGCGAGGTCGTTCACCCAAAGCCACTATCCCAACGCTCAGCCGGTCGCCGAACTCCAGATCGCGCCAAATCCCGATGAGGACATGATGCGGATCGGCGACAGCTACGACGAGCTCCTGGCGGTCGTTCGGCAAAGCGGAACGCCGGCGTGCCTGGACCTCGGCCATGCGGCCATGAACATCCAGCGGTTCGGCGGCCCGCTCGAACCGCCCGCTGCCCTGCTGCGGCAAGTCGTCCACGTCCATTGCCACGACGTGAACGGCGAAGACCATCTGCCGCTTTCGCCGGGCGACCGACCGTGGCGAAAGCTACTGAACCTCCTGATCCAAGCCGGTTTTGACCAGACGATCATCCTGGAAGTCCCGCCCGCAAACTTCCTGAAACACAGCGGCCTCGATGCCCTCACACGTTCGATTGAACTTCTGAAAGAGGCTTCAGGCCGCTCCTCCGGTACGTGATTCCTGAGGGAGCTACTGCGATTCTGCTTGCTGACCCGTAAACAGCCTCTCCATCGCATCAGCCGCCATCGCGGTTTCGACAAACATCAGAGTTCCCCTGTAGCTCGCGCCTTGAGGCAGCGGATTGCCGAACAAATCGCGGATTTCCAGACCTTCCGCGACTGGAAGCCGGTACGCCGCGCAACCCGGCCGCCCCGAGATCACCGCCACCGTGCGATCCCGGCCGACAAAGACAAACGCGTAGATCCCATCGCCCAGTTCCACCGCCTTGAGAAACTCCCGGCCCTCCAGGTGCTGCGCCAGGTTCGCATGCGCCGCCAGCGACGGATGCGGATAGCGGCCGAGATTCCATCCGGCCTGAAGACCGAGCGGCAGGCGGCTGTTGCGGAAGAAGTTCCTCGCCGTCTTGTCCGGCCGCGGATACGCCGCCGCCACCTCTTCCGGCGTGCTGAGCTTCTCAAGCCGAACCCGCGACACGTCCACCACGCCGGACCCGCAAGGGGCCAAAAACAGCCCAAGCGATTCGCCCGTCTTGTGGTTCAATCGAAAAACCCAACTCTTCTCGACCCACTCGGCGGACCATCCCAACTGCCGCTCGTAGCGATAGTGGTACGGCGCCGGACCCATGCGAACGCCCAACGACAGCGGACCGGTGGACCGGTTGCGGGCGCGAAGGATCAGCCGGTAGTGCTCGCCGTCAGCCATCGGCGGCAGCCCGACCATCAACTGCGGATTGCCCGACGGGTCGATCCTGGCGATGGTCAGCCGAAGGAAGCTCGTGCCATCCTCCGCGACCACCTGCGACTGGATATCCGACTTGGACCAGCCGACGTAGCTGTCGGTCCACCCTTCCGGCAGGACGCCTCTGAACGACCCAGCGGCCTGGTTGTTCCTCTCCACCGTGCTCTGGCCGAAATCCGCATCCAGCAGGACCTCGACACCGCGCGCACCGCCGTGGAGCATGAAAAACGCTGCGGCGACAACCAGAACGGCTTTGAAGATTCGAGCCATTTGCTTCTCCATGTAATCAAGGCGACGTGACCTGCTCACCTAATCCGCTTCGCCGGTCATCGCCACCAGGAACGGCACGCATGCCGGCGTATTGTTGAAGTTGATGCCGCCGTCTCCACAGCCGGCGGAGACAAAATCCATACTCACAATCTTCTTTTCGGGATGAGGATTCGTCCACTCAGCGACGAAGACCCCGACATCCTGCCCAAGGCCGTTAACGCCGGTGATCCCGATCCACGCCTCCGGCATGTCGCGGCAGTTCCACCAGTCTCCGATGTTGCGCCCCTCGACGAGCGGACAGTCCGCGGACTGACCGTCCTCGTAATGAAACCGGTATCGCCCCGCCTCGCCGCCCGTGCCCCATGCGTATCCGTGCAGAAAGAAAAACCGCTTGAACTTCCCGCCGATCTTGATGCCACAAATCGCCGCCGGAAACTTCGGCCGCTCCGCCCCGCGCAGGATCAACGCCCCCTTGCCGTTGTTGGTGGCAGGATCGATAACGTCAAACACGATCTTCCCGACGTACACCCGTCCGTGCGGCATCATTCGAAAATCGTTCTCCGACCCCTGCCCGGTCCAGCCTTCGGGTCCGCCCTTGTCCGATTCGTCGGCAAAATCGCGATTGGCGTACGGTCGAAGATCGATCGGCGTCAACCGAACCGAGTCGGCAACCTGACCCCGGTCGCTGACCTCGACCAGAGGCTGAACGTTATCATAGAGCGGCCCGCGCCCGGCCATGTAGTTCACCACATTGGCCAGGTACGTCGTCGCCACGCTGTCCTTGCCCCACAGTCGGACCGCATCCAGTTGCGAAGCGAAGATCCGCCCCTCCCCATACTTCGCCTCCATCACCGCCATCCCCACGCCCGGCCTCGCCAACAGCGGCCCCCGAACCGCCACGGCGTTCAGCGAAAATGGCGACAGCACGAACTGAACGGCATAGCCTCTCTCCTCATCCTCCCACGTGTCGAAGCACTCCTGATTGAGCGATCGGAAGACCGGATGCTCCGGAATCACCAGATCGACGAACGTGTTCCCGGGCGGCACAACGCGATACCCGCTGAGCACCGGCGCCACACCCGCCCCCTGCTCCAGTATCAAGAGCCGCCCCCCCTGCCGCACCCGTTCCAGCAAAGCGCCCTCATCGACCGGCGACCGTTGGTCCCGCGGAATAGCCGGAACAACCAGCAGATCGAAGTCGACGAACGGTCCCTCGAGGCCATCGACGATCCGCGGCGTCACCCCCATCGATCTCAGAACGGCCGCTGTGGCCTCGACGTCGTTGTTCGGTCCGCAATCCAGAACTGCCGTCGTACGGGGAGCGGCAATCGGCCGGGCCATGACCTCCGCGCTCTGTGCAAAAATCTCGTGGAAGTTCCTGCTGATCTGCCGGTCCCCCGCCCACAATGTCACCCGAAGCTGGCCGTGCTCCGCCGCCGGCAGTTCGGGCAGTCTGAAATCGACCTTCCCCAGATGTTGAGACCACGCCTTCACGTCGGGGACCGGGATTTCCGTGAGCGTTTCCACCGTCCCGTCCTCACGGGCCAGCGAAAGCTCCCCTCGCAAACCCTCAAGATCGCTGTTGGTGCTGTTGACGACAAAGAGAGTTCGCGTGTACGCCCGGCCCCAGAAAAGATGCCGCGGAGGAAGATAAGCCTCATTCCGCAACCCGCAGTACACCGGCTGATTCCAGATCGTCGCCTCCGCCAGACCCGGATTGCTGAACCACGGAGCGAAGCCCTGAATATCCAAATTCTGGCGAATCAAACCCAAAATCCGCCGGCCATATGGAGCCTCTCCGGCGCACACCCCTTTCTTCAACGCCGTATCCAGTCCCAATGTCCCCGCCAGCCCGATCCCGTAATGTTCACCCCAATTGCTGATATCCTCTTTCTTCACATACCAGGCATAGTCATAAATGTCGTTAAGCTTAAACGCCTCATTTCGATGCCAGCCCCATGAAAAACCCACACATTCCCATATAATATAAGGCATGGCGAGTTCTTGTTCATTCTTAGCGTACGTCCGCGCCAGCCGGCGATAATGGTTATCAAACGATGAATTCCACCTGGTCCACGGATGACCCGCCATGCCCAGATAATCATGCAGATCGACAAAATCCGTATTGAGCTTCGCCGTCCCGAAAGCACCTTGCGAAGCCGATGCGGAAAAACTCCCCGCCGGCCGCTTCTGCCGGTCCAGACCGTGAATCAAATCCACCTGCCGGTCGAGTTGCCGTTTCACCGCCGGACTCGTCGAATGCGTCACCTCGTTCCCGCCGCTCCACATCACCACCGAAGGATGATTGTGGTCCCGATACACCCATTCCGTCAGTTCCTGATCGTTCCGCCGGGCAAATTCTTTTTCCTCGATCACGGTAGTAAACGCCCACCCCCACTCGTCATACACCAGCATCCCCAGTTCGTCCGCCAGATCATAAAACATCGGAAGCGCCGGCATGTGCGCGGTCCGCAGGATATTGTAACCAAGCGATTTGTACCCGCAGATATCCTTGGCCATCCGGCTCTCTTCTTCCTCGCGCGTTTGTCCCCGCCCTCCGAATGCCATCACCGGCAAGTTCTCCCCGAAAAGATAAATCCGCTCCCCGTTCAAATGAAAATTCTTCCCCTTCGCCTTGAACTCCCGGAACCCAAACCGCTCCGATCTCGCGCAGAGCACCTTGCCGTCGGCCCCGCGAAGATAGATGCTCAGGTAATACAAATGCGGATCGTCCGGGGTCCATCGGACGGGATCGTTCAGCTTGACGAAGCCGCGCAGGAGACTCTCCCCCGGAACAGCCGTCATTGCGGGAAATTCGACGGACGAGCAGACCGGCTCTCTGGAGTCGCGCAGCGCACTCGAGACAACCGCCGCCGGCCGACAGTCGAGTCCCTCCGCGGTGTGATTGAAAATCTGTGCCTCAACCCCAATCCCTCCCTCGCTCAAGTCCGGGCTGATCAACACCCTGCCCACCCGCACCTCCGGCTCCAGCCGCAGTTCCGCCTCCTGCCAGAGTCCCGCTTTAATGTCGTTCCTGGCCCACTGCGAACCGTAGGTCCGGACGGCGGGACTGACGCCGAAGTCGCTGACCACGCGGATCGCCAGCGTGTTCTCGCCCGGCCGAACCCACGGCGTGATGTCCACGTCCCACGGCACGAAATCGCCGTGATGGCCCCCCGCCTCCTCGCCGTTGACGAAAAGCCTCGCCTCGTAGCCGATCACGCCGAAATGGAGGATCGCCCGCCGCCCAGCCAGATCGCCCGCCGTCAGCACCAGCGTCCGCCGATAGCACCCTTTGAAATAGCGGCCCGCAAACTCGTTCGGCGATTGGTACGCCTGGGGATACTGAACGTACCAGTTCAGCGGTACCGCGATGTGGTCCCACCCGCTGTCGTCAAAGCCCGGCTGATAGCTCGCAACATCCAGCCCTTCGTCGTCCGGCGTATCCGCGTTGACCACGCCGGAGAATCTCCACTGCCGATCATTGAGCGAACGAATCTCGACGAACTCGCTCGGAACGAGCGGTCCGCCGTCCACCGTGGTCAGCCGGACCTGGTCCGGCCGAATCCAGTAACCCTTCTCACGGACAGGAACCGGCCGGCGTTCCGGCAGATACGGTGGAATCTCCGGCAACGCTTCGCCGGCCAGGACAACGAGCCCAAAGAGGGCGAGTGCAATTCTCCAGCCTGATTTCATACTCACTCCTCACGCAAAGGTCAGCGTTCGATTCACAGCGGCCATCAAACAGGCGAAGCATCCGGCTAACGGTCGAAATGACCCCAGATATCATTCGCGTTATCGACCAGATCCCAATACTCCACGCCCGCCACGTGCCCATCCGCGAACAGGACGTTGGTCTGGTTGTGCCGTTGCGAGATCATCTCACCCGTCGCCCCAGGACCCCAGTAGTGAGTCTCGCCCGGCGTAACGGGACACAGCGCGTAATACGGGTAGCCCCATCCAAACGAACTGTGATAGGACCTCAGGTCCGTGACCTCGACAAACGAAAGCACCGAACTCGCCCGAAAAAGTGAACTCCGCGTCACCGGCCGAAGGTTGACACTCATCCAGTCTATATTCGTAAAGTGCACGTGAAGGTGATTGACGCCATACCCGCCTCCTCTGGCCTGCTTCACCCACCACCCATCCATCTGTTCCGGCAACGACGGACACGTCCACGCCCCAACTGGAGCCAGATATCCCAGATTCGCCAGCAGAGTATGGGCTTCATAGAAAGGGCCGCCGACCTGATCGAACGTCAGGCAACTGGGAACCAGGATATCGTTGTGACTGTCCGCGTAGAGGTTCACCGCCAACCCGACCTGCTTCAGGTTGCTGGCACACTGGATCGCCCGCCCCTGCTCGCGGGCTGTGGCCAACGCCGGCAGCAACAGCGAAACCAGCACGGCGATGATCGCCACCACCACCAAAAGCTCGATCAGCGTAAAGGCTAACCCGGCTGGCGTTCGTGTCTTCATGCGCAGTCTCTCCTGCTTCTTCTGCTCCCTCGCCACTTGATTTCCGCAAGCATCATTTATATAGATATCCCAAGCGAGCATTGAAACTTGCATTCATATGACATCTTACGTATCTTATACCACAAATACGGCCCCAAATCTTGCGTCCATATGATTTCGTTTGCACTTATTTGATCTACGGCCGGAGCCAACGATGGCGGATGCCCCAGTGAAGACCGAGCAGTACCGTGAGCTGGCCGGCTACGGACTGACCTTCGTCCAGTCCGAACGGCCCTGGCGCTACCCCTGGCACACCCACACCTTCTATAGCGAACTGATGCTGGTGACCCACGGCCAGGTCGTCCAGACCCTCAACGATCGCCGCGTGGGCTCGAAGGCCGGCGACCTGTTGCTGATCCGCCCAAAGGACGTTCACGATATCGCCGGCCAAGACATCGCGTACTACAACCTCATGTTCAGCGACGACAAGCTGGAGCAGATCGAGAAG
>Ga0123335_1009269_pt1 | contig 10246 bp, 6 predicted proteins | sample BiotimSIPDNA_2_FD_89707 | JGI IMG/M metagenome (GOLD analysis project Ga0123335, IMG submission 89707) | Anaerobic biogas reactor microbial communites from Washington, USA - Biogas_R2 time_0 SIP DNA | ecosystem: Engineered > Bioreactor > Anaerobic > Unclassified | place: Washington, USA... | reverse complement strand
AGTTGGGATGCGGGCACTTTAAACTTCATTGGAGCGGATGGACAAGCGTCTTTGAATGTTTTTCAAGCATGGAATAGCACCTTTTACCCTTACTACTACAATAACAACGTGATAATACTAGCTTTTGCTAAAGACGGAGAATGGTTAACCAGCGAAACAGGCGGACCAGTAAGGCTAATTGCCCCCTACTTTTCAGCAGACCACCAAGTAAAGAAAGTCGCCCAAGTTCAAAGCGAACCATGGACTATCAGAATCAGCGGTCAAGTTGCAAACCCACTAGTGCTAACTGGAAAAAACCTGTCCACTATACAGTCAAAAACTGTGAATGCCGAATTTAGGCCGGGAGGTTCATCAAACCGAACTTCTGACTGGACTGGCTTGCCAATTCTTGATGTGCTTGAAGCCGCAAACGCGCCTGAACGAGCCGAGCAAATAACAATTGTTGCCATTGACGGTTACGAGAAGGATTATTGGCTGTATGAGGTTGAAGAGGGCGAGATGATGATTGGTTTTCAAGAGAATGGGAACCCGCTTCCGCTTGACGATGGGGGTCCTTACAGGTTGTTTGCTCCAACGGATAAGTACAAGTGGGGGCAGTTTTGGGTCAAGTTCATCAAAGAAATCATTGTTTCCTAAAACCATAAGCAACCGCCCCTTTTTTATAGGGGGACAGGGTTTATCGCGAGAGCAACAGCGCACGCTTCAACATTGCTTTATATAAGGGAGGGGGGTCACAGTAGAGAGACCTCGCCGTCTTCAACATAGCAATAATCCGCCTTTATATAAGGGGGGCTATAGAAAAAAATCACAACAGAGTAAGTTAGAGCCTAATTATTTCTGGTTTAACTTCGCCAGCAACGCCTAAGCTTTTTGCCTCAGTAACCTGCAGCATGCAGTCCACACTGGACAATTCATTGAACACTTTATAGTCAACCATACTCAGAAAGGCAGCATCAGCTGAAACCGGCGAATCCGAAGCAAATATGCCAAGGTCTTTCATTATTGGCGCGCCAGCATCTGGAACACAATCGCAGAATTGGGTGATGTCTTTAGCAAAACTTACATAGGAAACTTTGCCCTGCTTAAAAGTTGAAAGTACCCCGTAAGCAGCGGATGCAAGTGCCCTACAAAAATTTTGTTGATTGGTAAAACTGATTGCTTGCATGGGACATTCAGCCTTACACATTGGACAACGCATACACAACGGTGAAGTGTTATGTGCTTTACCTTCAATGATTTCTGGAAGATGACGAGGACAAATTTCAATGCATTTTCCGCAGCCTGTGCATTTTGACTCGTCAATTTCTATGCCAACCGTGCGGTGCTGCCGAAGTTTACCCGCTTGCGAAGTGCCACCCATGCCAAGATTTTTTATTGCCCCGCCGAAACCGCTGAGTTCGTGTCCTTTATTGTGGGAGATAACAATCATTGCGTCTGCTTCTGCGATGACTCCTGCAACTTCTACTTCGTTTAGGATGCCTTTTGTTTTTACTGTGCGGTAGTTTTCGCTTTTTAATCCGTCAGCCACTATGAAAGGCGCCATGTTAAAACCGTTCATTAAAGCAGTGTTAATGTGGTCATACGCGTTTTGCCGCATTGCACGATAGTAAGTGTTGGAGTCAGTGAGGAAGGGTTTTCCTCCAGCTTCCTTAACCATGCGGATGATGTCGTGTACAAAGAAGGGTTGCACGTAGTTTGGGTTACCCAGTTCACCCACGTGCAGCTTTATCGCGACTAAATCGCCGTTTTGGATGCAGTCAAAAGTTCCTGCTTCATCGCAGAGGCGTTGGGCTTCTTTGAGAAGGTTCTTGTCTGCATCCCAAGGAACATAATGAACAGTCACTTCAAAGTTCTCCTCTGATCAATGTAGCAATAGCCAAGAGCATTGCTTATAAGAAATATGCATAGAAAAGGCATTAATGGCTTTTCCTGATTTGGCGCTATGACTGTTTTAGGTAGTTGTTGCTGGGTTTTAGTGTGCCTTGCGGTTTTTCAGGTGCTCTCATCAAGGCTAGTTGTGTTATGTGTGTGGATGGCTCAGAGGAGAGGGATGTTGTATATACGGTTTCTATACACGTTTGTATATACACAAGGTTTGTTGCTCTGCCACAGACCCCATCCCCTATTTAAAGGCGGATTTTTTCAGGGGTTTAACATGTGTTTGGAGAGGTTCGTCAACCGCTATTGCTTGGCTCGTCACTGCAGGGCTGTCTTGCGCGGGTTCTAAGGCTTAACAGTCAAGCTTTGCACTTCACTATAAATTTGGCTCCAGTTGTAGACTCGTTTAGTTAAGCCTTTAACATTTAACGTCCTATTCCACGGCTGGTCATAAACAAGAACGTTTCTCACTTTTCGGGTCCACTCTAAAGCTTCCTCAAGCGAATCCTCCACAACCAAATCCAGCGGTTCAACCTTCGCCAGATACTTCTCGCCAACGTTAAGCAGATGAAGCTGAGTGTATGGCACTTCTTTCTCTTTGAGCCAAGACTGCGTTAAATCACGCAGATAACCAAACCTGCCTGTTAAAAGGTAGATGCTGTGTCCTTCACGACTTATCTGCTCCAGCGTTTCTTTAGCGCCAGAATTAAGCGGCAAGTCTTTCTTTAAGGTTTCATTTATCAGTTGGTTGCTTTCCGTTTTGGTTATGCCTAAAACAACGCCTAAGTCAAAAGTGTAAATGTCTGAAACCTTAAGGGCTAAACCATACTTATCTTTAATTATTTCCAGAAGCGGTTCGGTAAAGTTTGCAATTACACCGTCAATGTCAAAGCCCAAATTCATTTGCGACTCACTTTTCTTAGCTTTCAATTAACCGTATCAACGTTTAAAAGTTTTGAATGAATCTTGCCTCCGAACCAGAGTTTTTCGAATCTCCGATTCGCAGAAAAGCGGGTCAGAACTTAGGATGGCGGTTTTGAAAAAAAGGTAAGGAAATTGCGAAATTAAATTGGGGTTGTGGTTTTTTGGCTCCGCCATTCCATGAAGGTGCCAGAATAAACTCCCCACGCTTTCAATCTTGGCGAGACGGCTTTGATAAGCGCTGGGCAAGTAATGACTACTATTGGTATGTTAAGGGCAAATGTAGGCAACAGGAAGGCTTGTGCGATGCTAACTGGAAAAACGCCAAAGAACGATAGTTGCCACAGAATGTAGCTTGTGCCAACAAAAAGTGTCAATACATAGATAAGCGCCAAGATAACAAAGCTTGACAACGAGTTAAGTTGCGTAGAGCGTCTAGGAATTAGAAGCCAGTTTAAGCCAAAAATTATTAATGCACACACCGATTCTGCCACTGCGAAATGTAGGGGTAAGCCTTCAACGAAAACGCCGCCTATGTATGCGCCAATTAGGCATCCTGCGAGTCCGCTCCAACCAAACCAGAGGGGAAAAACTCCTAGCAGGATGATTGGCAGATATAACAGGGTGAAGTTGGGCATTGTTACTGAGTAAGATAGAGTGAAGAATACTGCGTAGAGGGCTGCTGTCATGGCCATTATGGAGACGTGTTTTGCACCGTTTAATCGTGGTGGGTAATTCATGTTTGTTCACTTTTGTGTTTGAATGTTTGGCGTTGGGATAAAAGCGTTACCGCTTGTGTTACAAATGTAATACAGCAGTTTGGGCTGACCTGTTTAACCTAGGAAACGCTAATAAACCCAGAAAGCACAGTTAAAATGGAGCATTTTTTATGAGAAAAGACCTACTCTTTATCACGCTAATAGTCATCTTTGCATTAGCAGTCTCAATAATCGCCTTCACCATCAGCTACACAAACCCAATCAGGTACTCACTACGCCTATTCGCCCTCTGGGGCTTTCTCTTCCTAAGCATCGCCGTAATCATAACCCCATTCCTAAAAGAAATCACCCTATACTTCAAAAAACCCTTCCTGCGAATCCACCATTATTTTGCCGCTCTAGGCTTAACACTCATAACCCTGCATCCCATCCTCTTAGCTATCGAATTTATGAATCCAGGCGTGTTTGTTCCAACAGTGGGGTCTCTTGAAATTTTCCTAAGAAACGGCGGCAGGCAAGCTTTGATTATAATCTACATAGCCGTAGTGGCAGTTTTACTTAGAAGAAAAATGACAAATTATTGGCGCCCAATCCACGCTCTAATGTATGTGGCACTATTCTTTGGCATAGTGCACGCAAACCTGATTGGCAGAGACTTCGGTAACCTTTTCATTTTAATCACGTTCAACGCCCTGTTTGCCGCAGCAATCGCAGCGTTTGTTTTAAAGCGGTACCAAACCTACCGTTTAAAGAAAAAATTGCAAGCAAAAAAAGGCAGGTTAAACTCGTATCTGAATGGCTTCAAGACCACCTGAGCGTTGAAGCTTATGCCACTTCTTCTCCTTTCTGGACAGCGCTTTAAAAAACGAAACCACCGTTATGATGTCGATGAACTGTTTGTAGATAAACACGAAAAACGGCGAATACACCGCCAATCCGCTGCCCTCATCATCTATCGAAAGCGCGAATAACGAAACAAACAGTTGAATCAGCAGAAACATAGCTATCATTCGTGCAAACAAGAAGAATCCGCCTGTCAAAGTCATCAGCAACCCTGCACCTAACGAAAGAAAGCTAGCGAATGGATTAAACAGTGAAAAAAGCATTATTGGAAAAACAAAGCTGTGCAAGTTGCCGAATCGTCCATTGCTAAAAATGTCTTTGTGCTTAAAGATTGTCTGTAGCGTTCCAGTGCTCCAGCGGATTCGCTGCTTATACAGCGATTTCCAGGTTGAAGGCACTTCGGTGTAAGCGTTTGCTGTAGAGCTCGAGCTTACGGCGCCCCGTGTTTTAAGCAGCTTGATGGTTACATCAAAATCTTCAGTCATAGTGTCCGTGTCATAGCCGCCAACGTCGATAACATGCTGCTTCTTGAAAGCGCCAAATGCGCCGGGAATAACCATGACTGAGCCAAAAAACGCGAACGCACGCCTTATTGTGTTAATTGCCATAATGTACTCTAACTCTTGAATCTTCGTGAGTAGCGAGTTACTGTTTAGGATTTTAATGTTGCCTGCAACCGCCACGATGTCGGGGTTGCTATTCATGGTTCGGACGATTTCGTCCACTGCATCTCTGGTTACCATGCTGTCAGCGTCAATAGTGATTACTATATCGCCCCTAGCAAACAGGAGCCCAAAATTCAATGCCGACGCTTTACCCCCGTTAGGTTTAGAAAGAACCCTAACCCCACGGTCCTTGAATCCAGCAGCAACAAATTTAGTAAGATCGGTCGAGCCGTCATCAATTACGATAATCTCTTTCCTTTCGTACTTTATGTTGACTAGGCTGTTTAGGGTGCGGGAGATGACCCCTTGTTCATTGTATGCGGGCACAAGTATGGATACAAACGGCGTTGAACTGCTTTCTGGCAGTTTGGTTTCCACCGTTTTGAATTTCGCAGCTGGAACTAAAGGGTAAGTAGTTATGAAAAAGGCAATGCTAAAACCAGTAGTCAAAATTATTCTTGACACAGCGTCTATGATTGAAGTGCCCAAGAATCCGAAGAAAAACAGTGCAGTAGATATGCAGGCTGGCGCTATAGCTACAAGCATTAGTGGTGCAATACCGTGTGCACCAGAAGTTTTCCTTTGAGTCCGTTTGGTTAGCAGTAGAATGTAGACGTTAGCGATAAAGGCGCATCCAACTGCCAGATATGTGTCTATTGTGCCAATCATAACGGCAGTTAACGTTAAGGAGGCAATAACCAAAAGCCCCAATACCAAAGTTTGGCGTCGAATATAGATCCCCTATTCACTGCTGGTTCCATAAGCCAGTAAATCGGCATGAAATCTCTGAGGGAGGTTGGGGTGGGTTACAGTTTTACGCATTTTTGTCTCCTGCTTTAGGTATCTTTGAGTTGGCTAATGCTTCCTGAATCGTTTTTCCTTCGCTTATCTTCATGTTATAAGCTGAAGCGTAGTTACGAGCGTTCTCAGTCATACCAGGAATCACAAAAATGAGTGAGTCACAATCGATGTCATTGATCATTCCGTAGATTCGCGTCATCGTTTCAAGGTCCACTGGTTTGCTGCCGATTAACAATTCAATAACCGTGTTGCCGTTGTCTTTCCTTTGGCTGGATTTAGTTACCATTGATTCTTCTGCTTCAACCCAGCCGACACGACCCAAAATGAGGATGTCAAAGAGATGTCTTGTTCCTGACCTTCCACTTACATAGGCAGGTGCAACCACTGTGTATCCTAGATTGCGGAAGAATTTAGTACACACTTCAATAGGCTTAATCTGCTGCATTTCCTGCATAGGCAACTCGGAGTTTGCAGTATACTTGTATAGGAACACTTCGGGTTCCTCGTCAAGCTGAGCGGTTGAGCCGCAGTCATCACATTTTACCACCAACAACGGTTCACTGCTTCTAACGTTGCAGCCAAGGCAAACATAAGATGGCGGCAGCATACGGTAATCTGAACCAATCAGATGCAGTTTAGCCTTGCATTTTGGACAGATTAAATCGCCGTTCCCAGATTCAAACGCTGCTTGCCGTTCAACTGCTCCGCATGAAAAGTGCTCGATAAGACCTTCCTTGCGCAGCCTCAATGACATGCATTCAGGACATAACTTTTTAACTCGAACGTTAGCTGAGCCGCATGCCATGCAAGTGATAAGTTTATCGATTAGTTCTGCTTTTAGGAATCCTTTGCGGACAAGTGAATCAAGTGCTTGTCTGGCTCGTTTTGTATCCCAATCAAGCTGTGGCATACCCTCAAAGGAGTAACCTTCTGGTTGTGAAGCGTTAATGTTTGGGGTGATTTGTGTAACTTTGCCATACAGGAAAAGCTCCATCATTGTTTTTTCGTCTTTTCTCAGTCCCTGCTCGTCAAAAAATGTTACTTCCTTACTTTTTGCATTCGACGGTTGAGTTAATGAAGCTTTAATGCTTTCAGCTTTTTCCACATCTTGCAGGTTAACATTTTGTTTAACCGTGTCTTTTAATCCAGCTTCGCTTTTTCGTTTGTTTCTGAACGCTTCAATTTTGAATGCCAAAGCGAAGCTTATTGTTAAGCCAATTTCAAAAATGCCTACTAACACAAGTGCTGTGATAAATGATGCAATACCTAAATCGTTCAGGAATGAAATTCCTTCAAAAATTGAAGAAAAACTACTGAAAGAGTAAATCACATTAAGGCTATCTTTATAGAACCATGAGGGAACTAACAGCCCTACAGCTGCAATTACAGCAAAACTAGCGACAGCAATAGCCTTGATTTTTAATGGTTTGATTGGTGCAAACTTGAATATGGTTGCAAAAACTACTCCGATTGTTAGCATGAATAGGGGTGCAACTGCAGAAAGTAATGTCAACATAACGACACCTTCATTGCTTTCCTGATGCCACAGTTATCAAGCAGTTTAGCGTGGCGATTGTGAACGGCATGTATTTTAACCTCTTACCTTTAGGGCTCGCTATCAAAAATAAGTATTTTTGAGAAATCAAATTACCAAGCTTTGCAAAGAGTCCTCAGGGGGTTTGCGAAGTTTAAAAGGCTAACACAAAACGGTTTTCTACCTTGCGTAATCAATTATTTGGATAGAGAACTGGACATGGCAATCTTAGGAAAAATTCTAAACAAGAAAAAAATGATAAATCAGGGTGCAAAAATTTTGCTACGAAATAAACCCAACGCCCATTCCGCCCATATCATTTATAGCTTGGACATACGGCTGCTCGGTCGCAAGTATTGAGGTTGGTGAAGCAGTGATGTTAACTGGAACTTCCCCAAATGGATGAGGAGCATTTGTCATCAAAGCAATACCTACAACTACAACAACAACCACTACGATAACTATTCCCACGTACAAAATTGCACGCCTACTACGATGTCTAGGAACACTCATTCTAAAGCCTCCAATTTTTAGAAGAAAAAATGATTCTTAAAGTTATGTGGTAGAATCGGTACAACAATAAAGTATGAGGCGTTTACTGGATTTTTCGGTTAGGCAGTCGCACAATGAATTTTGTACCTTTTCCTTCTTGACTTTCGAAAGTCACAGAACCGCCTAAAGCTTCAGACATTCGTTTAACAACGGCAAGCCCAAAACCTTGACCTTTAGATTTAGTAGTAAACAACGGCGTAAACAGTTTAGCTTTTACTTCTTTAGGTATACCGACACCTGTATCCTCAACAGTGATTACAACGTCCTTTCCTTCAAAGCAAGCCTTGACAGTTAATTTCCCTCCAGACGGCATTGCTTGCACAGCATTATTTATCAAATTGCTTAGAATACGCTGAACATAGGTACGATCCGCTAGAATGTTACAGACCTTTGAATCAACCGAAGTAGTAAGCAGAATGTTATCTGGAACACAGTGATTATTAACTAACTCATCAATAATCTGCTTCAGATTAGCATCTGCAAGAGCAGGCTTAAGCGGCTTAGCAAAGTCTTGCAAATCAGCCACAATCTTGTTTATGTATTCAACGTTTCTCTCAATCTCAGACAGGCTCTCCTGAATTGACTCCTTACCCTCACAGTCCGCGAACGCATCCACATCCATCTTTGCCAAGTATAAACTGCCTGCTATCGCTTGCAAGGGGTTGCGAATATCGTGACCAACCATGCCTGCAGTGGCTCCTATAGTGGCAAGTCTTTCAGAATCTCGAAGCTGTTTAGTTCTAACTTCAACTAGATGTTCAAGTTGCTTGGAGTACTCTTCCAGTTTCCTCTCCAGCTCTTTTCGTTGAGTAATATTTCTAGCTACATGCACTGCCCCAATCATACAGCCGTGCTCATCTTTGAGCGGTGTATCGCTGACTATAAAGTCGCCTCCAAGACGCTTTTCATGCACCTCTGACGTGTGCTCCTGCCCATCCTGCAAAGCTTTCAAATGCGGACAAAAGTCTGGAGGCTTATTGGCGCCATGGACACACCTGTAGCAGGTAAGACCAACACATTTTTCAGGGGTTGTTCCCAACGCTTGAGCCATCGCTTTATTGGCATGCAAAATCTTGTGTTTGTTATCTAAAATTGCTATTAGGTCGGGAACGCTATCAAATGTTCGTTCCCAATCAGCCTTTGCCCTGTGAAGCGCCTGCTCAACTTGTTTTCGTTCAGTAATATCGTGCCCCTGAGCGATTGTGGAAACAAGGGTTTTGCCGCTTGAATCATAAATGTTCGCTGAGTTCCAAAGAACAGTCTTAACGTTTCCTTCGGTGTCTAAAATCTGAATTTCAACAGTTTCCCAGTATTCCCCTTCAAGAGTTCGCTTAATGTGCGCCATTGCTTCATCTTTGCGGTCTTCTGGGAACAACATTTCTAAAGGCTTATCTAGCACATCCACAGCCTTAAGACCTGTTAAGCGCTCAAATGCATGATTAAACAATGTAATTCTAAAGTTTGGGTCCCAAACGATAACGGGAGCGTTAGTATAATTTAGCAGGTTTTCAAGATAAATCCGTGTTTCATTAAGCTCTGCTTCGGCTTTTTTCTGCTCAGTTATGTCTTGAACCATGCCCACTGAACGACAAATCTTTCCCGATTTATCTCTGAAGTGCTCACATTTTTCTTGAACAAACCGTATTTCACCGTTTGATTTTTTCACGATTCGATGTTCAATCTGATAGCTATCGCCATCTTTCAAAGAATTCATGTAAGCAGCGTTGACAACTGCTCTGTCATCTGGGTGGATTCGGTCAAGAAAAGCTTCATATGTAGCTTCAAACTCTTGAGGGCTAAGTCCAAAAATTCGGTAAACCTCATCAGTCCACTTCAACTCATTACTTGTCACGTCAAGATCCCAAGTGCCAATATGAGCAATTTCTTGGCTAAGCTTTAGCCTACTTTCGCTGTCCCTTAGTGCTTCCTCTGCCTTTTTACGCAAGTTAATATCTCTAAAAACAAGCACGACACCAGAAATTTTACCTTCTTTATCTCTAATCGGAGTACCACTGTCGTCAATCGGGACCTCAGAGCCGTCTTTCCTAACAAGAATTGTATGATTTGCTAACCCAACAATTAACCCTTCATTAATCACTCTATAAACAGGGCTATCCACCTTTTGACGCGTAAACTCGTTAATAATATGAAAAACTTTTTCGACAGGTTGATGGTAGGCGTCTTTTAGTTTCCAACCAGTTAATTCTTCAGCAACACTATTCATGAATGTAAGGTTGCCATCCACATCCGTGGCTATGACGGCATCTCCAATGCTTGAAACCGTTGTTGCCCAACGTTCCTCGCTTTCACGTAACCTGTTCTCAGTCGCTTTT
>Ga0123335_1009266_pt1 | contig 10249 bp, 10 predicted proteins | sample BiotimSIPDNA_2_FD_89707 | JGI IMG/M metagenome (GOLD analysis project Ga0123335, IMG submission 89707) | Anaerobic biogas reactor microbial communites from Washington, USA - Biogas_R2 time_0 SIP DNA | ecosystem: Engineered > Bioreactor > Anaerobic > Unclassified | place: Washington, USA... | reverse complement strand
CTGAATGGTGGATTGAGAAGGGTTTCCTGCAATGAGATAAATTCGCCGCGGGCGTTCAGCACCTGCCATGGCTTTTGTTGACCTGGTTCCTCAAGCACTCGATCAGCGGGCTGACCGCAACCCGAAAGCCAGACCAGCAGGCTTACCGGAATGACAACAAATACACACCAGATTTTTATCAGATTATTGTTCATGGAAACAGCAGTTCTCCCTGCTGATCGGGCGGATTTTTCCAGAGAACCCAATCCTGGTTGAACTCTTCAACCTCAATTTCGCGGCGAGATTCGCCAAAGCGGCCAGGAACCTTGACCGAGGTCTTTTCGCCTTCCACAATCAGCAGATCGCGCGGCAGAAAAACACCGGTCTTCTCACCAAGTATTATTCTCGCGGTGCCCTTGCCGCCGATGAGAAGTTTCTCATTACTATCAAGTGCAATTTGAACAGGGAAAAACCTGATTGCGCTGTTCTGCTGCCCCCGAACCCGTCTCGGAGCTTTGCTTATCGACTTGACCGCCGCCGAAAATGTTCTGCCGGGAAGCGAATCGAATTCGACACTTGCCGAAGCCTTTTCGACGATAACATTAGCCTCAGCCTCGTTTGCCAGAGCTTCGAGATAATAACCATCATCGCCGATGATCTGCATTATGGTGACGCCAGACCAGGCCTGCTGTCCGGGCCTGAACTTGAAGTCGCCCCAGAGAACAGGATGAATAACGATTCCGGAACGTGGCGCCTTGAGTTCAGACTCTTCCATTGATCGCGTTTCTTCGCGCAATGAAGCGCGAATTCTCTCAAGCGTTACTTCAAGGTTGTTGACTTTGATCTGGGCGGACAATGATGCCGATTCAAGCTGATTGGAAGCCAGCCAGATCTCACCTGATGCCACTGATTTCTGATACTCGACGCGGGCAAGATCTTCTGGCAACGGTGGTTCAGAAAGATTATCGCGGATACGGCGGGCGTAATCGAGTTCAATCTCGCGCGATCGGCGGTCGATCTCGCTGGTTTTCAGCGAAAAGGCGCTGTCAAACCCCTTTTCGGCGATCTGCTTTTTAAGATCATACTGGCGACTTGCGTGAGCAAAACTGATTGAAGCAATCTGCAGATCAGAATGAATCTTCCAGATCTCATCTTCATTCTTGCGCTGCCAGAGCCAGCGCGCTTCATGCTCAGCCCGGGAATATTCAAGCTCTTTTTCCTTGAGCGCCTTATCGAGCGCAGCAATTTCCGAGGGCGAAACCTTCTCAAGATTGCGCATGCGGTCGAGTTGCGAAGCAAGATTGCTTTCGCTGCGGCGCATACGGTTGCGCAGATTTTCCATATCGATACTGACGACAACCGAACCGGAAGCGGCGACGCTTCCTTCATCAGCCATCGACTCGATGATTCCCCAACCGTTTTTCAGGCCGATATTGCTGATGTCTTCAGGCTTTAAAGTGGCACGCAACTCAACGAAATTCTGGCGGGTTTCGCTTTTGTATTGATAGGAAGGGCGCAACGCCTGCGAGGTTTTGCTGCATCCGGCCAGAAAAAACTGTGACACAACCGCCACCAGCAGCAGAAACAGCCTAGATTTGCGCAGCTCAGTCAGCTTACAAATGGCGGGTTCAGGCAATTGAGCAATCGGCTTCATTTTTCCCCTTCGGTTTCTACAGGCACTACCAGAAGAGCCTTGTCTGACTGCTGGCAACAGGGTTCAACCCCAAGATATTGTGCCAGCATGCCGGTCTCGTAAAGCAGGCGCAGCCATTCGGTTATCAGTCTTGACTCGCCCTGCACTACTGCGAGGCTGGCGTTGTCGAAATCCTGCTGATACCGGGTAAGATCGAGCAGGGTAACCTTGCCAAGCTGAAAATTCAGGCGCTGACCGTCGAGAACCTCAGCCGAGAGTTTCTGCGAAGCAGTGAGTGACACCAGATTGCGGCGATAAAACTCAAAGCGCTCATAAGCCTGAGTAACCGAGGTTTTGATATCGTCGCGCTTCTGGTTCATGCGCTCTTCAAAAGCTTTGAGCTTGTGACGCTGGCTGGCCAGACTGAGTTTTTCGGCCTCGGGTCCGAAACTGAAGTTGTAGGACACCGAAACATCCCAGTTTTTATCTGGCATTTCATCGGCGGCATCGACATCAAATGAGCGTCCCTGCTTGCCCCAGCGCATGCGGGCACTTATATCAGGGCGGCTGAGCTCGCGCAGTTTTTCAACATGAGTGCGCTGCAGATTATGCTGACTTTCATATACGCGCCAGTCGGGACGATTTTTATAGGCTGTTTCGAGAAGATCCTCGATTATGAGATTATCGGGAATTGACTGCAGCACTGTTTCTAGCGAAAAACTTGCCAGTTCCGGGCTCCAGGTGCTGTTTCCCAGTCGCGATGCCAAACTGCGATCGCTGTCACGCAACGCCAGAGTTATTTCTTCGTTGCCGGTTTCAGCCTGTTGCAGTCTCATGCTTGCCTGTTTGAGATCGAGTTCGCTGCCAATGCCGGTATTCAGCTTTATTTCAGCCTCTTCAACCAGAGTAGCGTAAAAGCTGGTGTTCTGCCTTTTCAGAGCCTCATTGCGTGCGGTAACTATGCGATCGAAGAGGCTCTGTAAAGAATCGAGCAGCACATCAAGCAGCACAGAATCGGTCTGCGCTTCGCCCATACAGTAGGTCGCATGGGCAATTCGTCGATCCAGCGCATCTACTCTGGCATCATTGCGTAACAGACCGGTTTGCCAGCCAAGATAAAGCGACCTGAAATAGCTCGCCTGCGAACTGGTATATTCGGTTTTGCTTTGAGAATATTCATAGCTGATCTGGCCCAGCGGAGTCTTTTGCATCAGAGCTGCGGCCCCGCCCTGCCGACGCGTGCTGTAATCTTCTTCAAAGCCGGTAACTGAGTTAAAGCTTCGATTGGCAGACTTGCTCGAATCGGCAGTGTAACTGAACTGCGGCGAGAAAACGGCCAGAGCGCGATTTTTGTCAGCCAGTGAGCTTTCGAGTTCATGCCCGGCGGCAAGCAGACTGCGGTTGCCCTTAACTACCCGATCAGCAAATTCCCGCAAGGGCGACGGGGCAAGCAGGGTGAATGTAGCTACATCACTATCTGCCAGCAGAAGAGCTGGTGTCACCATAAATACAGCGATGAGACAGGCCAATTTACCGATGGTATTCAAGCAAGACGCTCCATTTCGATCTGTAATACTGTGCTGGTTGTGAAAAAAGCCCCTGAATTGTCGGGCATTGGCATGCGATAGCGATATTCTATGTGGTTGCTACAGCCATGAATCCACTTTTCCGACTCGTCATAGCTGAAAATACCTTTGCCGATGAGGCCACCGGCCGGATCGTCAGGGTGAGCCGAAAACAGTTCGGTTGAAAAAATCATGAGACTGGCATTTTCTTCAGCGCAGCCGGCAAAACAGTAGCGGGTATGAAAAGCGGTAGCCGCGCCAGAAGACTCTTCAACCCTCTGCACCCAGCTGTCGCCAACCTCCAGCGCCTGTTCGGGAAAACGCATCATCGAGTGCTCGGCACCCTGCCAGGCCGCGTTACCGCCAACCCAGCGAACAGTGCCGAGGCTGTCCATCTGCATGGTTGATGCAACACCGGTCTTAGGCAACGATTCAGCCGGCACATTTTTGTCAGCCGAAACATGGTCAATAATGACCTTTATCATAGCCTGATCGGCATCACAGCTGACGATTTGCTGGCTTATGCGCATTTCCATGTTGATCGGGTTGTTGATCTTGCCCATAGGCATCTCTATGTCTACTCCACCCTTGATGGAAATGACATAGCGCATCTTTCTGCCCTGTGAAAAACCATATCTGAATAAATAACTGCTCATGGTCGCTATTTATACCTGAAATCGCCGACATTTACCAGAGTAAAATCAGGTTTAACGACAGAATATCGTCACCCTTCGAAAAGAGAAGAAGACTCGCACAAAGGCGCAGAGGCACTAAGAAAGATAAGAAAAAGAGAAAGAGGAAAAGAAGAAGAAGAGCATCCGCAGATTAGGTAGATCGCGCAGATTGCCGGATAAGAAGAGAGAGGAGATGATCAATACCGATACCGATCCCGATACTCGATACTTAGAGCGAAAGCCGCTCGTTGCCCTGAGGAGTTTTAGCAAAGCAGGGTCAGGCGAAGTCGCAGAATCCAGTTTTTGCGCTTTTATGGATCCTGCGACTGCGCTTCGCTTCGCTCAGGATGACAAACAAAAGTTGATGGAAAGCGCATAGACTCACGATTACGAGAACGAGCACGAGATTGAGCGAAAGCAAGGTTATTTTTAGCGAGAGTGTTGCCGATATGGCGTTGCGGATTTTGTTTGAAATTTCAATGGTGGTGTTATCATGGCCAGAATAGTATATCTCACTCTCCTGCTGGCGCTTGCAATAAGCGCAACGGCGCATGCGGACTCACAAAAGCCCGATTTACAGCTCTCGGGCAATGAAATTGATCTGCTGGTAGGCTCTCCAGTCGGCGTCGAAGAACCGCTGGATTCTCGCAGAACCAGGGTGGACGAGAGTATCAGACACGATTTCAGCAATCTGCTTGAAGAAGACTTCAATTCCGAGGCTGAGCTCACAGAAATCGACTGGTCTGATGCCGAAGACACGAATGTCGAACCCGATCAGGCGGAATCAATGATGATCGACCTGCTGGCAGAGACCGGCGAGCTTGAAAATTTCGACTTTTCCGAAGAGAGCGAAACTGATGAAGCGAATTCTATCGACAACGTTGAAACGGAGTTTAAGCTGTGATAATCTTAAAAAAAAGTTTTCAGGAGGGTGACTAAATGTCAGAAATCCGGCGCCGCAAGAAGTATTTTATCAAACCGGGCTTCCAGAGCAGGTTGACCGCGATTTTTATTCTCATTGTAATCATCGTCGCCAACATCGTCGGCGCCCTGGTTTACGGTTTTTCGGTTGAGAGGCTCGAAAGTAATCTGGTGGAAGAAGCCAAAATGCCGGTCGACAGCAAGCAACTTGGGCAAGCCCTCTTGCCTGGCGTCATAACGGCGCAGCTTATCAGTATTTTTGTGGTGGCGTTCATCTGTATATTCGTGACGCATACGATAGCAGGCCCGGTGTACCGCATGGAAAAAGTAGTGCGCAACATCGGCGAAGGCGACCTCACCCACTTCATCAAACTCCGCCCGAAAGATGAACTCAAAGATCTGGCTGACGCAATGAACGAAATGACCATGGGACTGCGCAACAAGGTCATCAGTTTCCGCGAAAACACCAGCAAGATCCAGGAAGGCGTTGCTCTCGCCCGCAGCACCGGAAAACTCGACAAACTCGACGAGGTCCTCAAGGCCGTAGAAGCCATGGAAGAATCACTTGGCTCATTTACCCTTGAAAAAGAGAAACGCGAGCGCAAGGTTGTCGATGACGATGAAGGCGCAGAAAAAGATCAGGAATACGCCAAGAGCTGATATTCTCAGATTGTTCAGACCGGGTAACGGCACCTGCCGTTACCCGGTTTTAGTTTAGCTGAATCATGGCGAGGCTTTTTGAATTACAGATTCGGCGGTGTCGCGCGAGGTTATCGGTATACGTTTTATCGAAAACGGATTGGCGCCAGGCTCGTTATAACCATAAACACTGGTAAAATGCAGGCGAAATCCTGAGTTGCGTGCAACAACCGAGAATTCTGAATTAAATTTGCCGTAGGGCCAGGCGAGCGCAACAGGTCGAGTTCCCAGAATCGATTCGAGGCGCGAAGATGAAATGCGCAGATCACGATTCAGCAGATGCAAGACCGGGTTTTCCGGATGTCCGGAAAAGGCTTCATAGATGGCTAGAGTGTCGGTGTGCAGATCATGAGTATGAGAGCCAAAATCAAAATAGCCACTGTCGGCCATATCTTTTATCTGGCGCTCACTCAGATATTCGGCAAATTGAATACGCCGACCAGCTCGCGAAGTGATCATAAAAATTGTCATTGGCACCCTGAGTCGCCGGGCCACCGGCAAAGCATAATGATAAAGGCTTTGATAACCGTCGTCAAAGGTTATGAGAACCGGCTTGTCAACCGACAGAGTGCCGGCCAGAAACAGACGGGTCTGAGCCAGAGTCAGTGGCCTGAAGCCAGCATCGAGAAGAGCTTGAACATGCTCGACAAACTGCTCAGGGGTGCAGGAAACGTCTGATGTAACTTTCTGTTGAATATGATGGTAGACCAGCACAGCCAGACGCGCTGGATTGGCAACCAGTTCTGCCGGATGCAACACTACCAGCAGCAGATATAAAGCCAGGGCCCACAACAGCTTTCTGGGCAAAACAAACTTCTCCCGTACAACGAGAACCGCCCGTCTACTGACGGGCGGTTCAGAATTTACGCAGCAATCAGAGGCCGGCTGCCTTTTTGAGCGCTTCGACCTTGTCAAGTTTTTCCCAGGGCAGGTCGAGATCGCCGCGGCCAAAATGACCGTAAGCAGCGGTCTGGCGATAGATCGGGCGGCGAAGATTCAGGTTTCTAATGATTGCACCTGGTCTGAGATCGAAATTCTCGGTGATGATCTTCTCGATTTTTTCAGGAGATACTTTACCGGTGCCAAAAGTGTTTACATGCACAGAAAGAGGCTTGGCAACGCCAATTGCATAGGCGATCTGAATTTCGACGCGGCTGGCCAGGCCAGCTGCAACGATATTCTTGGCAACATAGCGACCCATGTAGGCGCCGGAGCGGTCGACCTTGGTCGGATCCTTGCCGGAGAAAGCGCCACCACCATGTGCGGCCATGCCGCCGTAGGTGTCGACTATGATTTTGCGCCCGGTAAGACCAGAGTCACCCTGTGGGCCACCAACGACGAATCTGCCGGTTGGATTGACATAAAATTTGGTGTTGGCATCGATCAATTCGGCCGGAATTACTTTTTTGATGACCTTTTCGATCATATCTTCGGTAATTTTCGCATGAGTGGCGGAAGGATCGTGCTGAGTTGAAAGAACTACTGCATCAACGCGGGCAACTTTGCTGTCACGATATTCTACAGTTACCTGTGCCTTGCCATCGGGTCTGAGATAATCAATGCTCTTGTTCTTGCGAACTTCGGCTAGTTTGCGGCAGATGTTGTGCGCATAATAGATCGGAGCGGGCATGTAATCAGGAGTTTCGCTGCAGGCAAAGCCTACCATCATACCCTGGTCACCGGCGCCGGTATTGAGTTCTTCATCTTTATCGCTGCCATCTTTGGCATGGTTTACACCCTGCGCGATATCGGGAGACTGTTCGTCGAGGGCTACCAGAACACCGCAGCTTTTGCCATCGATACCAAAATCGGCATTGGTATAACCGATTTCAGTCAGAACACGGCGGGCGATGGCCTGCACGTCGACATAGCACTTGGTGGTGATTTCGCCCATTATCAGAGCAAGACCGGTAGTAACTGCTGTTTCGCAGGCAACGCGGCCTTTGGGGTCATTGGTCAGAATTGCGTCGAGCACGGCATCAGAAATCTGATCGGAAACCTTGTCAGGGTGTCCTTCTGTAACCGATTCAGAGGTAAAAAAGAAATTCTTGTTCATGGAGTCCTCCGTGTACCTTTCAATAAGTGGCGTGATTATAACAGCCACCCCCGACAGCGTCAAGCAAAACTCAAGAAAATTATCGTACAGCAGAGCGGGTCGCCAGGCCTCTGTTCGAAGCCTTGCGACCCGCTCTAAACGGCAGCTTTCTACCTGTTATTGTTGAACGAGGCAGAAGTCTGCATAGTGGCGGTTGAGGAATAGAGCATTCCGGATACTTCCCTGTAGGCGATGCCGTAGCTTACAACAAACCCGACAACCCCCGTAAGAAGCGCCAGAACCAGAGCTATTATTCTCATAATCCGTCCTCCCTTCCACTGACACTGCCTTATCGGCAACTTCCCTGTTTTGCCTGACCTAAAAACTGGCAGCTGGTAAATTTTTGTGCGATAATGCGATACGATTAAGCAACATAAGAAAACAAAGGGTTCGGTATATGCCTGCACTCTGGCAAAGCTTCATTTTATCAGCATTTCTTGGCGGACTGATCGGCTGGGTAACCAACTGGCTGGCGATAAAAGCCCTGTTCAGACCAAAAGAACGCTGGAACTTTCTGCTGTTTGAATTTCAGGGTCTTCTTCCCAAACGCCAGAAGGAACTGGCAAACAATCTCGGCAAGATTGTCGAAGGCGAGCTGATCAGCGTCGAAGAATTGATCAAGAAAGTTGAGCCGGCCGATATCGACCCAATCATCGAAGCTGTCATGCGCAAAAACCGTGATGACATGGAAAAGCGCATAAAAGATTTCATTGGCAGTATTGCCAACAAGATCCCATTTTTCAATCTCAGCGCCGATACTCTGGTTAAATCGGTAATGGATCGAATCGAAAGCGAGCTCTGCGTAGTGCTCAAAAAACAGGTGCCTATGCTGCTCGACCGCGCGGCTGAAAAGGCCGCCGAAAAAATTTCCGTGCAGGAAATAGTCATAGAAAAAGTCTGCAAAATGGATCTTATCAAACTCGAAAACATCTTCAACCGTATCGCCGACAAAGAAATGAAAGCGATCATCCGTCTCGGCGGTGTTCTCGGCGTTATTGTCGGCATAGTTCAGTGGGCAATCCAGAACTTCGTCATCGCCGCCATGTAATTGGCTGCAATCAGCCTGCTCACGGTTCAGTCCGCAGACCGGCGGTTTTTGTTTACAAACTGTGTACACAAGATTAAAATTCGTTCAGATTCGGTTGATCCGAATATGTTTTACACACGGGAGACAGACATGAAGATCAAAGTTCTGTTGGTTACGCTTTTGATGATGGCTTTAACTGGTGCGGTTTTTGCAGGTGTAATGCCTTCGGCAGAAGAACTTGGGGTCATCGACGCCATGATTGACAAGATGATGGCAGGTTACAACGCCAGCGATGCCACGGCATTTTATGCAGACTGGGCGACCATGATGGCGGCGATATGCACTCCTCAGGCTTTTCAGACGCTGTATGTAGACAATTATATGAAAACTTTCGGAGCTTATGCTTCGCGAACGGTCAATGCCGATGAAACCGTGGTAATGCCTGATGTTCCGAATGGCCTGGTAGTATACACTGCCAAATTCGCCAACAATGAAAATGTAAAAATGAGTGTCAACCTGATGAAAGAAGATAATGTCTGGAAAATCCAGCAACTGACCATTCAGGCCATGCCCTGATCGATTGTTGATCTCAGACAGACCGGTCGGCGCTTAGGCAGACCGGTTTTTTTGTGCAAAAATTGCGCAGTATTTCTGGCATATTTTTTGCTGCAAAACTGCCGCTATTCACAAATGATACAGGAAAGGCATTCAGGCAAACTATGCGTAAAACCAAGATATTAGTCACACTCGGCCCCTCGGCAGAAGAAGAAAATGTATTAAGAGAGCTCATCAACGCCGGAATGAACGTGGCACGCCTCAATTTTTCACATGGTGATTACGAAGAACACGGTGTGCGCATCGAGCGTGTAAAAAAGCTGCGCGACGAAATGGCCAAGCCGGTAGCGCTGCTGCTTGACACCAAAGGACCTGAGATCCGCACTGGCGAGATCGAGGGCAAAACCATTTTTCTCGAAGCCGGTAAACAGATAGTTCTGACGACAGAAGATATCATCGGAACCCCGGAGCGACTCAGTGTCTCACACAAGCAGTTACCATCGCTTGTTGAGAATGATTCAACTATTCTTCTCGACGATGGACTGATTCAGCTGCATGTCGAATCGGTACCAGACGACAAAAACATCTGCTGTTCAGTTGTTAACAGCGGCTCAATCAAGTCTCGACGAGGAGTCAACGTGCCGCGACTCAATCTGAACATGGCGAACCCGACCGGCAAAGACCGTGATGACATAGTATTTGCGGCAAAAAACGACTTTGATTACATCGCTGTCTCGTTCACCGAGTCTGGCGATACCATACGTAAGGTTAAGGCCATACTCGAAGTCGAGGGTAAGCCAGGAATCAAGGTTATCGCCAAGATCGAAAACCACGCCGGATTGAACAATTTTGACGACATCCTGGCGGTTGCAGATGGAATAATGGTTGCGCGTGGCGATCTCGGCGTCGAGCTGCTGCCAGAAGAAGTTCCGATCGTTCAGAAAGAGATCATCAGAAGATGCTACATGGCCGGCAAACCCGTCATAACAGCCACTCAGATGCTGCATACAATGATCGAAGCGCCTCGCCCGACACGAGCAGAGGTATCTGACGTGGCCAACGCAATTTACGACTTTACTTCTGCGGTAATGCTTTCGGGAG
>Ga0123335_1009265_pt1 | contig 10249 bp, 11 predicted proteins | sample BiotimSIPDNA_2_FD_89707 | JGI IMG/M metagenome (GOLD analysis project Ga0123335, IMG submission 89707) | Anaerobic biogas reactor microbial communites from Washington, USA - Biogas_R2 time_0 SIP DNA | ecosystem: Engineered > Bioreactor > Anaerobic > Unclassified | place: Washington, USA... | reverse complement strand
TTTTTCGGGAGAGCCTATTGATTATATCACATCTCACAAACTTTGTCAAGAACTTTTTTTAGCTTCGATAAGCTTTTTTCAGCTCCTCTGAAATTCTAAGAGTTCCTTAATCCATTTCTGCTCTTTGAAATTCATCCGGTTTCGCTTCCTTGCTTCGCTTCCTTGCTCTGTTTCTCCTGACATCTTCGCTTTCGACAGCCCGATTAATATACTACATACTCTTCACTTTTGTCAAGATCTTTCTTCTCCTTCATTAAAACTATAGCCGGTGTTTGGAAAGCTATAACTTAAATTAATTCTGCAAAAATGTCATATATTGCAAAAACAGCTTTACAAATGAAAAATTAAGTGATATAATATATATCAATTTTTTTGCAGGATGTTTTGTTATGTCTAAATATTACCAACCGGAAATTGAAACGATGGATCGCGAAGAGTTACGCAAGTTGCAAAACGATAAATTTCTTGCTACATTCAAGCGAGTTTATGAGAATGTTGAATATTATCGCAACCTTTGTGACGAAAAGGGCATTAAACCCGACGATATTAAATCAATAGACGACCTTCATCTCTTGCCCTTTATCACCAAAGATGACCTTCGTGAGTGTTATCCCGACGGTCTTCTTGCCTGTCCTCGTTCCGAATGCGTCCGTATTCATTCGACGAGCGGCACAACCGGTAAGAGAGTAGTTGCTTTCTATACACAGAATGACATTGATCTTTGGGAAGACTGTTGTGCAAGAGCACTGACAGCAGCAGGTGCAGACTCTTCCGATACCGTTCAAATTTGTTACGGGTACGGCTTATTTACCGGCGGCTTGGGGCTTCACGGCGGTGCTCAGAAGATTCAGGCATTGGCTTTACCCATGTCTTCGGGTAACACCGAACGTCAAATTCAGTTTATGAGTGATTTAGGTTCGACCGTTCTTTGCTGCACTCCTTCTTATGCGGAATATCTGGGTGAAATAATGAAGGAACAAAATCTTAATGAAACCTCTAAACTCAAAGCCGGTATTTTCGGTGCTGAGGCATGGACACAGGAGATGCGTGAAGGCATTGAAAAATCGCTTGGAATAAAGGCTTATGATATATATGGATTAACGGAACTTTCCGGTCCCGGCGTGTCTTTCGAATGCGAAGAACAAAAGGGTATGCACATAAACGAAGACCATTTCATTGCTGAAATTATCAATCCGGACACGGGTGAAGTTCTTCCGATGGGAGAAAAGGGTGAACTTGTGTTTACAAGTATAGATAAAGAAGCCTTCCCTCTCATTCGTTACAGAACAAAAGATATTTGCGTTCTTGATGATACTCCCTGTTCTTGCGGTCGAACTTTTATTCGTATGGCAAAACCGATGGGCAGAAGCGATGATATGCTTATTATAAGAGGCGTAAACGTATTCCCAAGCCAGATTGAAGCCGTACTTATACAAGAAGGATACGGCTCAAATTATCAGATTATCGTATCTCGCGAACATCACAGCGACAAACTCGATCTCTATGTCGAAATGAATCCGGATACTGTTATTGACACAGTCAAGGGGATTTCCGCAAAAGAAAAAGAACTTGTCGGAAAACTCAAAATTATGCTCGGAATCGTTGTAGCCGTTCATCTTACTCCGCCGAAAACCATCGAACGAAATGTCGCCGGCGGCAAGATTCAGAGAGTTATTGATAACAGAAATCTTTATTAATGAGGAATGATATTATGAAAAAAATTATACCCCTTTTAATTGCAATGGTTTTAGCAGTCACAGGTATATTTATTCTTGCCTCCTGCAATAAACCTGATGGCTCAAATACTCCGACAAATGAAACCAACTTAACTGACGAAAACACAAACAACAATGAAAATGAGGAAAATGACGTGTCAAACAATCCTATCGCGACAATCACAATGAAAAACGGCGGTATTATCGTCGTTGAGCTTTATCCCGATGTTGCTCCGAACACCGTAAACAACTTTATATCTCTTGCAAATTCGGGTTTTTATGACGGAACGATTTTCCACAGAGTAATCCCCGGATTTATGATTCAGGGCGGCGATCCCGACGGAACAGGTATGGGCGGTCCTGACTATTCAATCAAGGGCGAGTTTGCTCTTAACAATTTCGTAAACAACCTCAAACACACTCGCGGTGTAATCTCCATGGCTCGCTCTAATCCCTATGATTCCGCAGGCTCTCAATTCTTTATTATGGTTGACACCGCAACTCATCTTGATGGTTCTTATGCCGCTTTCGGAAAAGTAACCGAAGGAATGGATGTTGTTGACGAAATCGTAAACACAGAGTCTGACGCTTACACGAACAGACCTTATGACGACCAGATTATGGCTTCCGTCCGCGTTGAAACCAATGGTATTAAATTCCCCGCCCCTGAAATTATCAAGTAATTTTTATAAAAATAACACTTGCATAACCTGTATAGAATTAAATCAATAAAAACATAGCAGTCATCAATACTGCCACACTATTTTTGTAATGCATTAAATGATTGTACAATGTACTGAAATCAAATATTTAAATGTTACTCACTTTAAACAGAAAAACCGGCAGATAACTGCCGGAATTTTTATTGTTGATTGTCGGAAGGAGGAGTATTTTGTTGCTGGGGTTGTTCGTAAACGGGAGGTGCATATTGTTGTTGATATTGGTCATAAACCGGAGGTGCATACTGCGGTTGGTTATAATCAGGAGTAGACTGATAGGGAGGATTCTGCGGTTGTGCACCATGATTGTTTCCGTATGTCATAACAGGATTTTCAGCAAGCTGATTTAAGTCGTTTTGCATCAAAGCCCAACTGATAAGCCCATAACCAAACAAACCAAGGACGAGATAGAGGATAGAGTTGTCGGCATGGCGGATACCGCGAGCTTCACAACCCTCACTTAATTTTCTTTCTGCAAGATAACAACCGGCAAAGGGAACAAAGACCATAAGTATTTTTTCAACAAAACCGCTGTCATTCGGGTCTTTTACTTTGACAGACTCATCAGCAAGTTTAATTCCCCAATAAATACCATAAAAACCGAAAGTAATAAAAGTGAGTATAATACTTGTAACAATGCTGCGTTTAGTAATAGTCATTTTGTCACCTCAATTATGTTCCTGTGCCGCCGAAAATTCTTGAAAATAATTCTAATATCTGACGAATGAACTCAACCAGAGCACGGAAAAGACTTGCTCTTGAATTTTCCATAACAAGATTGCAAGAAACGGTAATATTTGTTGTTACTGTTTCAATCGTAAAGGTGTCGGGAGCTTTCATCGGCTCAATGGAAACAGAAGTATGCTTGCCATGTTCGGTATCATAATACGAAACCTGAAGCATCTGAACGCTGTAACCCGGTGCAGGGATTACTCTGAATACAAATTCTTCGCCGTGAACGACATATTGAGAATAGCCATCAAGCGGAACAACCTCAAATTGCTCTGTCTTTTCAGGGAGTTGAACATAATGAACTGGAGTAAGCGGATCATCAATTCCTTCAGCAGATGCAGTCAATATAAAAGGCATTGCTAAAATTATGACTGCGAGTAATACGGAAATAATTTTTTTCATAAAATTACCCTCTTTCGTTTATTTTGCTAATTTAATTATATACGAAAAGCATTTACTTTGCAAGCATTTAGAAAAATGTTTACAAAAGCATAATAATTTAGTGAATAACTGATTTCAATGCGGCAATTATCAAAATATGTGCAGGATAAAAGGCATAGAAAAAATATTTTACGACCTTGTTGTAATATCCTTGTTTCCCGGAATACAAACAGATTGGAACGGCAGCCAACACACCGGTTATCTCGTTTGGAATCGGATAGTAGCGACCACCAAAATACATGCCAACCCCATAAATCAAAGCATACACAACGGTACACATAAGTCCTAAACCAATTACTGTAAGCAGTGGCTTTTTATACGTCAGATACAAGACTAAAATGAGAAGAATTCCGAAATATCCATAGTCGGTTTTCATATAGAAAGCCAGAAGACAAGCAATCAACGGAGCGACAATCAAAGCTGTTACGTGCATAGCTTCGCTGTATTTCTTCCCCTGTTCTATCGCATATAGCATCAAAATGCCAAAAAGTAAAGTCCACATTACATTTTGGTTTTCAATATTTTTTATGTTCGCACCGCGAGTACTTAAGAGATTAAACGGGATTTCACTTATGACCGCGAAAATAAACATACGAAGAGCGTACTTTTTGATATTCTTCGTGTAAAGCACACCCTCAACACACATAAAACAGAAAACGGGCATTGCAATTCGACCGATAAGACGCATTATCTGATATGAATCCATCGGCAAATCGGATACAAACATATGAGCGACATGGTCTATCATCATTGTTATTATTGCAATGAGTTTAAGGTGAAAACCGGTAAGCGGTTTACCCTTTGATTTTTCCATAATTACCAGTTAATTTTGTACGTATCGTCGTATGTGAGGCCTATTCTCGCATTTTCAACAGAAAGTACTACTGCTGTAACCTTATCAAAAGAGAGAATACTCGGACAAATTGCCTGAAGTTCAAGGAGTTTTCCTGAGTCCTTTTCAATCTTTGCTTTTACTGTTGTATCAAAATATGTATTCTTAGGATTTTCAAACTTGACGACATTGCCAACCGCATCGGTAATTGTTGATGTTTCGAGAACATTAACAATAGTACCTGCCTTACCGCCGCCTGCGGGAGGATTGACATCGGGGTTTTCCTCAGTGCAGTTGAGTTTAATCATTACTTCATAAACACCTGCATTTTCTGTGCAAGTAGCTTCTGCTACAATGGCTGCGGTAAGAGGAGAAGTTGAAAGACCTTTGGGCGGAACATCAGTAACAGGAATTTCTGTATTGGGAGAACTTTCCTTAAGAAATGAACCCATAAGACCGGATGCAATGGAGGAGAGTTTGCCGGTTTCAACAATCGGAGGATTATTTGTGGGGCTTGTCTTAACATGAGTTGCACCCTTTGCTTCAGCCATTGCTTTGTTATAAGCAGTTGTGAAAAGGTTGACAATTTCTTCTTTTGTTGAGGGGGTACCGTCACCTGCGGGAGCAGCGGTGGTTGTTTCTCCTGAGGGAGCCTGCGTCGTGGTTTCACCTGAGGGGGCTGCTTGTGTCGGAGTTTCTTCTGCAGGAGCATTTGTTACGGGTGCTGCTGTAGGAATCGGAGCAGGAGCAGCCGTAGGGGTGGGAACAACGGGAGCAGCGGAACCTCTGCCGGAACCACCTAAGCCGAAATTACCCATGTCCTGCGGAGCACCGACAACATGCATAACAATAGTTGCACCTTCATTAAGTCCGTTAAATGTTGTTTGGCAAGATGTGAATGCAAAGCATACCATCACGATAACAAGCATCAATGCAATAGGTCTTAGTTTTCTCATAAATGTTCTCCATTCAACTTTTATAGAATTTTGTTTTCTCATTTAGAATTATGTTCTTTGATTCTCTTTCGATTTGTGATACTGTGTCTTTTGCTTGCAGGTATTTTCTGAGCAAAAGTAAGTAGTTTTTTAGGTTTATGGAGTTCTTCATTATAGCGATAAAGCACGATAACTCCGCCAATAACTTGTATTTCATCGGCACCGGTTGCGGCAGATAATTTTCTTGCCGCATCACGAGGTTTATCAGGACAAGTGTCCAATAATATTTTGACTTTGACAAGCTCGTGAGTATTAAATACTGATTCAAGCTGAGCGATTACTGAATCGGTAACTCCGCCTTTTCCAATCTGAAACAGAGGTTCGAGGTTATTAGCTTTTGCTCTGAACTCGGCTCTTTCTTTTCCTGTCATTAGTTTCTCCCAATCTTGAACAAATCAAGAATTTTCAAAAATTTTTCTAAAATTACGTAAGGCATTGCCTCTGTGGCTTATTGCATCCTTTTCTTCGGCAGTCAGAGCAGCAAAACTCTTGTCTCCAACATAGAAAATCGGATCAAAACCAAAACCGTTATTCCCCATAGGCTCAAAACCGATAACTCCTTCACACATACCTTCGGCATAAAGGGTAGTTTCGTCGGGATATACACAGCAAATCGTACTTATAAATCGAGCGGCTCGATTTTCAACATCCTTCATCTCGCCAATAAGCTTTTGTATCTTTTCGGGATAGGGCATATCTTCTCCGCCGTATCTTGCTGTATGAATACCTAATTTGTCGGGAAGTGCATCAACGATCAAACCCGAATCATCGGCAATACAGGGCAAATTCGATTCTTTCATTCCGTTAAATGCTTTAAGATATGCATTTTCACGAAATGTGGTTCCCGTTTCTTCGACATCAGTCAGTTCAATACCAATATCTTCGGGGAGCTTTATATTGATACCCAATGGTTTAAGTATTCTCTCAAGCTCGGCTTTCTTGCCCTTGTTATGAGTTGCGATTAAATAATCCACCGAATAATCCTCTTTTCTTTTTCTTTTCGGATTGTTCAGGTTGCTCGATCGGAGTCGGAGCAACGTCTTCAACTGTTTCGGATATTTCAGTTTCTTCATCAACCGGAGTTTCAATTATAGGTTCTGTACTCTCATCGGGAGCAGTACCGAAAATATCGTAAATACTTGCAGTTGCCGGTTTTTCTTCAACCTGCTCGACAATACTGTCGTTAACTGTTTCTTCAACAATTTCTTCATTTGATTCAGACTTTTCGGTTGTTTCGGCAATAACATTTTGTGCTATTTCTTCCTCAGCTGCTTCAACAAATGCTTCCGCAACCTCCGATAAAACCTCTTGCAAATCAGAATCACTTATCGTCTGTTTCTTACCGGCGAAAAGTTCTGCTTCATATATCGGCGTAGCCTCGCTTTCGGTGAGAGTCTTCTTTTCTTGCGTATTGTTTTCTTGGAAGTTTGCGATCTTATTGAGTTCCTGTGCTTCCATAATTTTACCGCTGCGTTGAATACGCTCATAATCAGCTTGGTGAGCAGCAATGGCGTCATGATATGTACTCTCCTCCTCTTGTAAATCGTCGGAAATTTCTTCAAACAATGCGTCGGCAAATACTCTCGGATTAAATGCTTGCAAATCATCAACCTGTTCGCCGACACCGATAAACTTGACGGGTATTTTAAGTTCATTCTTTATCGCAAGCACAACACCGCCCCTGGCAGTTCCGTCTAACTTCGTTAAAATAATTCCCGTGATTTCGTTATCCGTTGCCTCTTGGAAACTCTTGGCTTGACTGACTGCATTCTGACCGGTGGTTGCATCAAGAACAAGTAAAACTTCTCGGTCGGAATACGGAAGTTCCCTGTCGATAACTCTGTAAATCTTGTTAAGTTCATCCATAAGATGCTTCTTGTTGTGAAGTCGCCCTGCGGTGTCAATAATTATTATATCCGTATCACGAGATTTTGCGGCAGCAATACTGTCATATACTACAGCGGCAGGGTCTGCACCTTCCTTATGTTTTACTATTTCAACCCCGGTGCGTTTTGCCCATATATCAAGCTGGTCTATAGCGGCGGCACGGAAAGTATCCGCAGCACCGAGCAAAACATTTTTGCCTTCATTTTTGTATTTAGCGGCAAGTTTCCCGATGCTTGTGGTCTTACCGACACCGTTTACGCCGATAACAAGCAATACGGATGGTTTTGTGATAAGACCTAAATCTTCACCACCCGAAAGCATCTCGGCAACTATTTCCTTTACTTCGTTTTTAACTTCGTCGGGACGTTTAATCTTCTGTGAAGATACTCTTGATTTCAGCTCCTGAACTATTTCAAGTGCCGTATATACACCAACGTCACTCATTACCAAGATTTCTTCAAGTTCGGTATAGAGATCGTCATTTATTTCGTCAAACGAATCAAGCATATCCTCCATCGCACTTGACATTTTTGCACGACTTTTGGATAAGCCCCATGAAAATTTGCTGAATATTCCCATCAGTTCATCGCCTCATAAGCCCAAGCTAAGACATCTTTATAGACCATATCACGGTCATTTTCGTTAAGTATTTCATGACGTGCACCGGGATAAAGAATAACTGTCGGCTCAATACCTGCAAGTTCAAGTTGTTCGGCAACCTTCAGAACGCCTCTGCCGTTTTGCCCGATCGGGTCTTTTGCACCGGAAATAAGCATAACACGAAGTGCCGTCGGAATCGAGATTGCCCAATTTGGATTGCATGCCTTTACCGCAAGTGCTGCAAGAGTTTTCATACCACCTGCGGGAAGGGAAAATCCGCAATAAGGATCTGCGGCATAGTCCTCTCTGTTCTCTTTATTTCTCGAAAGCCAGGCATTTTCATCGCCGGTTTCGCCTTCAAATTGAAGTGACTGAAATTTTCCTGCCAACCTGAATAAATTTCCCACTGATCCGTCATGACCGAAATACTTTATCAATAAATCAAGCGGCATCTCCAAAAGTCCTGCCTGTTCGGGAAGTTGTCCCGTTCCGCAAAGACAAAGACCGCAAAGCTCGTAACCAAACAAAGTGGCATAAATTCTTGCGGCAAAAGAGCCCATACTATGTCCGAACAGGAAGTACGGCAAATCGGGATAACGTTTGTGCATAATATTATAAAGCACATGCATATCGTCAACAATACGGACAGCACCGTCATCCCCGTTGATATGTCCCAAAACTTCAATGGCAGGAGCAGTTTTGCCGTGACCTAAATGGTCATTACCACAAACTACAAACCCGTTTTCTGCCATATAACGGGCAAATGCGTCATAGCGACCTATATGCTCGGCAACACCATGTGCAATTTGAAATACCGCAACTTTCTCGCAAGAATCGTCTTCCCAAATAAGAGTGCGAACTTTATTCTTACCGTCGGTTGAATTAAAATATGCTTCTTTTCTGATAACAGCCATAATAACACCTTCGCAATACTACTCTATTTTAATTTATTATACTATGAATATCCTCAAAAATCAAGTATTATTTTAACACCCATTTTTATCTTGCTTTTTGCATCTGAATGTGTTATAATTAATTAAAGAATTAGAAAAGGAGTGAAATTTATGGATATTGTAACAAAAATTACGGCGTTTTTTATGTCGATTATTGCATTCTTCTGTTCCATTTTCGGCATTCCCTATTACCCTTCCGGTGAGGAGTTGGACATATCAAAATTTGAACTCACATTTGAGGATGATTTCGACTACCTTGACTATTCCGTATGGTCGGGACATTACTGCTACGGAGATGTTTCAACAATCCGTGGCGGTGCCTATCTGAACAAATACATCCCATATGTTGAGGACGGCAATTTGATTATGCCGATAAAATATCTGCCTGACGGAATGGGTGGTACCGGTGCAGGTTGGTACTCATCCGGACTTGATACCGATGATGATGTCATTAATGGTTTTTCCCAATGTTTCGGATATTTTGAATGTCGCTGTATTCTTCCGAAAGGCGTTGATGTATGCGGTGCTTTCTGGATGATGAATGAGGGAGTTTTCAATGTTGACGGCAGCGGAAAAGATGGTACGGAGATTGATATTTTCGAATCCGACAGATATGGGGATATAAGAAATAATGCTATCACATCAAACCTCCATTATGACGGATATGACGAAGCACATCAGACAATGAGAGCAAAAAAATTCTTAATCAGGGGCAATCCTTACGAGGAATATAACACCTACGGCGTTGAATGGAATGAAAAGGAATATATTTTCTACATAAACCGTGTCGAAACTTTCCGAACATCTTGGGGCGGTGTATCTCAAAATCCACAATATATGATACTTTCTAACTTTTTGGCCGGCGAAAATGCAATCCCCAGCGGTCGTGAAAATGCTCCGGGCGAAGAATGTCAGATGATCGTTGATTATGTCCGTGCATACCAGTATAAAGATTTATTGAATAATTGAAAAACCTCTTGACAAATTCTTGCTTATATAGTATAATGACAAAGCTGTGTTTGATATTTACACAGCTTTTTGCGGTCCGGTAGTTCAGGCGGTTAAACCGCTTTTAAGAGGATAAAGTTGACGATTCTTCCGAAATATTTGCAATAATTCACAGCTCATGTGGCCCGGTAGTTCAGTTGGTTAGAACGCTAGCCTGTCACGCTAGAGGTCGACGGTTCGAGCCCGTTCCGGGTCGCCATATTCTTATGCTGATGTGGCTCAGGAGGCAGAGCACGTCCTTGGTAAGGACGAGGTCACCGGTTCGAATCCGGTCATCAGCTCCAATTTAAAATGGTTGCCATTTGGCAGCCGTTTTTAATTAGTACTTTTAGCAACCAATATAGGATTCGAACCGACTACGCATAGC
>Ga0123335_1009263_pt1 | contig 10251 bp, 7 predicted proteins | sample BiotimSIPDNA_2_FD_89707 | JGI IMG/M metagenome (GOLD analysis project Ga0123335, IMG submission 89707) | Anaerobic biogas reactor microbial communites from Washington, USA - Biogas_R2 time_0 SIP DNA | ecosystem: Engineered > Bioreactor > Anaerobic > Unclassified | place: Washington, USA... | reverse complement strand
GGCGATCAGTGCGAGAAATGCGGGACATCGCTAAGCCCTACTGAGCTTATCAATCCTAAATCGACCTTATCGGGAAGCGTTCCTTTAATGAAAGACACAAAACACTGGTTCCTTCCGCTCGACAAATACGAAGGTTTTCTTCGGAAATGGATTCTCGAAGAAAATAAACACTGGAAATCGAATGTTTATGGCCAGTGCAAATCATGGCTCGATGCAGGCCTTCAGCCACGGGCTGTTACACGCGACCTCGAATGGGGTGTAAAAGTTCCGGAAAAAATTAAAGATTCAAAGGGAAAAGTATTGTATGTCTGGTTCGATGCCCCGATAGGATATATTTCAGCCACAAAAGAACTTACCGGCGAATGGGAAAAATACTGGAAACAGGATGATACCCGGCTCATCCATTTCATCGGGAAAGACAATATCGTTTTCCATTGCATCATTTTCCCCGTGATGCTGAAAACCGAAGGCAGTTATATTCTTCCCGAGAATGTACCGGCAAATGAATTTCTGAACCTCGAAGGCGATAAAATTTCCACATCACGCAACTGGGCCGTCTGGCTGCATGAGTACCTTGAAGATTTTCCCGGCAAGCAGGATGTACTGCGCTATACCTTATGCGCCAATGCACCGGAGACGAAAGACAATGATTTTACCTGGAAAGACCTGCAGGCACGAAACAACAACGAACTGCTTGCCATTCTCGGTAACTTTGTAAACCGTACGCTTGTGCTCACATCAAAATACTACGATAATGTTGTTCCTGCACAGGGTATTTTAAATGATGCAGATCAGAGGACACTCGATGAAATATCTTCCATCAGGGAAAATGTTGAAAAAAGTATGGAAAGTTTCCGATTCAGGGAATCGCTGAAATATGCCATGGACCTTGCAAGACTTGGAAACAAATATCTGGCTGATTCAGAACCGTGGAACCTTCAGAAAACTGATCCTGAACGGGTAAAAACAATTCTTTATGTTTCGCTCCAGATCACGGCAAACCTTGTCCCTCTCATCAATCCGTTTTTGCCGGTAACTGCTTCAAAAATATATCAGTTTCTGAATATAAAATCACTCCCCTGGGAACATATCGGAAAAACCGATCTGTTGCCAACAGGACATACTTTAGGAAAAGCAGCCCTGTTATTTGAAAAAATTGAGGATGATGCCATTGAAAAACAACTGCAAAAACTCAGGGAATCGAAAGAAAAGAACCAGATAAAGAACATCAAAATGGTCCCGCAAAAAAGTAATATCAGCTACGATGAATTTTCCAGGATGGACATCCGTGTGGGGACCATTCTGGAAGCTGAAAGGGTCCCTAAAACCCAGAAACTGTTAAAACTTAAAATCGATACCGGTATCGATAAAAGGACCGTGGTATCTGGTATTGCGGAATTTTTCGAACCTGAAAAAATCATCGGCCGGCAGGTTTGCATCTTGCTTAATTTGGAACCGAGGACCATTAAAGGAATTGAATCGAAAGGGATGATCCTCATGGCCCAGGATGAAAAAGGGGTATTGCATTTTGTGGCGCCTCCCGAAAAAACTGATGAGGGTAGCATCGTAAGCTAAATGCCTGGTTCCACCGGAAATCAATAAGTTTTACAATTCATCGAGCCAGATAGATTGGTTCAATTGAACCCTTAATCTTCTGAGTTCACTGAGGGCTTCTCCGCGGTCGGCAAATTTTCCCACCACAACACGGTATTGCGAATTCCGGATGAGGACCTCCGAGTTAAACCCTTTATTTGTAAGCTGTTCGTTCATGGCATCAGCATTTCTTCTGCTGTTAAAACTGCCTGCTATCAGATAATACTTCGGTACAGGTGCGGGTTTTTCCTGAGGTGTTTGCCTGACGGGTTGCTGGTCGATCCTTAAAGCTCTTCTGGCATCTGTGCGGCTGTCGAGTGCTTTGTTTATGGATTGAGAAATTGAATCTGATTTCTCGGGGGGGCCAAAGACGATGACCCCGTTATCTTTTCCCTGTCCGAAAATGGTAACTTCACCTGCATCGGAAATAAGGATGATAAAAGTGACCGAGATAAGTAATAAAAGGACCCCTATAGTTATATATAAACCAGTCTTCTTCCTGGGCCCTGCATTGATCGGTTTTAAAACCACTTCTTCAGGTTCAGCAACATCAATGCTGACAGAAGGAAGGTCGATATCATCAAGTCCAAAAGAATCCGCCAGATAGTTTTCATTCTCCAGTTCCTGAAATTGAATGGTTTCTTTCCTGCCGTAAAAAAACTCACCGATCCCGTCAATGATAACCCTGCCTTCAGTCTTCAGGTTATTATGTATATGCTGAACAAAATGGTCAATGATATCAGATGCTTCAGTACCGGAAATCCCCAAATGCCTGGCTATATGATTTTCGAGTACCTGATTGTCACGGATCCATTCAGGATGGAACACAATCTTTTTACTTGGAGGTGTAAGTAATTTTTTATTCCCTTTGTAGCCAGCATGCTTATACGAGGTTTCGAAACCACCAATCCCCCGAAGAATGACACATTCATTCATCAAAATCAGTTCCCGTATAAAATGTGTAATATCCACGAACTCAAATTTCCTTAAAATAAATCAGACAATAAAATTATTCCAATTCTTGCATTAGCATTTTTAAAAATAGAATTAAATCTTAACATTCGTCTGTTAAAGAAGAATTCTATATCCGGGAGGTTTGCAGTCCTGTTTAAAAAAATGCTGTTTATGATCAATTTAACCTGAAAATCTTAATTTCGCTTAAAATTTAAGTTCATGCAAAACATAAAGATGGTCGACCTGCACGGCCAGTATCTCAAAATGAAAAAAGAAGTGGATGCGGCAATACAGCAGGTGCTTGATTCCACAGCTTTCATCAATGGCCCTCAGGTTAAGGAGTTTTGCGGTAACCTGGCTTCATATCTGAATGCAAAACATGTGATTGGCTGCGCCAATGGTACGGATGCACTGCAAATTGCCCTGATGGCACTTGACCTGCAGCCCGGCGATGAAGTTATTTCACCCGATTTTACTTTTATTGCCACAGTGGAGGTGATCTCTCTGCTGAAATTGAAACCGGTCATTGTAGATGTTGATCCTGACACTTTCACGATTAATACGGATCAGGTCAGAAAAGCGATCACGAAAAAGACAAGGGCAATCATTCCCGTGCACCTGTATGGCCAATGCGCCAATATCGGTGAACTTAAATCTATTGTTGCGGGGCAGAAAATAGCTATCATTGAGGACACCGCGCAGGCACTTGGTGCAAATTTTAATAACGGTAAAATTTCCGGTAAAGCTGGTACCCTTTGTGAAATAGGTTGTACATCATTTTTCCCGTCAAAAAATCTGGGTGCCTATGGCGATGGTGGCGCTATGATTACCAATGACGATGGAATAGCCGAAAGGCTTCATTCGATTGCAAATCATGGTGCAAAAGTAAAATATTACCACGATGAGATAGGGGTCAATTCCCGCCTCGATACATTGCAGGCCGCCATACTTAATGTTAAACTCAGGTATCTCGACCAGTATGCATCGGCCCGAAGGAAAGCCGCTGAATATTATAACAACAGGCTTTCAGGAATTGGTAAGATAACTACTCCTGTGATAGCGACCTACACCGATCATGTATTTCATCAATACACCATTAAATGCGGTGATAAACGCGACAGTCTTAAGAAATATCTGCAGGAGAAAGGGATACCAACAATGATATACTATCCTTTACCTATGCATGCCCAGAAAGCTTTCCAGGCGAAGGGCGATTTCAGGGTTTCGGATATGCTATCCGGTTCGGTTATTTCACTTCCCATGCATACCGAACTCACTACTCCTGAACAGGATTATATCTGCAATACTATTAAAGATTTCTTCAGTTAAAATTTATGTCTAAAGATTACTTTATACATGACACGGCTATTGCCGACGAAGGTTGTAAAATAGGAAAAGGGACCAAAATATGGCATTTTTCACACATCATGAGTAATTGTACCATAGGCCCAGGCTGTAATATTGGTCAGAATGTAGTTGTATCCCCGGGTGTGGTGCTGGGCAGCAATGTTAAAGTTCAGAACAATGTTTCTATCTACACGGGTGTAGTTTGCGAAGATGATGTCTTCCTGGGCCCTTCAATGGTCTTTACAAATATTATTAATCCCCGTAGTGCTGTTATAAGACGTGACAGTTATCTTAAAACGCTTGTGAAAAAAGGTGCCACCATTGGGGCCAATGCCACCATTGTTTGCGGACATACCGTTGGTGAATATGCATTAATTGGTGCGGGCGCTGTGGTAACCAAAGACGTTCCTCCCTATGCACTGGTGGTTGGCAATCCTGCGCGCCAGACAGGATGGGTAAGCGAATACGGACATACCCTTAAATTCAATGGAAGTGGAATTGCCATATGCCCTGAGAGTAATGATAAGTATCTGCTTGAAAACAAGCAGGTAAAAAAAATCTGATTGTGCAGACTATATTAGTTACAGGAGGAACAGGTTATATCGGTTCACATACTGCGGTAGAACTGATTGAAAGTGGCTATGAAGTAGTAATTATCGATAATCTTTCCAACTCTCAGATCGAAGTCCTTGATGGTATTGAAAAAATAACAGGTAAAAAACCTGCTTTCGAAAGGATCGATCTGTGTGAAAAATCTGTTGTTGAAAGCTTTTTTGATCGTTATAATATTGATGCCATCATCCATTTTGCAGCCCTGAAAGCTGTGGGAGAGTCAGTGGAAATGCCACTTGAATATTACCATAACAACCTGGAATCGTTGATCAATCTCCTGCATGAAGCCAGGAAACATAAGGTGTCTTCATTTGTGTTCTCGTCTTCCTGCACCATATACGGCCAGCCTGATAAGTTGCCCGTCACTGAGGATGCTCCGGTAAAAAGGGCATTATCTCCTTATGGAAACACGAAACAGATCTCAGAGGAGATTATTACCGATGCCTTAAAAACCATACCTGCCCTCAAAGCCATAGCATTGCGATATTTTAATCCTATCGGCGCTCATAAATCAGCATTGATTGGTGAATTGCCTGTTGGCGTACCGCAAAACCTCGTCCCCTTCCTAACCCAGTCTGTTGCAGGTGTAAGGGAAAAACTGAGGGTATGGGGAAATGATTATGATACACCTGACGGGACACCGATAAGAGATTATATCTATGTTGTCGACCTGGCGAAAGCCCATGTAAAAGCTGTTGAGAGGTTGCTTACGAATAATAATCAACCCCGGTTTGAAGTTTTTAACCTGGGGACCGGCAAGGGTTATTCGGTAATGGAAATCATTAACACTTTTGAGAAGGCAACTGGTATGAAGGTTAATTATGAGATTGGCAAACGCCGGGAAGGAGATATTATCCAGGTTTGGGCCGATACCACCAAAGCTAACAATATCCTCGGCTGGAAAGCTGATACTCTGCTGGATGAGGTGCTTCTAACAGCGTGGAATTGGGAAAAGAAATTAAGAAATTTAAAATAACGGAACCGGCAATGAAAAAAACAATAATAATTACAGGCGGTGCAGGCTTTATTGGTTCTCATGTGGTCAGACATTTTGTAAAATCTTATCCTGATTTACATATCATTAATATGGACAATCTTACCTATGCCGGTAACCTGGAAAATCTTGCCGATATTGAAAATGAATCTAATTATGATTTTGTAAAACTGGATATTGTCAATGGTCCGGAGGTGGACAAATTTATCGCAGGAAATGATATTTCAGGCATTATCCATTTAGCTGCCGAATCACACGTGGACCGGTCAATCTCAAATCCTGCAGAATTTATACATACCAACATTATTGGCACTTTTAACCTTCTGAATGCCTGCTTAAAAAGTTGGGATTATAACTTTGAAGGAAAACTATTCTATCATATCTCCACCGATGAAGTTTATGGTTCACTGGGTAAAGAGGGGTATTTTCATGAAACCACACCTTACGATCCCAAGAGTCCCTACTCAGCTTCAAAGGCAGCAAGCGATCATTTTGTCAGGGCTTATCACAACACTTACAAAATCCCGGTGGTTATTTCAAATTGCTCCAATAATTATGGTCCAAACCAGTTTCCTGAAAAGCTGATCCCTCTTACCATTAACAATATTAAGAATGGTAAACCAATCCCTGTATATGGTAAGGGGGAGAATATCCGCGACTGGCTTTTTGTTGAAGATCATGTAAGTGCAATAGATCTGATCTATTTCAAAGGGAAAGCCGGAAATACATATAATATCGGCGGCGGTAACGAATGGAAAAATATTGACCTTATCAACCTCCTTTGCGAAATAATGGATAAGAAACTCGGGCGGGAACCGGGATCATCAGCAAAGCTAATAACTTTTGTCAAAGACCGTCCGGGGCATGATATGAGATATGCCATTGATTCAGGGAAACTGCAGAAGGAACTTGGCTGGAAACCCAGGGCAAGTTTTGAGGAAGGGCTGGAAAAAACAATTGACTGGTACCTTCAGAATGAAAAATGGATCAACAATGTCACCTCTGGTGAATACGGTAATTATTATCGCAGGCAGTACCTTGAACGGTAATTTGCTTATTCCACTGTAACAGATTTAGCCAGGTTCCTTGGCTGGTCAACATTACATCCTCTGAGAACTGCAATATAGTATGAAAAAAGCTGAAGGGGTACCACCGACAGCAAGGCTGAAAATACATGTTCAACCTCCGGAATTTCAATCACATGGTCGGCCATGTTTTGAATGGTATTATCTCCTTCTGTAACAACTGCAATAACAATACCATTACGCGCTTTCACCTCCTGGATATTGCTTACAATTTTCTCATACGATGAATCCTTTGTGGCTACAATTACCACAGGCATTTTATCATCTATAAGGGCAATAGGTCCATGTTTCATTTCAGCGGCCGGATAGCCTTCAGCATGAATGTACGATATTTCTTTCAGCTTTAGTGCACCTTCAAGTGCGACGGGAAATAGATATCCCCTTCCAAGATAAAGCGCATTATTTGAATCCTTATAAAGGGAAGCAATTTTTTTAATATGTTTTGCTTTGGTAAGTATTTTTTCGATTTTTCCGGGAACACTAATAAAATCCTTTACCAACGATTCATATCTGTCATCGGAAATCAGTCCCTTCTTTCTGCCAATAAGGATGGCCATCATGGCAAGTACGGTTACCTGACATGTAAATGCTTTTGTTGAAGCTACGCCAATTTCAGGCCCTGCGTGAGTATAAACGCCGGCATCTGTTTCACGCGGTATGGAGGAGCCAACCACATTACAAATGCCTAAAACCAGTGCCCCTCTCTCCTTAGCCATTTTAATTGCTGCGAGTGTGTCGGCAGTTTCACCACTCTGGCTGATGGCGATCACTATATCATCTTTGTTGATTATCGGGTTCCTGTATCGAAATTCCGATGCATATTCTACTTCAACAGAAATACGGGCAAGGTCCTCGAAAAGGTATTCACCAACCAATCCGGCGTGCCATGAGGTACCACATCCGATGATAATAATCCTTTGTGCCTCCACCAGCCTGGGAATAACCTGATATAGACCGCCGAGCCTTAATTCATAACTTTCAGGATGAATACGGCCACGAAATGTATCTTCGATGGAATGCGGCTGCTCAAAAATCTCCTTCAGCATGAAATGATCGTAACCGCTTTTATCAATCTCGCCGATATTGAACGTAAGTTCCTGAATGGCAGGTACTGTCAGATCATTTCTGGTTGTTTTCAGGATCAACTGTTCCTTTCTGATAATCGCTACATCGCCATCATTAAGGTAAATTACACTTTTGGTATATTCTACAATCGGGGTAGCATCTGATGCCAGAAAATACTCTTCATTGCCAACACCAACAACCAGCGGGCTTCCCTTTCGTGCAGCAATGAGTTTATCGGGTTCGTCAACACACATTATTACAAGCCCGTAGGCCCCAATAACTTTTGTAAGCGCAAGTCTTACAGCCAGCTCTGCATCAACATGGCCATACTCATATATGTATTCAATAAGATTTGCCAACACCTCGGTATCAGTTTCGCTTTTAAACTTTACACCACGCTCCTCAAGTCTGGCTCTCAACCTGGCATAGTTTTCGATAATACCATTATGAATGATAATAAATTTTCCATGAAATGAAACATGCGGGTGAGCATTTACATCATTGGGTTCACCATGGGTTGCCCATCGGGTATGGCCGATACCGATAGAACCTTTCTTTAACTTGCCGTTTAGCTTTTTTTCAAGGTCCGACACCTTACCTTTACATTTAACAATACTTGCTTTATTGCCCAATATTGCTATTCCTGCGGAATCATAACCTCTGTACTCGAGTCTTTTCAGCCCGTTTATTAATACCGGGAGTGCTTCACGATCACCAATATAACCAACTATTCCACACATATTATTTAAGGAATATTAGAATATATTATACGAAGTACCGGAGGGTCCTGCGATCCTGCATTATTTAATACAACCCTGGAAGGTATATAGCCAAAAGTTACCGGTTTTAATTCTGTACCGGCAAACAGGAAGAATGAGCTGCTTAATGAATTAGTATCATTGCTCAGGTAGCGATGAATATGGTTTTCAATATTCAGCACATAACGATTGTTTATTGTATCAATGAATCCTCCAAGATGATAGTCCTGACTATAATCATCAACCAGGTTACTGTTCGATTTACTGTCATATAATCCTAATCTTCGCGGAGCAAAAAAAGAATAATTTTCAAGTGATTGATCATATATATCCTTGTCGTAAGGGAGGATAAGCTGAGCCCTGTTCACTGAAACTGAATTATTAAGCATTTCACGGACAGAATTAAGGGATGGAAGTTTGACTAATATTTTCGGACCGGCAAGTGCCTGCAGATATGCATGATCACTTACATTTACGGTATCATTAATGATTTCCTTAAGTTCCGGCTTGAGGTTAAGCCTGTGCAAATTCAGATGCACTCCACCGCTGTCAATAGCAGAACTTTGGTAACCAATATAGAAATTGGTAATAAGTGTATCAGGTTCATCCTTTCCTAAATTATTCAAAGTTCTGAGTACAATTCTGGAAGTGCTGTGATCAACCATAATAACGCCTCCTCCCGGATTACTCTTCGGATTTACCTTGAAATAGAATCCTTTGAAATAATCTTTGAAGACTCTTTGATTCTCTGATTTGTATATATTTTGATTTATTTTATTAGTGTCCAGCAAACGTTCTGCAAATTCATGTTTTATGTTTACTGTATATTTCTGCACAGAATCGTTGAGTGTTAAATACGGGGCTCCTTCGTTTAAAGGACTAGCATCAACCATATGAGAGTAGATAATAAAGTCAGATTTTGTATAGTCGGGCATAGGTTCAAGAAGTTCATAAACTTCAAAATTAATATCATCCGCTTTACCGAAGTAATCACGCTCCAGAAATTGATTGTCGAAAAAAAGTTCCATTTTAATATCTACAATCTGAAGACTATCGGGATGGGTCTCATCCTTAAATTCAGGTTCGCTTACATATATGAAATCTGAAATGAAATCTAAATCAATAATCCCTATCTCAGGATCGTTCATACTTCCCAGAGGGCTGATACCGACAGATCGCGTTACAACGGCTTCCATGTCAATTGTATACAGGGTAACAGGCAATGTATCGATTATAACATCAAGCATGTCATCATCCGGAAGGATATTTTTCGGATCAATTTTTAAAGGATCTTCGGTACATTGCAGCAGGATAAAAGGTAAGAAAACTGACATCAGGGTAAAAAACCAGAGATGCCTGAAATGTGAGATTGGCCTATTTTGTTCCATCAACTACTTCGCTTAATATTTTATCATAAAAATCAGCATACGCCCTGATATAATCATCCTGTTGCTGATACTCTAAAACGGGTAAACTCGAGTTGAGCGCATATTGTTGTACTTCATAATTAATTTTTTCACTGCCAATAATAACCCCATCAGAAAAATTGATAGCAAGCTTTAAGAGATTTTCATAATTAGGTTCTTTCAGGACTTCAATGTCACTTTTGCTGATACCATCCCATTCCAGCTTCTGTATTATCCTGCCATCAAGTAAACCAGGAAAATCCTGATTGTATACAGAGGTAACTACCAGGGAATCCATGAACAGCGGATCATCATGATAATATCTTTTAAGGTATAGGGGTAACAGGCTTGTAAACCAACCGTGACAATGCACAAGATCGGGGGCCCATTGTAACTTTTTAACAGTTTCAACCACCCCTCTGGCAAAGAAAATCGTC
>Ga0123335_1009262_pt1 | contig 10252 bp, 7 predicted proteins | sample BiotimSIPDNA_2_FD_89707 | JGI IMG/M metagenome (GOLD analysis project Ga0123335, IMG submission 89707) | Anaerobic biogas reactor microbial communites from Washington, USA - Biogas_R2 time_0 SIP DNA | ecosystem: Engineered > Bioreactor > Anaerobic > Unclassified | place: Washington, USA... | reverse complement strand
GGGCGTGATGCGCGACGTGGTCAAGGCCGCCGAGGAAGCGGGCATCCGGAACAAGGTGAAGATCATGGTCGGCGGCGCGCCGGTCACCGACGCCTTCTGCAAGCAGATCGGCGCGGACGCCTACACGCCCGACGCCGCGAGCGCCGCGGACGTCGCCGTTTCCTTCTGCCAGGCCTGACGCGTTCCCGACATGAGCGGAAAACGGACGTACACTTTCCTTTAGCATCAGCAGACTCCCGCTTCCAGCCGCATTCCCTGCTGTGCCAGAAAACCCGGACAGACCCCTTTCTTTCTCCCGTGGCCGCGCATTGACAGGTTCAGCAGTTGCCGTGCTCCAGGAGCGAGAAAGGCGTCTGTTTCCCGTTTGAAATTTCAAGGCGTGAACGCGCTGTAGGCGTACAGCCTTTGCCTCCCGTGATATCACTTAATGCTAGCTCCTCTTTGCCGTTCACAGCCGGAACATGCCGATTCGAACCAAAGCATGAGGCATGGCCAGCAACCGTGCTTTCGGGTACGCAATTGCCTTCACAAAGCGCATCCAAAAAAGTTTCACGCGCTGTCAGAACCGCATCAAGAGCAACCGCGATGCCGATGGCCAAGTGAGCGAAGGCGGCTGTGGGACGGGTGGAAAACTGCCTAACACAAAAGCCTGTCGTTCTCCTTATGATATATTGGACACGGAGACAGATTTAAAGCAGGAGGTTGTCAGATGAGCACACGCTCCCCTTCCGTACTGGAGGATATCCGTCAAATCCCCGTCATCGATACACACGAGCATTTGGAAAACGAATCCATGCATACGGCGAAAAACATCCTCTGCGATTACACCCAACACTATTTATCTAGCGACCTGATTTCCTCCGGGCTGGCGCCCCACCTCATCCCCGCGTTGTCCGATGACAATCTGAGCATTTTGGAAAAGTGGAATTTGCTGTCCCCGTTCTGGGAAAACTGTCGTCATACAGGATATGGCCGAGCCCTCGACCTTGCCGTAAGTCTCATCTACGGATTCGATCAAATCAACCGGCATACGGTCGAAGCAATCAACGATGAATTTCTGAAACTCCGTTCCACCAAAGGCTACAGCACGAAACTCCTGAAAAAACACGGCATTGACACGGTGATTAACAACATTTGGCGCCTGGACGGCAACTCGGAAAATGGATTCTATCGTTATGTGACCCAAATCGACGACTACGTCATGTTCAATTTTGACGAACTGAGGCTTGACGAAACAAAACTGGAAAAGATGACAGGCATCCAGCAGTGGGTCGAATATTGTTTGGAGGAGATTGAGAATGATTTAATCAAGCGCGGCGCTATCGCCATCAAAGTCGCGCTGGCGTATAAAAGGGAGCTTCTTTTCGAAGACGCGCCTTTATCCCTGGCAGAGAAAGGTTTTCAATCAATCAGGAAAAAATCCGCCGGAGCCAGCCCGTCGCATCTGAAAGCCGCCCAGGATTTCGTGCTGCACAGCATCCTGCGCCTAGCCAATGACCATGGATGGATCTTGCAGGTGCATACCGGATACCTCGAGGGAAACGGGGGGTATATCAGCGACACGAATCCGGAGAAACTGTCCAATCTGTTCAACCTTTATCCAAACGCGCATTTTGATTTGTTTCACATGGGGTATCCCTATCAGGCTGTCCTTATCGCGCTGGGCAAAACGTTCCCAAATGTTCGGATGAATATGTGCTGGACGCATATTCTATCCCCTGTCGCGGCGAAAAGCTCGCTCTATGAAAGCCTGTACACCGTACCCGTCAATAAACTCTTCGCATTCGGCGGAGATTTTCGGACGTTTGACGGCACGATCGGGCATCTGGAAATCGCCAGGAGAAATATCGCCCAGGTCCTGTCGAAATGCGTGGAAGACGGTTTGTTCGACAAAAAGCGTGCGATTCAAATCGCCAGCAAAATCCTGTACGAGAACCCGGCTGAGTTTTACCAGGTATAGTCAGAGTGAAACCTTAAACAGACGATGGTTTTTCCCAAATACATCAGCGTGAGCGTGCGTGATAATGGTAAGCGGAGTGATGTAGATATGTCAGAGGTTTTGCTTTCCCTGAAAAACATTTCCAAGCGATTCGCCAGCGTAGTCGCGCTGGACGGGGTTGATTTTGATGTCAAGGCCGGCGAAGTGCATGTCCTGGTCGGAGAAAACGGCGCGGGCAAGTCGACACTGATGAAGATTATCGACGGCATCTACCAAAGCGACGAGGGCGAAATTGAGTTGCGCGGGGAGAAAACGGTCATCAACAGCCCTCGTGAAGCCCAGTCAAAAGGGATTGCCATGATTCATCAGGAATTAAACAACATTCTTGAGATGACAGTCGCGGAAAATATCTTTCTCGGGAGAGAACCGAAGCATTTCATGCTGCTCGACAAGGGAAAAATGAACAGCGAGGCAACAAAAGCCCTGGACGCCGTTCATGTGCGAATCGATCCGCAAAAGAAAATCAAGGAACTATCCATCGCCCAAATGCAAATGGTGGAGATTTCCAAAGCCATTTCGCTGGAAGCCAGGATTCTCATCATGGATGAGCCGACCTCGGCGATTTCGGAAAAGGAAGTCGACGCGCTGTTTCAAACAGTTCGGCTTCTGCGCGGGCGCGGGGTGGGCATCGTCTACATCTCCCACAAGATGGATGAGATTTTCCGCATCGCGGATCGGATAACAATACTGCGAGACGGCAAAGCGATCGGCACTTTCAACGCAGGCGAGATCAATAGAAACCAGTTGATATCGTTGATGGTTGGCCGCGAAATCACCAACGTATATCCTCCACGGGTTCCACACGAAATCGGCGATGCTGTGCTTGATGTGGAGGAATTGAGCTGTGAACCCGTACTCCACCCTGTCAGCTTTCAACTGCACGATGGGGAGATTTTGGGCGTCAGCGGCTTAATGGGCTCTGGACGAAGCGAACTGCTGGAAACGCTCTTTGGAGTAAGAAAAAAGACCGGCGGAACCATACGGGTCTGTGGTCAGGAAGTCGGATTTGGCAGTCCACAAAAAGCGATTCACAGCGGGATGGCTTTCGTTACCGAAGATCGAAAGCATTCAGGCCTGAACTTGAAAACGAGCATCAAGAAAGACATCAGCATCGTTACCCTGAGCGACTATTGCAAAGTTCTGCAGTTTATCAATTTCGACCTTGAACGAAAAGCCGTAGACGGCATGATCGAGACCCTTGATATTAAAGCTTCCTCGAGCTCAAGCCCTGTTACCACGCTTTCAGGTGGCAATCAGCAGAAGATTATCCTCGCGAGATGGCTGCTCGCCAATCCCCGGATTATTTTACTCGACGAGCCTACAAGAGGCATCGACGTCGGCGCGAAGTACGAGATTTACTCAATCATTCATCAATTGGCGGCAAGCGGATGCTCAATTCTGATGGTATCGAGTGAAATGCCTGAGATTCTGGGCGTCTGTGACCGGGTGTTGGTCTTGCATGAGGGAAGTTTGATGGGGGAACTCAGCAAGGCGGATATGAGTCAGGAATCCATCATGAGCTTAGCTGCAGGAAGGCCATAAAAATGCGTAACAAAAAAAGTGCAATCACACAGCTCTTTTCCAAATTCGGGATTTACATCGTTTTCCTGGCGTTCTTCGTATTCCTTTCCATCATGAACAAGGCATTTCTCACGTCAACGAACTTAATCAACGTCCTGAAGCAGACTTCCACGGTTTCAGTCATCGCAATCGGAATGACGTTCGCCCTTATATCCGGAGGGCTTGATTTATCTGCGGGCAGTGTGATTGCATTATCTGCAGTATGCTCCGCGATGTTCGGGCTTCCCGAAGGCCCGCCCACGATCGTTCCTTTGCTTGTGGCCGTCTCCGTCGGAACGCTGTGCGGCCTGATTAACGGTCTAATCATCGCGGTGGGCAAGGTACCGCCCTTTATCGCAACCCTGGGTATGTCGCTTTCCGCGCGCGGGATGGCCTTGCTAGTTACCAATGCCAAGCCCATCTTCGGCTTGAGCAGCTCATATGTTTATCTCGGAAGCGCCAAAATCGGCGAGATTCCCGTACTTGTCCTGGTCATGCTCGCGGTATTGGCAGTGGCGACTGTCATCCTGGAAAAAACCAAGTTCGGAAGGCACGTATACGCCGTCGGCGGAAATGAGCGTTCCGCCCATATTTCAGGCATCAATGTCAATCGCGTCAGAATCTCCTGTTACCTGATTATGGGCGCCCTAACAGGCTTGTGCGGCATGCTGCTGGCTGGAAGACTGCAGTCCGGAACGCCGACGATGGGCACGAACTACGAGCTTGACGCAATCGCGGGCGCGGTCATCGGAGGCGTCAGCAGTTCCGGCGGCGTTGGCAAGGTCTATGGCGCCGTCATCGGCTCGCTGCTGCTGACGATGATCGCCAACGGTCTGGACCTGTTGAACGTCTCGGCATATTATCAGCAAATCGTCAAAGGAGCGATTATCGTTGCGGCGGTGATGATTGACGTCAACACAAAAAACCGCGGAAAGTAATACATGGCTTCTTGCCATGAAATAAAAGGAGGTCTTCCCATGAGAAAGGTACTGGCTCTGCTTCTTGTCCTGCTGCTGTCACTGAGCGCCACCGCATTCGCGCAAAAACCGATTGAAGACATCGTAATCGGGGCTACTTTTCAAGGTCTGTCGGACGAGTACATCGTGCGCTTGTCGGATGCTTTCATCGCTAAAGCCGCTGAACTGGGCGTCAAGATTTTTGTGTCCGACGGCCAGATGAACGCAGAAAAACAAGTCGGGCAGGTCGAAAATTTCATCGCCCAAAAAGTCGATGTCATTGTCATGAACCCGATTACCGCCGATGGATGCGCCCCCGCGGTGACCGCGGCCAACGAGGCCGGCATCCCGATTATCACGACCTGCACACAGACTACAAATCAGGCTGAAGCGTTGTCGTTTGTAGGCTCTGACAGCTATCAGTCAGGCATCATGGAAGCGGAAATGGTGCTTAGGGATTTCCCGGACGGGGCGGATGTCGTCGTGATGTACGGCGTGATGGGGAGCGAAGGCCAGATTGCCCGTAAAGCAGGAATGGATGATACGTTCGCCGGGAAAAACATCAATATCATCGCGGAGCAGACCGGCAACTGGAGCCGGGAAGAAGGCATGAACCTGATGGAAAACTGGCTGTCAACCGGCAAAAAAATCGATGCGGTTGTTGCCCAGAACGACGCGATGGCGCTCGGCGCCGTCATGGCCATTGAAGCGAAGGGTCTGACCGGGACAATCAAGGTGTATGGCATTGACGCGCAAGCTGAAGCCCTTCTGGCGGTTGAAAAAGGGACGATGGCCGGAACGGTGTTCCAGAACGCTGAAAGCCAAGGCGCGAACGCCCTTTTGGTTGCGCTTGAAATCGCGCAAGGCGGAACGGTTGACCCCGTATTCCCGATTCCCTACGAGCCTGTCGATCTGACGAACGTCCAGCATTATAAGGAACTGCTTGGGTTGAAGTGACCTGGCAACTTCTGATGGGGCTATTCCATCGGAATAGCCCCATCAGTTACACATAGAAAAGCACTGAGGTTCCGTGAACGAGTTTATCCAAACAATCCGGCAAAAGAAGCTGTTCTGGAGATTGTTCTCCTATTTTATTCTCGTCTGCGTGATACCCCTCACCCTCTCCACCGGAATCACCCTTTACAATTCCGAACGGAACGTCATGCGCTTCGCGTACAGATCCGCAAACTCCGCAATGGACATTATCGCCTACAACATTGAGCAGCAATTCCAGAAGTATTATCACCTGGCGTATTTCTTGACAAGAGATGTTCAACTGCAGGATATTTCCAGACTCGACAGCGCGCGTGACCTTAACGCCTTGCACAATTCGGCCGAGCAGTACCGCCGGCTTATCAAAGGGTACGCGGACAGCGTTCCAGGCATCGACTACATTGGAATCGCGTATAAAAACGGAATCATGCTGACCAGCAAAACCCCGGCATTTCTGGATAACGACCAATCCCAAAGCCACTGGTTCCGTTTATGTGAAAGAGAGCCGGACCAGGTTCATTTTGTACTGTTCAAAGCCAACTCGGGACCGCTTCCAAGTATACCGACGCCTGTGGATGTCATCCTGGCATGTAGGGCGATCCACGATGGCCAAGGCCGGTTTATCGGCGTATCGATGGTCATAATGGCCAACACCATCCTGGCCCAGTCCGCAACGAATATTCTTGACAGAAACGGGTCCTTCCTGTCAATCGTCGACTCCTCAGGCGGTTTGGTGTATTCCCCATATGTGGGAATGCTCCCGGAGGTGGAAAGCCCAAAACATTATATCCGTATCGAACGCCATCTTTCTTCGATGAACTGGTCCTTGATCGGGATGATGCGGGTCAGGGAAACAGCTGACAGCTTGAACCAGATGAGGCTGTTCAGCCTGACGCTGTTAATCGCCTTTGTCCTGCTGGTAATCATCTTGTCGATCCTGCTGAGCAAAAGGATTCTGCGACCGCTTTATACGCTCAACAAGACGATGAACCTGGCAGAGAAGGGTGATTTATACGCATATTTCCCTCCCGGCAGAGCGGACGAAATTAATGATTTGGGGCTGAGTTTCAATTCCATGATGGTGACCATCCGGAATCTGATGACACAGGTGCGCATTGAACAGGATGCGAAACGGAAGGCTGAGATTTCTTTGTTACTGACAAACATCAAGCCTCATTTTCTGTATAATACGCTTGACTCCATCAGTTGGATGGCCGCCCAGTACAAGGCTGACGATATCGTGGAGGCAATCAACGCCCTGAGCGTTTTATACCGGATTAGCCTTTCAAAGGGCAGTGATACCATCTCCGTTGCGGATGAAATCAGCCACGTCAGCAGCTATCTGAAAATCCAAAAGCTACGGTATGAGGACAAGCTGAATTATGAAATAGTAATGGACGATTCCTGCGCGAATCTCTTCATTCAAAAGCTAATCATCCAGCCCCTGGTCGAGAACGCAATCTATCATGGAATCAAATTGATAGAAGAAGCCGGATTGATCAAGGTATCGGTCAGGGTGGAGGGTGAACTTCTGCTGGTGGTCGTCGAGGATAATGGGCAGGGAATGCCGGACGACAAGCTGGAAAGCCTGAGAAACCGCATCTACAGCGGAATCGCCAGGCAGAACGACCCCGGCAAGGGATATGGATTGACAAATGTGAACAGCAGGCTTGTTCTAAGCTATGGAAACGAATATGGCCTGGATATCAGCAGCAGGTTCGGAATCGGTACAACCTGTGTCATCCGGCATCCAGTCATTAGGGGTGGCGAATGTATCAATTGATAATCGCGGATGACGAGCCCAAGGTTCGCCGGAGAATGATATCGATGATCGATTGGCAGACACTGGGCGTTGCGCTTGCCTTTCAGGCGGAAAACGGCCAGCAGGCATTCGACGCAATCCGGAATCAGAAAATCGATATCGCATTGATTGATATCAACATGCCTTATGTCAGCGGCATTGAACTGATCGAAAAAATACAGGTTGTTTCGCCAGAAACCATCTGCATCATCGTGACAGGATTTGACGAGTTCGATTATGCGCAGCGTTCGTTACAGCTTGGCGTCATCGATTATCTCCTCAAGCCGCTGCAGAAAGATTCAATCAACAATGCCATCGAAAAGGCAATCCAGCTAAAGAAGAAGAATGAGCATCTTTCTCAGGAAGTCCAGCAGGCGAGGGAGATTCTCAAAAAAAGCATCGGAACCCTCCGGCAGATTTTTTTGCATGAATTGATTAAAGGGATTCTAAGTGAAGAAGAAATCAATTCCCAGGCCAATCTGCTGGAAATGAAGATGAAAGATGAGATCGCCCTGATATTGATGTCGTTCGAACTTGCATCACCGAGCCTGTTATCCTTCGATGAGAATAATTTTGAAATGTTGAACATATTGGTTCAGGACAAGTTGACGTCAAATCTGGACAAGGATTCCACGGCGATTTTTGATCGGTATGGCAATTTGATCATCTTGACCGCAAACGGGGATTCCCCGGTGATTGAGGAGCGGCTCATCCGACTCCGCGCTGACTTGTTCTCCGCTTCACACCGGGAACCGATCGCCCTCGACTGCTTTCATATAAGCGACTTATCGAAGGTCTGCAACCACTATAACACCTGGATTGACAGCATCAAGTCGCATTCCTCGCAATTCACCCGGCAAGTAGCCCAATACATCAATAAAAACTTCAAGGACACCTCTTTGAACCTCACCCGGGTCGCAGACGAGTTCCACATGAGCGCAAACCATCTGGGCCGTCTTTTTCGTCAGAACATGGGCATGACGTTCACCGAGTACCTGATTCATCAAAGAATCTGCCATGCTGTAAGCCTATTGGAAAGAACCGACCTGAAAATCAGCGATATCGCCCAAAGCGCCGGATATTCCTCGCAACATTATTTCTGCAACGCATTCAAAGGTGTTCTGGGCTTGTCACCTTCAGAATTCAGAAACAGGGAGGAGAAGAACGATGACTGAACACAGAAGGACCGATTTTGCAATGATGCAGACGGCCGCGGGTTATCCGTCGATTTGGGATATGAATACTGATTATGCATTGTCGACTACGGAGACCAATCGCCTTCGATATCTGGCAAACCAAGTTGCGGATATTTCATCCAAGCCTGAAATGAGCAAAATGGCGGCGTCATGGATTAAACACAACGATTTGAAAAGCGACATTCCCCTGGTATTTATCGACCCGGAAATGGGCTGGAACGAAATTGTCACTCCCTACTCCCTTCTCTGTTCAGACCCCCTGGCACGCGTGTGGGAAATGTTTCTGTTGAAACAAATCTATTGGGCAGAAAAGATGCGGGATGACAAGGTCATCGAAAATACGTTCGATGTCCCTTATGTGTATTTTGATACGGGGTGGGGAGTGCCTTTGCAAAAACGGGGAGGTGAGGAGATTGGAACAAGCTATATCGTCAAGCAAGCAATTGAGGACTATGAAACGGATTTCAAAAAAATCAGATATCCAAAAATCGTAATCGATCCTGATCAGTCGGAAAAGGTCCTCTCTCTTGCCCATTACGTCTTTGACGGAATTTTAGCCGTCCGCAGAAAAGCCACCTGGTGGTGGACGCTCGGAATGACATGGGACTATATCAATCTGCGGGGGCTGGAAGACTTCATGTGCGATTTTCTCGCAGAGCCCGAATGGGTTCATCGGATGATGAACCTGCTGTGCGATGGCGTGATTGAGAGACTCAATGAATTCGAGCGCAAGGGCTTGCTGCCGGACAATACGGGAGGAACCTATGTAGGTTCCGGCGGATTCGGCTATACTGACCAACTCAACCCAAAGGCGGGAGCTGTCAAGCTGAAAGATATGTGGGGTTTTGTGGAAAGCCAGGAAACCACGGCCATCAACCCTGATATGTACGGCGAGTTCATTTTGCCTTACCACAAAAAAATCGCTGAACATTTTGGCTTGAACTGCTACGGGTGCTGTGAGCCATTCAACCCCAGATGGAAGTATGTCCGTCAGTTGCCCCGTCTTCGAAGGGTATCAGTCAGCCCCTTCTCCGACTGGTCGACAGTGCCGGAACTGCTCGGAAAAGAATATATCGCCTCGATTAAGCCGATACCAACGCCACTGGCAAGCTACAATATGGATGAGGAAGTGGTGCGGAGGGACTGCCGACTGGCGGTGGAGCAGACAAAAGGGGCCATCTGCGAGTTCATCATGAAGGACAATCATACGCTTGGAAACAACCCGCAAAATGCCGTTCGCTGGGTGGAAATCATGAGGGAAGAAATCGAGCGCGCTTATTGAACCAGCCGCTTGTATTCCCGGACAGCCTGCTGCGAATCATCCTTCGATTAGAAAGGGCGCAAAGGATATACAATCAGCTGGCGATGCCGTTGGTCTTCACGTCAAGATGCAAATGCGTGCACAACCCGTAGAGTGACGTACCGCAGGAGGACATTCAGAACTACGGGGTATGCTGAACGGAATACGGATAATTATCAGCAAAAGTGCCAAAGCCCGGCCGGTTGTGTTATAATCCAAACAATCAAAAAATGGAGGCAAGCGATGGAACTGTTGAATGAAATTTCCGCTCTCGTGCAAAAGGGCAAGGCCAAGGACGTGAAGGTGCTGGTGCAGCAGGCAATCGACCAGGGCGTCCCCGCGGAGCAGATCCTGGAAGAGGGCATGCTGTCCGCGATGGGCATCGTGGGCGAGAAGTTCCAGAAGAATGAGATTTTCGTGCCGGAGATGCTGGTGGCCGCCCGCGCG